>Ga0079305_1002761_pt1 | contig 13873 bp, 9 predicted proteins | sample LMS_cellobiose_e_FD_79183 | JGI IMG/M metagenome (GOLD analysis project Ga0079305, IMG submission 79183) | Rumen-fistulated moose microbial communities from Alaska, USA - LMS_cellobiose_enrichment | ecosystem: Host-associated > Mammals > Digestive system > Stomach > Rumen fluid ... | reverse complement strand
ATACTTCACGCTCTTAAGCAGCTCCTTTGCCTTGGCGAGATTTGCCGTGCTGTACGCCATCGGCGCGCCGTTGAGACGTATGCCCACGGTATCGCTCGTCTGCGTGGGATCGTAGCCGCGATTTCTCGGCTCGCCGGTGCTTGCCGCGTCCATGCCCTGCCAGCGCAGCAGCTTGATCGCATCGGTCGTGACGTTGCTCTTGGTGAAGGAGAGGACTTCTTTTTCCGGCGCTACCGTAAACGTGCTTGTCGCGTCCGTATATAAGCCTGCATATCTCGTATTTTTCGCCCTTATTTTTGCCGTATATGTCCCGCTGTTTAAATTGACCGTGCAGCTTGTCCCCGTTATGTTTGTTCCGGTATAAGACGGCGTACCGGCAGCGGAATAACCACTGTATATCCAGACGTCATACGCTCTCATGTCATACGGAGGCTGAAGCGGAGAAGCCGTCCAGCTTACGGTTTTTTGCGAATATATTATATTGGTCGGAGCCTTGGGAGCGGACGGCTTTAATTTGGGGTAATCTCTGCCGTCCAGCGTGAGCTTGTAAATCGAAAATTTTTGCGCGTCCGTGCTGTTTACTTCCCAAAGCTGGATATTCGTCCCGTTGGCAGTAGCACCTCCGGCAGCGTCCATGACTAAATTGCTGGCATGGGAAGGCGCAAGCATGAATCCCGAGCCGCTCGGATGAGTATATACGAACCATCTCTGTGCAGCATGGTTATGATTGGGATACATCCATATATTTGTTCCGTTCACAGTTCCGGCATCTGCCGCGTCGAGACATTTTCCATCATATTCATTTACGATCATATAGCTTCCGTTGCTTTGTCTGGTAAAATGCCATATCTGTCTGGGGTCATTGCTGTCGTTCCCGTTTGCGGCGATCTGAACATTGCCGCTGCTGTTCTCAATATGCTTCCCTGGATTTGCAAGTATGATGTAAGCATAAAAATCATCACCGAGGTTTTGCGGGGTGCGGGCGGAAGCGAAATCCGGGCGGATAAAAGTGCTGTATTGACGCGCGGATATTCTTCGGGTAATTCGCTCGCAGTATTGGTGGGAATTATAATTCTGCTCCACGCAAACCATCGTATCCCCGCTTACTTCGACAACAATACCGACATGCCCGGGAGAATAGCTGTAATCAACTGCGATATCTCCGGCTCGAGGTGAGCTTTGATAAGTCCAGCCCGAAGGTGTAAACGCTCCGCCATTTCCATATTGGTTTGCATTGCCCCACGGCACAGCTTGTCCAAGATAAACGTAATAATAGCACGTTAAATCTACGCATTGTGCACCATAATAGCCGTCATAGTCCAACGATTTTCCTACTTGATTGTTTGCCCATGCAACAGCATCTGCTTGAGTGCGACCGCCGGTTGCCGCCTCTGCCCTTGTATTCAAGGCAGGCAGCAGCGCCGTCATCATAAGCACGCACAGCAGCAAGGATAAAAACCGTTTTTCCCCTGATCTGCGTATCATTTTCTTCATGCCAATGTCCCCGCTTTCGTTTTTGATTTTGCCGGATATATGTCTTATAATACCATATTATTTACTTAAAGTAAATAATTATTTGTTTAAAAACAATTATAATTGACTGCGATACTTGGTAGCATATTAACAGGAGGCGATGGCGCATGCAGACCGAGTATCCCGAAAGGTACAAAATGCTGGGATTGAAGATAGCATATTACCGCAAAAAAGCCGGCTATACACAGGAAACCTTTGCCGAGCGAATAGACAAAAGCGTGAACTTCCTCGCGCAGGTCGAGGGGACGGGCATGATACGCGGCGTGTCGCTGGAAACGCTGTTCAAGATGGCGGATGTGCTGGGCTTGCCTCCCTCCAAGCTTCTCGAAGACGACTGAAAAGCAAAACGCCGTCTGCGGCACCCCGCAGACGGCGTATTTGGTATTTTGCCTATTACACCTCGACTATCACCGGCAGTATCACCGGCGTGCGCTTGGTCTTTTTATAGAGATAGTCCGAAAGGCGGCTTGATATCGTTTCCTTGATGGCGCTGCGGCTGGTCGTATTTTTCTCCCAGCACAGCTCCATGGCGCTGCGCGCCTGCTTTGCCATTTCGGTCATGATTTCCTCCGCCTCGCGCACGAAAATGAAGCCGCGCGAGTGTATCTCCGGACCGGAAACGATGCGCTTGCGCTTCATATCCACGGCGATGACGGCGGTGATGATGCCGTCCTGCCCCAGATTTTTGCGCTCGCGCAGAACGGCGGCGCCGACGTCTCCGACGCCGTAGCCGTCCACCAGCACTCTGCCGGAGGGGACGGTACCGCCAACGGCTGCGCCGCGGCTGCCGATCTCGATTACCTTGCCGAGGTCGCCGATAAAGATATTCGCCTCCGGTACGCCGCAGGTGCGGCCGAGCTGGGCGTTTATCATCAGATGACGGTACTCGCCGTGCACCGGCATATAATACTCCGGCTTTACCAGCGAGATTATCATCTTTATCTCCTCCTGGCAGGCGTGACCGGAAACATGTATGTCGGCAAGACGCTCGTACACGACCTCCGCGCCCTTGCGGAACAGCTCGTTTATCATGCCGTAGACGGATTTTTCGTTGCCGGGTATGGGAGTCGCGGCGATCAGTATCTTGTCGCCCTCGCCGACCTCAACCTGACGGTGACCGGAAAACGCCATGCGGTACAGCGCGCTCATCGGCTCGCCCTGACTGCCGGTGGTGATTATCACCAGCTTGTTTTTGGGATATTTTTTTATCGCGCTCAGCTCGACCATCACGCCGGCGGGCGGCTTGATATAGCCCAGCTCCAGCCCGACCTTCAGGATATTCTCCATGCTGCGCCCGGATACGGCGACCTTGCGCCCGTACCTTGCGGCGACGTCGATTATCTGCTGCAGGCGGTGGACATTGGAGGCAAAGGTGGCGATGATGATGCGCTTGTCGCAGCCCTTGAACTCGCGGTCAAAGGAGTCACCGACGCGGCGCTCGCTCATGGTTATGCCGGGGCGCTCCGCATTGGTGGAGTCGCACATCAAAAGCCGCACGCCCTGTCTGCCGAGCTGCCCGAAGCGCTCCAGATTTATCATCGAGCCGTCCACCGGAGTGGAGTCTATCTTGAAGTCTCCGGTCATCACGACATAGCCCACGGGGCTTTTTATCGCAAAGGCGCATGCGTCCGGTATGGAGTGGTTGACGTGGATGAACTCGACGTCGAAGCAGCCGAGCTTCACATGGTCGCCCGCCTTGCGCACGTTTATCTTCACCTTTTTGAGATTGCGGTGCTCGCTGATGCGCAGCTTGATTATCCCTGCGGTCAGCGCAGTGCAGTATATCGGCACGTTGAGGTCGCGCAGCACGTAAGGCAGCGCGCCGATATGATCCTCATGCGCGTGGGTGAGGACGATACCGCGCACCTTTTCCGCGTTTTTCAGCAGGTAAGAGGTGTCGGGAATGACCATATCGACGCCCAAAAGCTCGTCGTCGGGGAAGGTCATGCCGCAATCGACGATGATGATATCGTCGCCGTATTCAAGCACGGTCATGTTCTTGCCGATCTCGTTCAGTCCGCCGAGCGGTATCACGCGCAGCTTTTTTTCATCCTTGGCGGGCGTCTGCACGCTGTCCGCTCTTTTTCTTGATCTGGCTCCGCCTCTGCCAAAGGGAATCCTGCCGGCGATATTTTTCTTGGGCGCATTGCTCTGCGTCGGCGCGGGAGCCGGCTTGCTCCGCGTATTTTGCATATTTTGTTTCGGCTGCCGCCTGACTGTTTTGGGCGGCATGTTTTGCTTTTTTCCTTCTGCCATATATTCTCCTTCTCGTTTTGTGAACACGCAAAAAACAGCCGACCGTCAGCATCCGGACGGGCAACGCGCATTCGGTATTGTTTTTTAATATCAAAGCCCATGCATAGCAGCCGCTCATGCCATGGGAAAAAGTTCTGTATTTGTGCGGGGGATGGGGTTCAGCCTGCGTATTATAACACGGTTTTTTTGAAAATGCAAATGTTTTTTGTCGCACGGACGCGCTCACGGGCGCACATAGACGGGATTTCTGCGCCATTCGTCGCCCGGCGGCAGCCGCTTCCACGCGGGGAGGGCAAGGGAATAGAGCGCGGAGGCAAAGACCTCTTTTTCAAATATCTCCTGTGCGCGGGAGGAGAGCTGACGGATATGCGCGGGCTTGGTGATGACCGGTACAGACGAGCTTTCGCGCGCCAGAGCCAGAACCTCGCGTCCGCGGTCGTTGAACGCCAGCACGCGGGCATAGGGCGGCGGCAGCGCGCTGAGCGAGGCGGGCACGTCAAGGAAGGCGCACATCAGCATGCGGCGTATGCGCGCGGCGGGATAGCGCCGCGTTTTGGCGGCGGAAACCATTGCCTCCGTGCTGCGGCAGGAGGATATGGCGTCCAGCAGACGGTTTTCTATTCCCTCCGAGGCGCCGGGCAGCGCGGCAAGCTCCGCCGCGCCCAGCCCCGAAAGGCGGGCGAGCATCATAAGCTCCAGACGGGATGTGTCCGTCAGCGCCAGCCCGCGCTCCAGCGCGTCCGCAAGTATGCGCTGCGCGCTCTCCGGCATCAGTCCGGTGAAGTCGCGCTCACCGAGCTGCAGCCGGCGGCGGATATAGGACGCGGAGGCAAAGCCGCCGTTTATCTCATCCGCGTCGTGCTCCGCGCCGGTACGCTGCACGGCGATGATATTGCAGGCAGAGCCGAGGCGGCGCAGCGCCTTTATATATTCCACGGCAAGGATATTGTTGGGGCGGGACAGCAGGGCAGCGTTCTCCCTCAGCTCGCGGTAGAGCGCCCGCTCGCGGGCGGCGGCGTAGGATATGCCGCTCTTCAGCTCCAGCAGAGTGTCTTGGACTGTGCGATGCTCCAGCAGAGTGTCTGCGACGTGGCAGAGCAGCTCCGCGTCCGCGCATTCCGCGCCGAAGCTGATATCCGTCATCACGCCGAGCGAATGCAGCAGATATACCGCGCCCGCGGCAAAGCCCTCCGCCGAGAGCAGGGAATATACGGCGGGCAGCTCGATGACGAGGTCGGCTCCGCCGCGCACCGCAGCTTCCGCTCGCAGGTGCTTGGGCAGCATTGCCGCCTCGCCGCGCTGGACAAAATTGCCGGACATGCAGCAGATTATGGCGCATTCTTCGCCGATGCGCCGCCGCGTCTCACCGATATGGAGGACGTGTCCGCTGTGCAGCGGGTTATATTCCGCGACGATACCGCATATCCTCATGGCGCACCTCCGAGCAAGAAAGATATAAAATGCATTGCAAAAAAGGCAAATATGGTGTAAAATAGCGTAGTGTGGTATGAACAAGCGCCGAAGTCTTGGTCATGCGCCTATCTTATCACAAATCATTTGATTTTTAAATAGGAGTGTTGAAGAAAATGAATGTTTTGGTAATCAACGCGGGAAGCTCGTCTCTCAAGTATCAGCTTTTTGACATGAGCAACGACCGTCTTATGGCAAAGGGACAGTACGAAAGAATAGGCATCGAGGGCGGCAAGTACAAGTATGACGCAAACGGCGAGAAGCAGACCGGCGAAATAGAGCTGCGCGACCACAGCGACGCCATTCGCCATCTCATCTCCATGCTGACCGACGCGAAATGCGGAACCATCTCCAGCATGAAGGAGATAGACGCCGTTGGTCACCGCGTGGTGACGGCGGGCGAGGAATTCGACCATTCCGTGCTGATAACGCCCGAAACGCTGAAGGCTATTGAGAAGTGCAATCCGCTTGCGCCGCTGCATAACCCCGCCAACCTGACGGGCATCGCGGCATGCAGCGAGGTCATGCCCGGCGTGCCGCAGGTCGCGGTGTTCGACACGGCGTTCCATGCCAAAATGCCGGCAAAGGCCTTCCTTTACGCCATACCCTATGATTATTACACCAAGTACCGCGTGCGCCGCTACGGCTTCCACGGCACCTCGCACAGATACGTCTCCAAGAAGGCGGCGGAGATGATGGGCAGACCGCTCAGCGAGCTGAAAATAATCACCTGCCACATCGGCAACGGCTCGTCCATCGCGGCGATAGACGGCGGGATCAGCGTGGATACCAGCATGGGATTTACTCCGCTGGAGGGTCTGCCGATGGGTACCCGCAGCGGCACCGTGGACGCGGCGATAGTCGAGTTCATCTGCAATAACGAGGGCAAGAACGCCTCCGAGGTGCTGAACATACTCAACAAGCAGTCCGGTCTGCTCGGCGTGTCCGGCGTTTCCTCCGACTGCCGCGACGTTGAGGCGGCAGCAGCCGAGGGCAACACCCGTGCAAAGCTGGCGCTGGATATGCTCGATTACAGCATAAGAAAGTACATCGGCGCCTATGCCGCGGCTATGGGCGGCGTGGACGCGGTGGTGTTCACTGCCGGCGTGGGCGAAAATAATGCCGTCATGCGTCAGAATGTCGCGGACGGACTCGGCTTTATGGGCATTGCCGTTGACCCGCATAAGAACAACGTGCGCGGCAAGGCAGTGGACGTCAGCGCCGAGGGTGCGAAGGTGCGTACTTTTGTCATTCCGACGGATGAGGAGCTGGTCATCGCTGAGGATACCATCGCCATCGTCAGCGGCAAGGAACTGAAATAACGAACTGCTGCCTGAAAGGCTCTGCTTTCCTTTCAGGCAGTATTTATAATTGTTTAAGGAGGCAGCGCAAATGAAGTTTTCACAGATGGAATACAAGCGACCGGATATCGAAGCGGCAAAGGAAAAGATGGAGCAGCTCACAGAGCGGCTGAAAAACGCCGCGAGCTATGAGGAGGCAAAGGCGGCTTTTCTGGAGATGGAGAGCGAGGACAGGCATCTCAGCACCGCCGGCTCGCTGGCAAGCATACGCCACTCGATCGATACCAGGGACGAGTTTTACGACGCGGAGGCAAAGTTCTTCAGCGAAAAGGGACCGGAGCTGCAGGAGTATGCGCAGAAATGGATCGACGCCATGCTGCACAGCCGATTTCGTGCGGATTTTGAGCGCGAGTACGGCGAGCTTATGTTCATAAACAACGAGATAGCTCGCAAGTGCTTTTCTCCGGAGATAATCCCCGATTTGCAGGCGGAGAATGACCTTGTGCTGGAGTATGAAAAGCTGATAGCCTCCGCCAAGATACCGTTCAACGGCGGCACCTACACGCTCTCGCAGCTTGCACCCTTCAAGACGAGCGCGGACGACGCGGAGCGTCTGGCAGCGTGGAAGGCGGACGGCAAGTGGTATAAGGAAAACCAGGTAAAGCTGGACGAGATATATGACAAGCTGACGCATCTGCGAGATAAAATGGGCAAGGCGCTGGGCTATGGCGGATATACGCCGCTGGGCTATTACCGCATGGGGCGCAACTGCTATACCAAGGAGGATGTGGAGAGGTTCCGCGCCGCAGTGCAGAAATATCTTGTGCCGGTGGCGGACGGCATCTACCGCCGTCAGGCGGAGCGACTGGGCAAGAGCTATCCGCTCAGCTTTGCCGACGCCGCGCTGGAGTTCCGCTCCGGCAATCCGCGTCCTGCCGGCGATCCGGAGTATATTCTGGCGCAGGGCAAGAAGTTTTACGACGAGCTTTCGCCGGAAACCAGCGTGTTCTTCAATACCATGCTGGACGGCGAGCTGCTCGACGTGCTTTCCACCGAGGGCAAGCAGTCCGGCGGCTACTGTACCAGCATCATGGACTATGAGGTGCCGTTCATCTTCGCCAATTTCAACGGCACGCAGCACGATGTGGAGGTCATCACGCACGAGGCGGGGCACGCCTTTGCCATGTGGACCAACCGCAAGCGCGTGCCTTCCGAATACATTTGGCCCGGCATGGAGTCGTGCGAGGTGCATTCCATGTCGATGGAGTTTTTCGCCTGGCCGTGGGCGGAGGGATTTTTCGGCAAGGATACCCGCAAGTTCCGTTACAGCCATCTGGCGAGCGCGCTGACCTTCATTCCTTACGGCACGATGGTAGACCACTTTCAGCACATCGTGTACGAGCGCCCCGAAATGACGCCGGCGCAGCGCCACGGCGTGTGGAAGGAGCTGCTGGGCACGTACATGCCGTGGATGAAGCTGGACGGAGATATTCCGTTTTATTCTGACGGCGAGGGCTGGCAGAGGCAGACGCATATTTACGCAAGCCCGTTTTATTATATAGATTACTGTCTGGCGCAGACGGTCGCGCTGCAGTTCTGGGCGCTGATACAGAAGGATGCGAAAAACGCATGGAAGCAGTATATGGCGTATACGGAGCAGGGCGGCAGCCGCACCTTCACCGATTTGCTGAAGAATGCCGGACTGGAGAGTCCCTTCGGTGAGGAATGCCTGCGCGGAGTCTGCACGGCGGCGCAGAAGTGGCTGGAAAGCTACGACCTCAGCGGCATAGAATAAGCGGTATGCCATGTCGCGCGGGTCGGCATTTTCGAGGGAAACGATATGGGATCAAGAGTGATGCATCTTGCCATTTCAAGCATTTTGTATGAGAAGCTGCCGAGCCGCGACAAAAACAGGTTTTTGCTCGGGGCGATACTTCCCGATGCGGCGGTCGCGGGAAACAGCCACAGAAAGCTCGCTCTGCCCGGCGGCGGAAAAAAGACGTATGACCTGACAGGCTTTCGCGGTCAATATATGGAGCTTATGAAAAGCGATCCCCTGTATTTGGGATTTTATCCTCATCCCCTGCCGGACTTGGCATTCAGGCGGTTCGTTTATGTCACGCATCGCTGGGACCCGCTGCCGGAGGGGAATGTGGAGCGCCTGCATAATGACTATGAGCTGTGCAACCGGCACATCATACAAAAATATCGCCTTTCTCCTGATATTGAAATACCGAGCCTTATCGAAAGCGAGCAGCTTTTCAGCGATTGCCGCTATGAAATCAAGGGTTTTTTTGCGGAATTGCGCTCTGATTTTGCGAGAGAGGCAAAAGGGGATATCTTTTTCTTCCAAAGGGAGATGGCGGATGAGTATATTTCGCTCTCCGTCCCGATATGTCTTGCGGAAATGACCGCCGTTCAGACGGGCAGCGGTTTCGCGGATGAAATCGCAATGGCGTGGGAGCGATAAGCCGCTTTCACGGCGAAAACGTTTTTGTCAGACGTAAAAAGCGTTTGGGGCGCATGCGCTCCAAACGCTTTAGATTGTAGATAAACATATATAAGGCGCAAGTTAAGGCGTGGAAAACCTTAACCAATCATTTTTTCCGGGAGCATGCATCACGGAAAAAACACCTTAACGCGCAGCGCCCGTGCGACCGCAGGGAGTGCGGGAAGCGGAGCGCAATATCTCAAATCGAAGCCCAGCGAAGCGGGTTCGATTTGATGAGTGGCGACTTTGTCGACACTCCCAAGCGTTTGGGGCGCATGCGCTTCAAACGTTTTTTGTGCGATGTTTTCTTACTCCTCCTGCGGCAGCTTTTCCGCCAGCAGCTTCAGCACCCGCAGCTCGTCGGTATTCATCACGGTGACGCGCAGGTCTTTGTAGTCAAAGCTGTCGCCCGGCTTCGGTATGCCGCCCAGCATCTCGGCAGCCCAGCCGCCGACGGTGTTGTAGTGTCCGTCAAAATCGTGACTGTCCGTGTCCAGCCGGTCAAAGAGGTCGTACACGCTGAGGATGCCGCTGACCTCGTATTTGCCCTCGGAGAGCTGTACGATGTCGCGCCGCACCTCGTCGGTCTCGTCCCATATCTCGCCCACCAGCTCCTCCATGATATCCTCCACAGTGACGACGCCCATCGTCCCGCCGAAGTCGTCCACCACCACGGCAAGCCGTATGCCGCGGCTCTTCAGCTCTGAGAGCAGACGCGGCAGCTTGGTGCTGCGGTGGATAAAGCAGGGCTCGGTAACAGCGTCGCGCAGCGGCAGCTCCGGAGAGTCCGTCAGCCTGCGGAAAAAGTCGTCCAGATATACCACGCCGATGATATTGTCAAGGCTTTCCTGATATACCGGCAGACGGGAGTGGTTGGAGCGGTAGATGATATCCATTATTTCGCCGCGCTCGGCGTCGATATCTATCGCCTGCAGGTCAACGCGCGGCGTCAGTATCTCCTGCGCAGATATGTCGAAAAACTCTATTGCGGACTGCAGCAGCTCGCCCTTTTCCTCCTTGATCACGCCCTCGTCGGTGACGGTCTCTATCATGGTCATCAGCTCGTCCTCCGTAAGAAACGGGCTGGCTGCCTCGCCGTCGCTCCAAAGTCCGGAAATGAGCTTCAGCAGCTTCATAACCACAAAAACGACGGGGCGGGTGACGGTCATCAGCGCGCGCAGCGGTACGGATACCGCAGAGGCAAAGCTGTCTGCACGCTCCTGCGCCACGATCTTCGGCACGATTTCACCGAATATCAGTATCACAACGGTCATCACCAGCGTCGCCAGCGCCGCGCCGGAGGCGCCGGTCAGGTCGACCGCGATAACGGTGGCGATGGAGGAGGAGGCGATGTTGACCAGATTGTTGCCGATGAGTATCGAGCAGAGCGCACGCTCGTAATTCTGATAGATGTACAGCGCGGTACGCTCCCGCACGCCGCCGTTTTCGGCGGCATTTTTCAGCCGCAGACGGTTGGCGGCGGCATAGGCTATCTCCGACGATGAAAAGAAAGCGGAGAGGAAAATAAGCAGCACTATCGCCGCGTAAGGCAGCATGTTCATATTGCAGCACCTGCCTTGTTCCCGTCTGAAAGCGGCTCCGCCTCAAGCAGCGAGCCTGAGAGCTTGTCCAATATGTCCTCCGTGGTAATCAGTCCCAGCGTCTTTCCGGCGTTGTCCGTGACGATGGAGAGGTGCCGCTTTTTGCCGCTCATATCGCGGAGAATGACGTCGATGGGGTCGTCTCCGTGTACGAAATGAGGCGGATACATCGCGGCGGCGATGCTGCATACGCCGTTGACATAGTTCTTGGTAAAGCGGCGCACGCTCAGTATTCCCACGATATTGTCGGGGCTGCCGCGATATACGGGGAAGCGGGAATAGCTGCGGCTCTTGACGACGCGCAGCGCCTCATGCGGCGGCAGATTGATATCCAGCGCAGCTATCCTGTCCCGCGGGGTCATGATATCCAGCACGGAAAAATTGTCAAAGGCTATCGCCGAGCGGATAAGCTTTTCCTTGCTCTTCGTCATCGGCAGAGTTTCCATTATCTCGTACAGCTCCTCCTCGGTCACGCTGGGAGCGCGCTGGGCGCGGAAAAGCGAGGAGACCGCCCTGCTTATCATGGAAAAAAAGGCGGCGAGCGGCGACAGCAGCCGCATGAGCAGCCGCAGCGAGCCGGCGACGACGAGCGCGAAGGAATCTGCGCGGCTGCGAGCAAAGCTCTTGGGTATCATCTCGCTGGCAAAGAAAACTATCAGCGTCACCACCACGGTAGAGAGCGTGACCGCATTTCTGCCCCAGAGCCGGGTGGCGAAAAGCGTGGTCAGCGAGGCGCAGGCTATGTGCATGATGTTGTTGCCGATGAGCACCGTGGTGAGTGCGCGGTCAAAGTTATCGAGGATATACAGCGCCTTCCGCGCCCGCATGTCTCCGGCGGACGCCTTGTTTTTGATGCGTATCCTGTTGGCGGAGGCGAAGGCGGTCTCCGCGCCGGCGAAATACCCTCCGCCGAGGATGCAGAAGATGATTGCGATTATCTGCCACGTACTGTGACTGTCCATATAAGACTATCAAACTCCTTTTTTAAACCGCACGGGGAGATGTCCCGCGCAAAATATTCAGCTTATATTATACGTACTGCGCGAATAAAAGTCAAATATAATATGCGCTGTAAAATGCGCCGCCGGAGAAAGCCTCCGGCGGCGCGGATAAGACCGATTATTTTTTCAGTGCCTTGGCGATAAACTCGCGGATATCCTTATCCATGGCGATGCAGCTGTCCTCGCCGAGATAAGGCATGTGACCGGAGGGATATTCCTTGCGGGTGACGCGCTCCAGCGGCATGCCCGACTGGGCGATGAAGTGCCGCACGCCGCCCGGCGTGGTGCAGAGGTCGTAATATCCCGTACCCCAGAAGACGTGCAGATCCTTGTTGCGGCGCATGGCGGCGGTCAGATTGTCGCTCGGCGTGCGCGCGACCTCCCAGTTCCAGGTGGCGTTGATGCCGAAGTTGATGGGGATATAGGCGCGGTCGAAGGTGATGCCCAGCGAGGGCTTAAAATAGTCGTTGAACACGCCGACGTAGGAGGAGGTATACTGCCCCATGGCTCCGTCGTCCGGCACCACGTCAAACTGACCGATGCGGTTGTTTTCCGGCAGGGTATAGCGGCTGTCGTAAAGTCCGACGACCTGCCCCGGCACAACCTCGGAGAGAAAATCGTTCATCGCTATTCGCAGATGATGCTCGCGGATATATTTTTCGCTCACGCCGGTGTAATATGTCAGCTTCTTTACCACGGCGTCATATTCCTTCTTCGGCAGACAGTCGCAGAGGAAAAGCGCCCGCAGATATTCGCCGGAGGCAAAGTCCCACGCCTCCTCGGCAAACTCCTCCAGCGAGGGCTTGCCCTTGGGGTGATGATAATGGTTGGTCGCCGCCATACAGAGGAAGTCGGTCACAGACCGCTCTGAAAACTGCGGATTATAGCTCGGCATGACGTTGAGGATGGGACCGAGCATGAGTATGCCGTTGACGGGGATGGACTTGAGCGCGCCGCCGCTGCTGACCATCGCACCGGCAAGCATGCCGTTGCGGACGGTGCCATAGCTCTCGCCGCAGAGAAAGCGCGGAGAGTTCCAGCGTCCGTACTTGCTCAGCCAATGCTCGATAAAGAGGGTAAAGGCGAGCGCGTCAGCCTCCGTGCTGTAAAACTCCTTTGCCGCCTCGGCGTCGATAACGTCGCTGTAACCGGTGGCTACGGGGTCTATCACCACCACGTCGGCGATATCGAGGAAGCAGTGCGGATTCGGCTCGACCTCAAAGGGAGGCGTGACCGGCGGATGCACGGGGTCGTCGTATTTGATGCGGTCTACGCCGAAAAAGCCCACATGCACCCAGATGGAGGAGGAGCCGGGACCGCCGTTGAAGGCGAAGATGACGGGGCGGCTCACGGCGTCCTTCACATCGGTGCGGAAATAGGAATAGGAGAAGAACGACGCCGCCTGCACACCGGCGCTGTTGTCAAAATAAGTGTCCTCGGAGATTACCTTGTAGGATATCTTTTTTCCGCGCAGCGAGGTTGTGCCTTCTTTGGCGAAACAGGCGGCGCGGCTCTGATCCAATGAAACTCTCATGATAAGCCTCCTTTGAAAAGTATTATCTTGGATTGCATTATATTATCATAATTATATCCAAGCATAAACATAATGTCAATTAACATAAATGTCAAAAAGCGTGCGCCGTTTTTATATGTTCAGCACAAAAGCATATGTGCAGAGAGCGGCATGGTTATATCTCCAGCGCCGCCAGCCGGTCGAGCAGCAGCCGTGTGAACTCAGGCTCGTCCTGCCGTAACGAGCACCACAGCCGCCACACCGTGTTGCCGCGCCGTGCAAAATATCTTCCTTCGCCGCCCCATACCTCGTCCAGTCCGTCGTGCTGCATTTTGCTAAGCTCGCCGCGGATGTAAAAATGGATATACGGCTCTGCGGCCACGAGTATACCCAGCAGGCGCTCCGCATCGCGCGGACTGCGAAGGATATAGACCTCGTTATCCAAATAAGAAGAGCTTCCCAGGCATTCCGAGGTTTTGATATAATCCGCCAGCAAAGAGCGGGAGCGAGCCTCTTGATTGCTTTTTTTGCCGAAGCCGCGGCGTTCACCTGAGAAGCCTACGTCGGAAAACACCAAAAAAGGTCCGTCGGCGCTTTCCGGCAGGTCATAAGAGCGGGTGGCAGCAAATTGAAGCAGAGATAGCAGGAGCAGCACCGCGCATACGGTGATGAGCGAGAGGCGCAGCGCGCGCATGACGCGGTATCTT
>Ga0079305_1002760_pt1 | contig 13885 bp, 14 predicted proteins | sample LMS_cellobiose_e_FD_79183 | JGI IMG/M metagenome (GOLD analysis project Ga0079305, IMG submission 79183) | Rumen-fistulated moose microbial communities from Alaska, USA - LMS_cellobiose_enrichment | ecosystem: Host-associated > Mammals > Digestive system > Stomach > Rumen fluid ... | reverse complement strand
TCGGCTCGTCTCATCCTGGGGCTGAAGTAGGTCCCAAGGGTTGGGCTGTTCGCCCATTAAAGAGGTACGCGAGCTGGGTTCAGAACGTCGTGAGACAGTTCGGTCCCTATCCGCTGTGGGCGTTGGAGATTTGCGCAGAGCTGTCCTTAGTACGAGAGGACCGGGATGGACATACCTCTGGTGCACCAGTTGTTCTGCCAAGGGCATAGCTGGGTAGCTACGTATGGACGGGATAAGCGCTGAAAGCATCTAAGTGCGAAGCCCCCTGCAAGAATAGATCTCCTCCTTTTAGGTAAGACCCGTGGGAGACTACCACGTTGATAGGCCAGAAGTGTAAGTGCGGCAACGCATTCAGCTGACTGGTACTAATCGGTCGAGCACTTAACCAGAATGGTTTCTTAGGAGTGTTTCCTGAAACACGTTATTCAGTTTCCAAGCTGCTATCCGGTGACTATAGCGGAGAGGTCACACCTGTTCCCATCTCGAACACAGTAGTTAAGCTCTCCTGCGCCGATGATACCTGGTGGGCGACTGCCCGGGAAAGCAGGACGTTGCCGGTTAATGAGTCAAAAGGGGCATCGCTGGTGCCCCTTTTGACAAATAGGGAAGAATATGATATCAATAATATGAGTGTGGCTCCATGGTCAAGAGGTCAAGACACCGCCCTTTCACGGCGGTAACCCGAGTTCGATTCTCGGTGGAGTCACCATTTTTTATTTCCGGGGTTTTTCCCGGCTTTGCTTAAGCCGATTCCCGGATGCGCGCGGTTGGCGGAACTGGCAGACGCGCTGGATTTAGGTTCCAGTGGGAGACCATGGGGGTTCGAGTCCCTTACCGCGCACCAGAAAAGCCTCGCATCAGAGGCTTTTTGATTTGAACCCTAAATGTAATTAATAAGAATTAATGGTATAATAGCTGAGGATACCTGCCGCGGTATCAAAGCTGTCAGTTTTAAAGGTGTCGTATTATGATCTTCTATCACGCAGATGATTACGGAATAAACCCTGAGCAGTCGGAAAGGATCCTTTACTGCAATTCCCATGGCGCTCTCAACAGCGTAAGCATAATGCCGAACAGCGATCATCTGGCAGAAACGGTCCCGCTTATCCCGGAGACCGTTAGCAGGAGCATCCATATAAACCTCTGCGAGGGCCATTGCGTGTCTCCGGCAGACCAGGTCGCTTTGCTCGTCGATAAGAACGGCGAGTTCAACCGTTCGTTCTCGGAACTCCTTCTGATGAGCGTTGTGAAGAGGAAAACGGTCTTTCAGCAGATCAAAACGGAGTGTTCCGGCCAGATAAACCGGGTCATGGACCTTACGGGGAAGAATAAGCCGGTAAGAATAGACAGTCACAGGCATTATCATATGATACCTGCCGTGTTCAGGGCACTTTACGAGATCACTGAGGAGAACGGGATAGAGGTCGATTACGTGCGCTGGCCGGTCGAACCGATCGCGCTCTACAGAAAAGACGGTATCGGTAGACTGAGTCCTGTCAATATCGTTAAGTGCGCTGTGCTGTGGGCGCTGGGTAAAGCGGATTCAGGCATTCGGAAAAAGTGGAAACAGAACAGAAAGGCGCTGTTCTGCGGGGTCCTTTACACCGGCAGGATGTTCTATGAGAACGTTGCGCCGGTATTGGACGCTTTCAAAGATAAGGCGGCGGAAGAAGGTCTCGACCTCGAGGTCCTCTTTCATCCGGGCGGAGTAAAGGAAGGGGAGCAGCACATCTCCGAGACCGTGGGCTTCCACGCTTATTATGAGTCGGAGGATCGGGACAGAGAGGGCGAAGCTCTGATCAAACTCGGAAAAACCGTTTGAGACCAGGAGAATTGACGTTATGAGAGTTTTCATCATTATTGACGAGACAGTATTCTTCCACCCGGATTTTATTTCAGACTTCATCAAGAGGACGCCGGATGAGGTCGTTGGGGCGTGCCTTGTCACAAAGGTCGGTAAGAAGAACAATATTGAGCAGTATATGGTCAGGAACTTCTATCACCTTTACCTGAGCGAGATAATGGGACTGGGGATGTCAAAGATAAGGCTTATGCTCAAATCTGTCTTTGACAGATCGCGGGACTATACCGTGAAGTCTGTGTTCAACAGAAATCATATACCATTCCGGAATGTTGAGTATAAGCTCGGGACCAGAGAGAATATCGATTATATCAGGTCTTTCGAGCCGGACGTGATAGTTTCCTCTCAGTCTTTGTATTTAAACGAGGAAGTGCTCAGTATCCCCAAAAAGTGCTGCATCAACAGGCATTCGGGTCTGCTCCCCAGAAACGGCGGATTATGGCCGGGTTTTCAGGCTGTGAGAAAGGGCGAGGAGTATACCGGTACGAGCATTCACACGATGACGACAGAGATAGACGGCGGTCAGGTGCTCAGTCAGATCCCGGTCAGGATATATCCGGGCGAGACTCTTTGGAAGATCTATGAAGAATGCTTCCGTGTGAGCAGCACGGCCTTGCTGGAAGCTCTGGACAAGATCAGGAAAGACGACTATACCCCAGTGATCAACGGCTATGAGAAGGAGTACTATTCCTTTCCTACAGATGCCCAGTGGAAAGAATTCCGCAGTCACGGCGGCAGATATATCTGAGGCAGCAAGACGGGTATCGGTTATGAAGAAAAAGATCATCGACAGGACAACCGGAAGATATATAATCGTCGGCATTGTCAATACTCTGTTCGGCAGCGCGGTGATGTACGCGGCGTACAATATTTTCGGCTGCACATACTGGGTCTCTTCCGCTCTGAATTATATATTCGGGAGCATACTGAGCTTCTTTCTTAACAAGTATTTTACATTCAGGTCCCAGGGAAAGACCAGAAAAGAGATCGTTCGTTTTGTGGTCAATATCCTGACGTGTTATTTTGTCGCGTACGGGGTGGCTAGACCGCTGCTTTCACGCGTTCTGGGATCTGTATCCGTTCCTGTCCTCGAGAATGCCGCTATGGCTCTTGGGATACTTATCTTCGTGACCATGAATTATTTCGGTCAGAAATTCTTTGTATTCAGGGATTAGAATCAGCAGTTCTCTTCTTTATTGCGGACATATCCGACTAAGGATCCGGTCTGTCAGATGCTTTGCGAAGAGATTGAGCCCGAGCCAGTCGGTCCGGCCGGGATCCATCGGATCCTTTATCAGAAGATATCCGTTAACAAAGCCCGGAAGCTCCGCGATCTCACAGGGTATCGATACCTCTGAAACATTTTCACTTTCCGAAACGATCTGCCCGGAGCCCAAAAGCGCGACAAGGTCGACATAAAGCGCGCCTGCTTCGGATTCAAGGGGAACGGTGATCGTAAACGAGCCGTCGGTCCCGGACATATAGAAGTCGTAAGGCCTGTCCTGAGACGGGAATGAGAAGTATTCCATCGGGCGGTCAGCTTTTCCTTTGATCAGCAGGCTGTCGCGGCCGGGCTGAACGCTCTTCACGATGCCTCCGGTGACGGGGAACCCGCCTTTGCTCATGGCGCGGTGGATGTCGGAACGCGTAAGGACGGGGAGGAGTCTCGTGAGCTGGCATACATCGTCGCTGTTATGGAGCAAAATGGATTCCTCTGCCTCGCGAGTCGGGAAGTTCACATAGTTCTGATATAGTCTGACAGATTCCTCGCCGCTGATCTCGTCGTCCCTGAGATCCGAGATACCCATGAAGCGTTCGAGGTTTTTCTGACTCATGGATCCGATCATCCCCGGAAGGTCTGAATAGTATTTCATGATGACGAAAAGGTCGAGATCGTATTTTGTCCTGATATCCGGCTTCTTTGCTGCGGTCCCGGCAGGATCTGAAAGCAGACTGAACAGATCTTCGGGCTGAGATGCCTCCAGGAGCCCAAATTTGGCCGCTCTTTTGATCAAAAAGGGAATATCGAACATTCTCCCGTTAAACGTGACAAGATAGTCCAGATCAGCGATTTCAGCCAAAGACGCTTTGATAACGTCGGGTTCCTGAGACGGGTGGGAGGCGAAGAACTGTTTCAGAACCGCGCGTCCGTCCCTTACGATGACAAAGCCTGAGAGTATTATGCTGCTGTACGCGGGGGAGAGCCCGGTAGTCTCGATATCGAAAACACCGTAGGACTTCCCGCCGAGATATGGCTCCAGCATCCTTAGCGATGCCGGCTTTAAGTCGAGTTCTCTTTCAATGGTCTTCATGAAATAAGAATACCACATTTCACCCCTAAGAAAACCGCGCCGCAAAAAGATTCAGGCGCGGAATTATTCGCCGATTCGCTCAATGGATATTTAACCTTTGAAATGATGGTGGTATACTATAAAACAAGAGAAAGATCAGAGGAGCAGAACAAAAGAATGACTTTTGAAGAGAAGATGATAACGTCTGAGACAGTCTACAGCGGAAAAGTGCTGAATCTCAGGCGTGACAGGGTCACCACGGTGAACGGGGAATCCTATAGAGAGGTTGTTGAGCACAGCGGAGGAGCGGTAATAGTCGCGCTTACTGATGACGGTAAGATTGTTATGGTAAAGCAGTTCCGCTATGCCGCCGGCCGCGTGATGCTCGAGGTCCCCGCAGGAAAGACCGACCCGGGTGAGGATCCGTATGAGACTGCCGCGAGAGAGCTGAGGGAAGAGACCGGCTACACCGCTTCTGAGCTCAAGCTTCTTACGCGCATGTATCCGACGCCGGGGTATTCCAAAGAGGTGCTCAGCATCTTCCTTGCCAGGGGGCTCACTCCGGGCGAGACCGATTTCGACGATTCCGAGGCGATAGATCTGGAATACTATACGCCCGATGAACTCGAGGAGATGGTCCTCAGCGGAAAGATCGAGGACGGAAAGACTCAGGTGGCCATATTGCTTGTGACCCGGCTGTTAAAGCGGAGGTAGGAGATGGATACTAAAGCATTTCTTGATTATCTGAAGAAAGAGAAGAAGTCTTCCGAGAACACGCTCACTGCCTACGCGAGGGATGTTGAAGCCTTCGGAAGATATATGGAGGAGCAGGGAAGCTCGATCGAGCAGGCGACCAAGACCGACGTCCTGACTTATATTATGAACCTCACCAAGGAGGGGAGATCCAGGGCGACGACAAACAGAAAGCTCGCGGGGATCCGCGCCGCGTACGCGTATCTGATCAAAAAAGGCCGCGTCAGCTTTGATCCTACGGAGGGGATCAAGACTCCGAGGGCACAGCGCAAAAAGCTCGACTATCTTACGATGGATGAGATGGAAAAGCTCCTGAGCATGCCCGACAACAGCATACGCGGAAAGCGTGACCGCGCAATACTCGAAGTGCTCTACGGCACAGGCTTAAGGGTCATGGAGCTCATCGAGATGAACTACGGCGACTTGAATCTGATGATGGGTTATCTCAAGTGTTCAGGAAATCACGGGCAGGCGAGGATAGTTCCTCTCGGCACCTACGCGAAGACCGCCATATCCGAATATCTGAGAGAGTCCCGGCCGGCCCTTCTGCGGGACGAAGCCGCGAACGCAAAGCCGGACAGGCCTCTTTTCGTAAACTATATGGGCGAAAGGTTCACGCGTCAGGGACTTTGGAAGACGCTGAGTGAATACGGAAGGGCCGCAGGTCTGGAAGGCCGCATTACACCGCATATAATCAGGAACACTTTCGCGGTCCACATGATCCAGAACGGCGCGGATCTCAGGACACTGCAGGAACTCATGGGATATGACGATATCCAGGCGATGCAGGCATATATGATGGTATCTAAGAACAGGCTCAAGGACGTCTATGACAGGACGCATCCAAGAGCTTAGGAGATCATGGAGGAACAAAATGCTTGAGAAGACTTTTGTAAACCGTACGGGCGACACTATCTATTATCTCGAGTGGCCGCAGGACGATCCTAAATGCGCGGTGGTTATAAGCCACGGCATGGCTGAGCATCCGGAGAGATACGACGATCTTGCGAAGTATCTGAACGGCAAGGGAATAGCTGTTTACGCCATCAACCAGATGGGGCACGGAAAGCACGCCGCGAAGCCCGGTCACATGGAGAAGGGCGATTTCGACAAATGCGTCAGCAATCTTTCGGAGCTCGTCGGGATCGCGAAAACAGAGACCGGCAAGGACGCTTTCCTCCTCGGTCATTCGATGGGATCCTTCATCTCCCAGCTCTACATCGAGCGCTTCCACGATATCAAAGGCCTGATACTCTCCGGTTCGAGCGCTGCCACGCCCGTAATGAAGATGGCGAAGACCATAGCGGGCATCGTCTGCTCGCTCTCCCGCGATACTTCAAGGCCCTCGGAATTCATGAACAAGATGTCCTTCGGGTCATACAACAAGGCCATCGAGAACCCGAAGACGGCATTCGACTGGCTCAGCAGGGATGAGGAGCAGGTCAGGAAATACATCGATGACCCGCTCTGCGGATACGTCTGTTCACAGTCATTCTTCCGCGAGATGGCGGGCGGTTTCGCTGTCATGGCTGAGCCGTCCGAACTCGCAAAGATCGACAAGGATCTTCCGATCTTCATCCACGGGGGATCAAAGGATCCGGTCAGCGAGCTCGGAAAGGGCCTCTACGCGCTTGAGAAACAGTATAAGGACCTCGGAGTCAGTGACGTCACGCTCACGGTATATCCCGAGGCGCGCCACGAGATCTATAACGAGCTGAATAAGCAGGAGGTCTACGATAAGACCGTCGAATTCATAGAAGCGCATCTCAGCTGAAGGAAGCGCGGCTGAGAGCAGATGAGAAACGGCGTTCATCTTTGCGAAAAACGCTGAAAAACCTTGTTTTTCGTGTAAAAAACTCCTTGCATTGCGCATTCCCTTATGTTAAAATCGTTAGGTATTTACGGGCGGTCCTCTGCACACAGTCTGCATGAACGTCTTGGAGGGAAGGAGGAACCGAAGATGAACATTTTAGATTCAGTTTCCCAGGATTATCTTAAAAAAGATATCCCTGCGTTCAATGTGGGCGACCAGGTAAGGGTCCACAACAAGATCAAAGAAGGAAACAAAGAGAGGATCCAGGTATTCGAAGGATTCGTTCTCAAAAGGCAGAATGGCGGGATCGCAGAGACCTTCACGGTCAGAAAGATCTCCTCGGGCGTAGGCGTCGAGAAGACATTCCCGATCCATTCTCCCTGGGTTGAGAAGATCGAAGTCGTAAGACGCGGCGACGTCAGAAGAGCCAAGCTGAACTACATGCGCGGCCGCACCGGCAAGTCCGCCAAGATCAAGACCAAGGAAACCAGATAAGATCTCGAAGGGGAGGCTCAAGCCTCCCTTTTTCGTTGCGCTTTGTGTTATACTTGATGCGTTGGAGGAAGATCCGATGAATGAAACACTTAAGAATATAAACTGGTACCCCGGTCATATGAAGAAGACCCGCGAACTCATTTCCGAAAACCTGAAGCTCGTGGACATGGTGATCGAGGTGATCGACGCGAGGATACCGGTCTCGAGCAGAAATCCGGTGATAGATGAGCTCGTCGGAGAGAAGCCGCGCGTGATAGCCCTGAACAAATCCGATCTCGCGGACGCCTCCGAGACCGAGAGGTGGTGCGCCGCGCTGAGCAGGGACTCTTCGGACGGCACCGGCGTTAAGGCTCTTAAGACAGACAGCATGCGCGGGAAAGGGATCAAAGAGCTCATTTCCTTCCTTGAGGCGTATCAGGACAGGCTGAACGAAGGCCGCACCCGCAAAAAGAATCTGAGGCTCATGATAGTGGGCGTGCCCAACTGCGGGAAGTCCTCTTTGATCAATCGCCTGACGGGCAAAAAGAGCGCAAGGACCGGCGATAAGCCCGGAGTGACCAGGGGAAAGCAGTGGCTCGCGATGCAGGGCGGGATGCAGCTCCTCGACACCCCCGGGATCCTATGGCCGAAGTTCGAGGACCCGAACGTGGGCCTGAATCTTGCGTTCTGCGGCTCAATCAAAGACGAGATCCTGGACACCGACACCCTTGGCATGGAGCTCATAGGGAAGCTCGCGGAAGAATATCCGAACCTCCTTGCGGAGCGGTATAAACTCGACCGCATAGAAGAGACGGCTCTTGAGAATATGGAGGCGATCGCGAAGAAGCGCGGCTTCGTGATGAGCGGAAACCGCATAGATTATTCGAGGTGCGCCCGCACAGTGCTCGACGAGTTCCGTTCGGCGAAGATCGGACGCATAACACTTGAAAAGGCCGGAAGATGACAAAGGAAGAGAGAATACAAAAGCTTAGAGAAAGGCTCGATCAGATGAAGCGCTATGAGAGAGAACTGAATTCAAAGGGGTTCTCTTTCATCGGAGGTGTAGACGAGGTGGGACGCGGGCCGCTCGCCGGACCCGTTGCGGCCTGCTGCTGCGTCCTTCCGCCGGACTTCGATATCCTCGGTGTCGACGATTCCAAGAAACTCTCTGAGAAGAAGAGGGAGGAGCTTTTCGGGCTCATAACCTCCAACGCTCTCGCATACGGGATCGGCGAGGTCGGCCCTGAGGTAATAGATGAGATAAACATTCTGGAGGCCACCAAGCTAGCGATGAAGATCGCCGTTGAGGAGGCTGACCGTATTCTGATGCGGCGTATGAACGCGTGCATAGACCACCTGATCGTCGACGCTCTTACTATCCCGGAGATCGATAAGCCGCAGCTTCCGCTGATCAAAGGAGACGCAAACAGCGTCTCGGTCGCCGCGGCATCGATCGTCGCCAAGGTCTACAGGGACCGCATCATGGTGGAGATGGACGCGAGATACCCCGGCTACGGGTTCGCGTCGAACAAAGGCTACGGTACGGCGCTGCATTATGAGGGCATCAGAAAACAGGGCATGACCCCGATACACAGAAGGACCTTTCTTAAGAACATGCATTGAAAAAGCCGGCTTGAGCCGGCTTTTATCTATATTCCGCTATCTTATCCAGGATCGTTTGACATATCTCTTTCAGGGCACCTGAGCTGTCTCCTCCGAGGTTCTCCGCAATCACCTCGAAGAGCCTTGCCTTGATGTGATCCAGAGCTTTGCGCTGGAGCCTGTCCGTGTCTGTAAGGGCGGGTGCGTCGAATTCGGCGTTCAGCAGCATGCTCAGCGAATCGTCACCGAAGAAGGTATTTGCGTTGTAGAGAAAGAGAACATCCGTAACGCCGTAGGTGTTTATGACCGTGTTTATATCATCATAGAAATACCTCGGGTCTACGACGACTATCTGGTAGTAGTCCTGAGCGAGGAAGGGGATCATGCTGTTGGCGTAGGAATCTTTGATCAGGAGCAGGCACTGTTCATTGTCCCTGATGGGCGTTCTCACCGTATAGACGGGGTGATTGCTTCCTCCGAAGACGGTATAGGCGTCTTTTGTATCGAGACTGTCCAGCCTGTAGAATACCGTAGTCTTATCGGTCGTGTCTGGATAATAGATCACGCTCGGGTCATAGGGGCTTTCCGCAGTGGGAAGATAGATCGTAAGCGCGTCGTTCTTTCCGTTGGTAAAGCCGCTCTTTGAGGCAAGGGTACCCCTGAAGTCATTCTTTACGACAAGAGCGTCGTATACCGTGTCGTCGGGGATCCCGAGCTTCTTGACATACTCCAGATATGCGATGTATGCGCCATCGGTAGTCCAGTGGTGATCTGTCCGGTAATAGAGCTGGACGTTTTCTATCTTCTCGCGGAACGCGTCGCGAACGTCTATCACTTCGTAACCGGAGGAGGAGAGGCTCCCGAGGAAAGCGTCCATATATAGATTCTGGTTCTCGGTCGCAGCGAAGAGTGGCAGCTTGTCGCTCAGAATATTGGCGGCGTTGGGTGCGAGAAGGAAGGACATCGATATGTCCGGATTCTTCGCCCTGAAGTCTTTCAGAGAAGAGATAGTGAGGCTCAGCTGATCCCCGGAAGGCGCAGTTATGTCTTCCAGGAGATATCCGTCTCTGCCGCGGAAGACCCCGTTTGAGCTAGTCATTCCCATCGCGGTGTCAGCGGCCGTTTTGATTTTGATAAAGCCGTTTCTCGCTATGAACTGATCTTCCGCATAGCTTTCGGCCTTCTTTTCGTATCTCCCGGCAAGGAAAGAGGCGATGCTGAAAGAAGGACGCTCCTGCAGCACGCGGTTCTCCTCCTCGGAGAAGGAACGGTCGGGAAGGATCAGATTCGCGATCATTACCGCTGTCAGTATGACGGGGAAGACGATCCCCATTATCTTCATTGCTGTTTTGTTCATATACGATCAAAACCTGAAGTACAGGAAGGGGTTATAACTGCTGAATATCAGGTAAGCTGAGGAGATCAGGAAAAGGATCAGCGGGATGATCACAGCGAACAGCGAGCTTCCGCGCGAAAGTTCATCGAACATTTTTTTCGGCTTTTCGCCCGAGAACCAGCAGGATAGTGCAAGAAGCACGAAATTGGTCCTCAGGAGGTAGAGAAAGCTTCGGTCGGCGAATCCCGCTCCGCCCGCGAAGAACATGGTCCTGAGGTATTCCAGAGCGGAGCTCAGGTCTTCGCTGAAGAAGAATACCCATCCTATCATGACGATGAACAGAGTTATCAGATGCCTCGCGATTGAGGGCAGCTTTTCCATAAGCCTTCCGGTCAGGTATTTTTCTATTATCAGTATGATCCCGTAGTAGAGACCCCAGACCACGAAATTCCAGCTGGCGCCGTGCCACAGACCCGTAAGGCTCCATACGATAAGCAGATTGAGTATATGCCTCGCGGCCGGGACTCTGTTTCCGCCAAGGGGGATGTAGAGATACTCCCTGAACCATGTCGAAAGGGAGATATGCCATCTCCTCCAGAACTCCGTCACGGAGCGTGAGATATACGGATGGTCGAAGTTCTCCATGAACCTGAAGCCGAAGATCCTTCCGAGACCTATGGCCATGTCGGAATAACCGCTGAAGTCGAAATAGATCTGAAGCGTATAAGCTACAGCGCCGAGCCAGTAGGCGAGAACGGTCTTCTCATGCGGCGCCATCGCGAGCACCGACGCGTGAAGAGCTCCGAGACCATTCGCGAGAATGACCTTTTTGGCGAGACCCATGATAAACCTGACGCTTCCTTCACCGACCTGTTCGACTCCGGTCTCGCGGGACTCCAGCTGATCGGCCACATCCCGGTATTTCACTATCGGCCCCGCGATCAGCTGCGGGAAGAGCGAGAGGTAAAGACCAAATCTGAAAACGCTCCTCTGGACCTTGGTATCTCCGCGGTATACGTCGATGATATAGCTCATCGCCTGGAACGTATAGAAGGAAATGCCGATAGGAAGGGGGAGGGCGGTATAGGTTATATCGAGCCCTGTAATATCAGAGACCGTGTCAAGAAAGAACCCGTAGTATTTGAAGAAGGAGAGAATCAGCAGGTTTATTATCACGGTAAATACGAGCGTTCCCCGCTTTCCGACCTCGCGCTCCTTCGATATGTCAAGCGCCATAGCGTAGTTGAAGGCTATGCTGAAGATCATCAGGAAGACGTAGACCGGTTCGCCCCAGCTGTAAAAGAAGAGGCTGAACACCAGAAGCACAGCGTTGCGCGCGGTATTGTATCTCTTCGGTATCGCGAAATAGATCACCAGCAGGACGGGGAGGAAGCAGAAGAGGAAGTATACGCTGCTAAATAGCATGGGTAAACACCTCCTCGATAAGATCCTGATCAGGGCCCACATAATAGAGAATATAAGGCCCTTTTTCTATGATCAGAGCGCTGTTCAGCGCGGCAACCTGATCCGGCCCGTAGCCTTCGAATGTCTTTATCTGTTCATCTATTCTCGCCTCGACTGCGTCGCGGAAGGGACCGAGTTCGTTATGCCCGTGGGCCTTGATTATGAGAAGCTCGTCCACGGAAAGAGCACCTGTATCTCTGTAGTACAGGTATTCCACCGTATCCTGGGGAGCGACGCTCATGAAGTGCAGGAGGTCGAGGTCTCCGCTCTTGCGCATGGAACGTGAGATATCGGTCTCGGAGAGAAGCTGAGACTCGATGTCCGCAAGAGGGATATCAGCGGAATTCTGGCGCATGAACACAAGAGCCAGAAATACGGTCAGGACTGCGAGAAAAATGAGCTTCTTCTTCATATCAGTCCGGCCTTTTCACGCATGAGATCCATCCAGATCGGATAGTATGATGAGGAGACGTGGATGCCGTCACCGGCGTATAGATCCGGATCGTTGCGGAGTATATAGGTAGTGTCTATAAATGTGATCCCGAGTCTCGAGCACATGGCTTCGATCTCGGAATTGAAGGTGCGGTAATTGCCGAGCACCGGCTGATTGGCGATCGCGTAGTCGTCCGGAAGGCTGATCGAATTGATGAATACTCTGGTCGAGGGAGACGCTGCCATGAAATCCCTGATACAGGCCTCATAGTCCGTTATGAAGGCCTTAGCGTCACCGCCGTAGTTCCCCATGTCATTCATGCCATAGGCGAAAAACGCGCATTTCGGATAGAGCGAAGCCACTGAGAGGAAACGGTCGCCGCTTATCCCTGCACCGATGCCTGAGAAGACGATATCCTCGCCGAGGAAACCGTAGACGCTGAGTCCCTCGGTAATGGAGTCTCCCAGTATGGCGCAGCCTGAGAAGATCCTTCTGTAATTCGGACCGTTTTCCGCCTCGTCGGCTTCGATCGCTGCAAGCTGAGCGGCAAGCGCGGCGCGTTCCTCATCGATCTGTGAGAGAAGCGCGTCAACGTCTACTACATTGCCGAAATCAAAGGCTGAGACCGTCTGCACGTTCTGCTCTACTATCTCATCCTTCACGTTCGCGTTGTGATTGTGACGTACGAGGTCGACAAAAAAGATCGCCGCGAGAACGATCGCAAATACTACGACTATCGCGGCCCTGATATCAACTCTGTATTTTTTCTTTCTCATTTTTTCCATTGCAATTATATAATACCAAAAAAAGAAGCGGCAGTAAACCGCTTAAGAAGATGTAAGATCATTAAATCTTTTTATCCGATCAGACCTGAGATGATGTCTCCGGTCTCCTTCGTGCCGCATATGTCAGCGGATCCGGCTGCGATGTCGGCTGTGCGGAGGCCCTTTGCGAGGAAGGTGTTCACAGCTTCTTCGACAGCGTCGGCCTCCTCTGCGAGACCGAGTGTGTAACGCATCATCATCGCGCAGGAGAGGATCGTCGCTATCGGGTTTGCTATGTTCTTTCCGGCAATATCCGGAGCCGACCCGTGGACGGGCTCGTACATTCCGAAATTACCGTCCGCGAGGCTCGCGGATGGGAGCATGCCTATTGAACCGGTGATCTGACTCGCTTCATCCGAGAGGATGTCCCCGAACATATTGCTCGTAAGAAGCACGTCAAAGTGGTGAGGATCTCTGATGAGCTGCATCGCGGCGTTGTCGACATACATGTGGTCGAGCTCCACATCGGGGTATTCACCGCTTATCCTGTTCACGGTCTCTCTCCAGAGGCGGGAGCTCTCCAGCACGTTGGCCTTGTCGACGCTCGTCACCCTGCCTCTGCGTTTGGACGCCATATCGAAGGCTGTCCGGGCGATGCGCTCTATCTCGGGAACGCTGTATTTCTCGACGTCATACGCGTAAGGGACGGATCCTTCCTCGGATCTTGCGTGCTCTCCGAAGTAAATGCCGCCTGTGAGCTCTCTCACGATCAGAATATCGAGGCCGTCTGAGATGATCTCGTCTTTGAGAGGAGAGGCTTTGGCAAGCTGGGAGAACACCATGGCGGGTCTCAGGTTGGCATAGAGGCCGAGAGCCTTTCTCAGCCCGAGCAAAGCCCTCTCGGGACGATTGTACGACGGCTGATCGTCCCATTTGGGGCCGCCAACCGCGCCCAGAAGCACGGCGTCCGCGCCCCGGCATGTCTCGAGACTCTCATCGGGAAGGCATTTTCCGCAGGCGTCTATCGCGCATCCGCCCGCGGGAGCGTCGGCGAATTCAAAGCTGTGGCCGAATCTTTTGCCTACGGCTTTCAT
>Ga0079305_1002759_pt1 | contig 13887 bp, 8 predicted proteins | sample LMS_cellobiose_e_FD_79183 | JGI IMG/M metagenome (GOLD analysis project Ga0079305, IMG submission 79183) | Rumen-fistulated moose microbial communities from Alaska, USA - LMS_cellobiose_enrichment | ecosystem: Host-associated > Mammals > Digestive system > Stomach > Rumen fluid ... | reverse complement strand
GGACACGGCGAAGACGAACAACTATTCCATGCTGATATTCCTTTTTGCGATGCTCAGCATGAACGTCGGCGTGATGAACCTGCTTCCGATACCGGCTCTCGACGGAGGAAGGATAATCTTCGTACTGATAGAAATGATACGCAGAAAGCCCGTGAAGCAGGAATACGAGGCGTATATCCATATGGCGGGCATGGCGGTGCTTTTGATATTCATGGGCGTCGTTACCGTGCTCGATATAATGAAAATGGTGAAATGACGGATACGCCCGGCGGACGCCGCGGCAGAGATCGGAGGGAAACGGATTGATAAACAGAAGAGCATCGAGAAAAGTCAGGGTCGGGAACGTGTTTATCGGCGGAGGATCGCCCGTTTCCGTTCAGTCCATGACGAATACCAGGACCGCCGACGCCGCAAAGACGGCGGAGCAGATAAACGCGCTTGAAAAGGCGGGATGCGACATAGTGAGATGCTCCGTGATGACAAAGGAGGACGCCGCGGCGATATACGCGATAAAAAGCGCCGTGAACGTTCCGGTGGTCGCAGATATCCATTTCAATTACAGACTTGCGATAGAGGCGGTGGAGGCGGGAGCCGACAAGATACGCATAAACCCGGGAAACATCGGCTCTCCCGACAGGATCAAAGCCGTCTGCGAAGCCTGCGCCGCAAAGAGTATCCCCATAAGAGTGGGCGTGAATTCGGGATCGCTGGAAAAGGAGATACTTGCAAAGTATTCCTCACCCTGCGCCGAGGCGCTCGCCGAGAGCGCGATACATAACGCAATGCTCCTTGAAAGATACGACTTTCAAGACATAGTCGTATCGGTCAAATCCTCCGATATATCGACAATGATAAAAGCCAACAGGATCCTCGCGGAAAGAACGGACTATCCGCTTCATCTCGGCGTTACGGAAGCGGGAACGGAGACGATGGGGATCGTCAAATCCTCCGTAGGCATAGGCTCGCTTTTGTGCGACGGTATAGGCGACACGATCAGAGTGTCCCTTACCGAGAACGTACTCAGGGAGGCTGAGGCGGCGATAAATCTGCTTCGCGCCTGCCGGATAAGAAAAAGCGTGAACGTGATATCGTGCCCGACCTGCGGAAGGACTCAGGTGGATCTGATACCCGTGGTGCACGAGCTTGAAGAAAAGATAAGATCCCGTTTTCCCGATCCTCCGAAAAGCCTGGACGTCGCCGTCATGGGGTGCGCGGTGAACGGACCGGGTGAGGCGAGGGAAGCCGACCTCGGTATCGCCGGAGGAGTGGGAGAATTCCTCCTGTTCCGCAAAGGCGAGATAATATGCAAGCTTTCACAGGATAAAGCGACGGACGCCGTGCTTGCGGAAATAGAAAAGGCGATGGCGCAGGACGACTGAAAAAAGAAAAGGTCCCGGACGCCGCATAACGCGGCGCTTTGATCGACATGCAGAACAAAAAGAGCTTTAACGAACTGTTTTTCAAATACAAACCGGACTCCGGGATGCAGAAGCTGATAGACGCATCGACGGATTACACCTACGCGCTGAACAAGGAGCACCGGTACATAAAGATAACCATGACCTTCGGCAAGCTTATATCCAGAAGCGATATCGAAAGGCTGGAGAGAGAATTATCCGCGGTATATGAGCTTGCGTATTGCCGCGTTTTTCCCGTTTACGGGAAGGAATTGTTTACTCAGCTTCTCGCCTCTCCGGAGGGGAGGGACGCCGCTTACAGGGAAATAATCGCGGAACTCAGACGCGATTTCGCTTTCGTGAACGGCTTTTTCGACGATTCCGAAGCGGTGCTTACCGAAACGACGCTCGATATCGTGCTCAGACCCGGACTCGACAAGCTGCCGAGAACGGCGGAATGCGAGGCGGAGACGGCAAAGACCGCCGCGCGGCTTTTCTCGTGCGCCCTCAAGGTCAGCGTGAGCGCGCCGGAGCTTTCCTCCGAAATGTACGAAAAGGCGATGCTCGAATTTGACAGATCGTCCCCGTTTGAAATAAGCGCCCCCGCCGAAGAGAAAAAAGACGATCCGCGATTCCTGCGCGCGGCTTTGAGCGACGAAGTCAAAAACGCCGAGGTGGACGCGGAGAACAGCACCGTCGTTTCCGGCTGGTATACGTACGATATAAGCGCTCCCGAGATAATATACGGAAGCAAGCTTTTGCCCGATCACACGCGCGAGATCTTCTCCGTGGGAACGGTGCCGGCGGAATCCGAGGGGATGACCGTCTGCGCGACCGTGTTCTTCGTCGAGGCGAAGGAATCCCGCGACGGGTCGAAGGTGACGTATATAATAAGGATCACCGACGACGCGGGCTCGGCTACCGTCAAGGTACGCGGAAAGACCGAAAAGCTCTCCGGACTTTCGGCGCTGAAACCCGGCAGTCACGTCCTCGTCAGAGGCAGCGTGGGATACGACGAGTTCGAAAAGGACAGAGTCATATCTCCGAAAATAATCTGCGTCATCAAGCGCATAGACAAGACCGACGACGCCGAGGAAAAGAGAGTCGAACTTCATCTCCATACCCAGATGTCCGCCATGGACGCCACGATCCCGCCGGACGTGATAGTCAAGACCGCCTACAAATGGGGACACAGAGCCGTAGCCATAACCGACCACGGAAACCTTCAGGCTTTCCCCGAGGCGATGATCGCCTACGAAAAACTCGGCGCCGACCCGGAAAAGTTCAAGGTCATATACGGCATGGAAGGATATTTCGTGGACGACACCGCGAGAGCCTCCTACGGCGCCGGAGACGCCGATATCGAAACGGGCGAATTCTGCATATTCGATATCGAGACTACCGGGCTTTCCGCCAATACCTGCGGGATCACCGAGATAGGCGCCGTCATATACAAAGCCGGAGAGGTCGCCGACGTGTTCAACACCTTCGTCGATCCCGGTCAGCACATACCGGAAAACATAACTCAGCTTACGGGCATAACCGACGAGATGGTCGCAGGCGCGCCCTGCGAGAAGGACGCGGTGGAGGCTTTCCTGAAATTTGCCGGAGGAAGGATCCTGATAGCTCACAATGCCTCGTTCGACACGGGGTTTATAAGACGCGTCTGCACGGACAACGGGATGCCGTTTGAAAATTCATATCTTGACACGGTGGCGCTTTCGAAATTTTTGAACCCGGAGCTGAAAAGACACAGACTCGATTCTTTGAAGGACCACTACGGACTGCCCGATTTCAATCATCACAGAGCGTCCGACGACGCGGAGATGCTCGCCGCGATCTTCGGTATGATGCGCGGTCAGATGCTCAAGCTCGGCATACACAACCTTGCCGATCTTGCCGAGGAGATGAGCGCGGCGTGCGATCCGAAAAAGCTGCCGAGCTATCATATAATAATACTCGTGCAGAATCTCACGGGCCTCAAAAATCTGTACAGACTCGTGTCAAAATCGTACCTCGATTACTTCAAGCGCACACCGCGCATACCAAAGACCGTCCTTTCCGAGTACCGCGACGGGCTGGTCATCGGCTCCGCCTGCGAATCCGGAGAGCTTTATACGGCGATAGTCGACGGAAAACCGAGAAGCGAGCTTTTGAGGATCGCCGAATTTTACGACTACCTCGAGGTACAGCCGCTCGGCAACAATGATTTTCTCGTTGCGACGAACCGCGTGGAGAGCCGCGAGAAGATAAAGGAATTCAACAGAACGGTCATCAGCCTCGCAAAAGAGCAGAACAAGCCCTGCGTCGCCACGGGCGACGTCCATTTCCTCAACCCGCAGGACGAGATATACAGAAAGATACTCCTTCACGGCATGAAGTTCTCGGACGCGAACAGATCCATACCGCTCTATTTCAGAACGACCAAGGAAATGCTCGCGGAGTTCGACTATCTCGATCCGGAAACGGCGTACGAGATCGTCGTGACGAATCCCAACAAGGTCTGCGATATGATCGAAAACGTCAGACCCATCCCGAAGGGACAGTACACCCCCGAGCTCGAGGGCTCGGAGGAGGAGCTTGTCAGCACGTGCCACAACAACGCAAAAGCGCTCTTCGGCGATCCGCTCCCGGAGATAGTGTCGTCGCGCCTTGAAAAAGAGCTCGGCGCCATAGTGAAATACGGCTTTGCCGTCCTTTACGTCATAGCGAAACGCCTTGTCGAAAAAAGCGAGAGGGACGGATATCTCGTCGGCTCCCGCGGCTCCGTCGGATCGAGCTTCGTCGCCACCATGGCGGGCATTTCCGAGGTCAATCCTCTGCCTCCGTTTTATCTCTGCAAAAAATGCAAGCATTCCGAGTTCATAACGGACGGCTCGTACGGAAGCGGATTCGATATGCCGACGAAGAACTGCCCGGTATGCGGCGAGGTCATGTACCAGGACGGTCACAACATACCGTTCGAGACGTTCCTCGGCTTCAAGGGCGATAAATCCCCGGATATAGACCTCAACTTCTCGGGAGACGTACAGGCGGAGGCGCACAAGTACACCGAGGTGCTTTTCGGCAAGGACAACGTCTTCAGAGCCGGAACGCTCGGTACTCTCGCGTCTAAGACGGCTTACGGCTTTGTCATGAAATATCTTGAGGAAAACGGACTTCCGCAGGTGAACAAGGCGGAGGTGGAACGCCTCATAAACGGCTGCGTCGGAGTCAAGCGCACGACCGGTCAGCATCCCGGCGGTATCATAGTCATACCGAGAAACAAGGACGTCCACGACTTCACGCCGGTACAGCATCCCGCCGACGACCCCGATTCGAGCATAGTCACTACTCACTTCGCGTTCACGTATCTGCACGACACGATACTGAAGCTCGATATACTCGGACACGATGTGCCGACAAAGTACAAGCTCATCGAGCAGTATACCGGCATGAGCGTCCTTTCCGTTCCGATGAACGATCAGAACGTAATGGGACTCTTCTTATCGCCCGAGCCTCTCGGCGTAACGAAGGAACAGATAAAATGCGAGACCGGGACACTCGCTCTTCCCGAATTCGGCACGGGCTTCACGCGGCAGATGCTGCTCGACTCAAAGCCGAAATGCTTCTCGGACCTTCTGCAGATATCCGGACTTTCCCACGGAACGAACGTGTGGGTCGGGAACGCCCAGGACCTCGTGAGAAACGGAGTATGCACCATATCCGAGGTCGTGGGAACGCGCGACAGCATAATGGTCTATCTTCTCCAGAAAGGGCTTCCGTCCGCTGAATCCTTCAAGATAATGGAGGACGTCAGAAAGGGAAGGGGACTCAAGCCGGAATACGAGGAGCTCATGCTCGACCACGGCGTACCGGAATGGTACATAGAATCCTGCAAGAAGATCAAGTATATGTTCCCGAAGGCTCACGCCGCCGCGTACGTCATATCCGCCATCCGTCTCGGCTGGTTCAAGGTGTACAAGCCTCTCGAATTCTACTGCGCCTACTTTTCCGCGGCGCCCGACGGCTTTGACGCAGAGATCGCCCTTTCCGGGAAAACGAACATCTCAAAGCTCATCGACGAGCTCGAGGGCAAGGGCATGGATACGACTCAGAAGGAGGACGCGCTTCTTGCCGCCATGCGTCTCGTGCTCGAAATGCTGTGCAGAGGCATAAAGATCCTTCCCATCGATCTTAATAAGTCCCACGCGTTCAAATTCCTCCCGGAGGACGGGTGCATGAGACTTCCGTTCTCGAGCCTTTCCGGACTCGGAGCCGCCGCCGCAAAGAGCATATATGACGTCATGAGCTCCGGCAAGGTGAAATCCGTCGAGGATCTTAAGACCATGGCGGGACTTTCGCGGTCGGTCGTCGACAATCTTGCGAGAAACAAGATACTTTCGACCCTTCCGGAAACGAATCAGCTCACGCTGTTCGATTTCTGATAACATAAGCAAAACAGACATTTGAAAGGAATATCGGTATGAATTACAATCCCAACGGACAGTATATGCCCGAAAACGCTCCGGCGCGTCAGCCGGAAAAGAAAAGGACCTGGATCATCGTTCTTTGCGTCGTGATCGGCGTCGTGCTGCTGATCGCTCTGATGGTCGCGGCGTCCAAGGCGGTCACCGCCTCCTTTGCCGGTATGCTCGGCAGCATAAAGAGCGAGGGAACGTATTATCCCAGAAGAGACAACATAGCCGTAGTTCATCTGTCCGGAACGATCAGCTCTTCCTCCGACGGACTTTACAACCACACGTGGCTCATAAACACCATAAACGACCTCACCGACGACAGATACAACAAGGCGCTCTGCCTCGTCATGAACACGCCCGGCGGCTCCGTTTATCAGACGGACGAGATATACTTCGCGCTTCTCGATTACAAGGCGACCGGAAGACCGATATACGTTTACATGACGGAGCTTTGTGCATCCGGCGGATATTACGCCTCCTGCGCGGCTGACGAGATATACGCCAACAGGAACACCCTCACCGGTTCCATCGGCGTGATAATGTCCACCGTGTACGACGTCAGAGAGCTCGCCGAAAAGCTCGGCGTAAAGGTCACTACCGTATATTCCGGAGACAATAAGAACATGGGCGACTATTTCTCGGAGTTCACTGACGAACAGCGCGCGATCATGCAGTCACTCTGCGACGAGGCTTACGATCAGTTCGTTTCCATAGTCGCGGACGGCAGGCATATGAGCGAAAAGGAAGCGCGCATCCTCGCCGACGGCAGAGTTTACAGCGCAAAACAGGCGGCCGACAACGGGCTCATCGACGGCATTATGATGTACGATGAGTTCTTCGCCTACGTGAAGGCGAAGGTCGAGGAGGAAAGCGGCGCTTCGAATCTCGAATTTTCCGATTATGAGTACTATTATTCATACAGCATATACGATTTTCTCAATTTCAAAGCGAAAAGCATGAAAAGATCGGAGGCGGACGTTCTGGCGTCTGTGTTCTTCGAGAACAATATGCCCAGACCGTCGTATTACTGCTTTTTCTGAAAAGAGCGGGCGGTGCGTTTGCGCCGGAAAACGTGAATGAGGGTCAGCCAAAACGGGCGAAAATCGAAGAAATCGCGAGAAAATCGAAGGTTGGAGCAAATATTTTGATTTTTTTTGCAAAAAGCCTTGACAAACCCTTCCGGCGTATGTATAATAACGACCGTTGAGAAATTTTTTACGGAGGAATTATTAATGTCCACTTTTATGGCGAAAGCCAATGCTAAAGACAAGAACGAAGTCATTGAACGCAAATGGTACGTGCTGGACGCCGCCGGAAAGCCTCTCGGAAAGGTAGCAGTCGCTGCCGCCGATATCCTTCACGGCAAGCACCGTCCCGAATACACGCCCCACGTTGACTGCGGCGAGTTCGTTATAATCATCAACTGTGCTCAGGCGGTGCTCACCGGCAGAAAGCTCGAGCAGAAGAAATACAGATATCATACCGGTTACATCGGCGGTCTCAAGGAGATCAGCTACAAGGATCTCATGGCGAAGAATCCGGAAAAGGCAATGATGCTGGCGGTCAAGGGAATGCTTCCCAAGAATTCCATCGGCGACAAGAGCCTCACCCGTCTCAAGACCTTCGCAGGTTCCAATCACAATCATGAAGCTCAGAAGCCTACGGCTGTCGAGATAAAGTAAGGGAGGAGTACAACAATGGCAGTTAATTACCAGAGCGCAAAACCGTATTTTTACGGCACCGGAAGAAGAAAGAAAAGCATCGCTCGCGTACGTATCTATCCCGGCACCGGAACCGTTACGATAAATAAGAGAGACATAGACGACTACTTCGGACTCGAGACCCTCAAGTTCGTCGTTCGTCAGCCCTTCGCGATCACGTCCACCGAAGGTACTTTCGACGTCGTTTGCAACGTCGTCGGCGGCGGCGTTACCGGACAGGCGGGCGCTATCCGTCACGGAATAGCAAGAGCTCTCGTTCAGGCAGACGCGGAAGCATACAGATCCATCCTCAAGAAGGCCGGATTCCTTACCCGCGACCCGAGAATGAAGGAAAGAAAGAAGTACGGTCTCAAAGCCGCACGCCGCGCTTCCCAGTTCTCAAAGAGATAACAGTTATATGCTTATCCACCGCTTACAGTTTCGTAAGCGGTTTTATTTTGAAATCTGTATTTCCCGACAGACTTTTGAATAATACGTACATCCGGGAAGAAGCTTGATACAAATACTTTTTCAATAAAGGCTTCAAACCGTTTCCGAAATTTTTCGGGATTGCTTTGTGAAAGGAAGAGTTTAATATGGAACTTCTGCTCGAAAATGATCTGTTTTCCTTTTTTTATGACGGTCGCTCATGCCGGGAATGCGTTCTCTCCCGTACTGTCACGCGTTCACCGGGCGGTGAAACGCGTGTATATACTTTTCCCGAAGGGCTTCGGGTCACGACCGTTCTCACTGTGCACGAAGAACACAGCGCGGTGGAATGGGTAAATTTCCTTGAAAACACGGGCGACGCTCCGACCGGTCTGATCAGCGACTTGCACGATTGCGATATCTCACTGCCGCTGGCATATGAGGCGCCGCCGAAGTGGACCGCCGTCCGCCCCGATCCGGAGAAATCCACCCGTATCCTTACGCCGAGGGGGTCGAATTTGTGTGCGGATGAATTCAATTACCGAAGACAGTCGGAGGACAGTTTCGACAGCGTTGAAATGCTGTTTCCGGGGCAGCACCGGGTGTTTTCTTCGGTCGGCGGCAGATCGAGCCGCGGAGACGCGCCGTTTTTCAATATCCATAAAGCCGGGCAGGGGTATTTTTTTGCGCTTGGCTGGACTGGTCAATGGCGTGCCGATTTCCGGCGAACGGAAGAAAAGATATGCATTTGTGCGGGTATGGAAGAAACCTGCTTCCGCTTGCTGCCCGGAGAAAAGATACGCGTTTGCTCCGCGGTGCTTATGTATTATAAAGCCACTTTGGCGCAGTCTTTCAATCTTTGGCGCAGGCTGGTGCGGGATGATTTTTCTCTGATCGGTCGTCCCGGCCGCGTATGCGAAGCACCTTTGAGCGTCACTCTGTGGGGAGGAATGGAGACCTCCGAAATGCTGCGTCGGTTGAAGATCTGGGATGAAAACCGGATACCGGCTGATACGATATGGATCGACGCCGGATGGTACGGAACGAGTGAAATACCGAGTCCGGATGAATTCGAGGGTGACTGGGCAGTTCATACCGGCAATTGGCTTGTCAATCCCCATATCCATCCGGATGGTCTTCTGGATGTAGCGGCGGCAGTACATCATGGCGGAAAGAAACTGCTGCTCTGGGTGGAGCCGGAGCGGGTGCATAAGAATACGCCCGTTGCGATATCCCATCCGGAATACTTTTATCCGCCGGAAAATGCGGCAGGACCGGATCGTCTTCTGAACCTCGGCAGTCAAGCGGCGTGGCAGTATTGTTTTGATACGCTCAGCGATTTGATCCGGCGGCTGGATTTGGACTGGTACCGGCAGGATTTCAATATCGACCCTCTGCCCGTCTGGCGGAAGAGCGACGGACCGGAGCGCCGCGGAATATCTGAGATCAAGCATATCAACGGTCTTTACAGACTGTGGGACGCGCTTTTGGAGCGTTTTCCCCATCTGGCGATCGATAACTGCGCCAGCGGCGGACGCCGGATAGATATCGAAACTCTCCGGCGCAGTGTTCCGCTTTGGCGCAGCGATATGCAGTGTTCGGTCAACTGCCCGCCGGAAATTTCGCAGAGCCATGCGCTTACCTTTGCCGAGTGGCTGCCTTTCAGCGGGACCGGAACCGGGATTAATGCCGATACTTACGGGCTGCGCAGCTGCTATGCTCCCGCGCTGGTAATCCGCGCAGCTTACGCGCAGTCACGATCCTTCGGAGATGACGCTGCTTTCCTCAATATGCTTCGGTGCCGCTGTGAGGAGTATTATCAAGTGCGGCCCTATTTGTCAGAGGACGTATATAACCTTACGGAACCCGGAGCGGCGAGTGATATCTGGAGCGTCCAGCAATTCCATCGCCCGTCTGACGATACCGGTGTTCTGCTTTGTTTCCGCCGCGCCGGGTCCCCCTATGAAACGGCGTATTTCCCTTTGAAGGGCGTGAGTGAAGCATATACTTATCTGATTACGGATGCCGATACCGGAGAAGAGCGCATTGCCGCCGGCAGCGTGCTGTCGGAAAAAGGTTTTGCCGTCCGTATGGAGGAAAAGCCCGGCAGCAAGGTGTATTTTTATAAAAGAAAACGCTGATTATCGGCGTGATTCAGCAAACCGTCATTAATGCAAACGGCAAAAAACGGTTAAAAACAAGCAGAACGGAACTGATATCCTGCTCTCATTTTTTACCGACCGGACGCAAAGCATAGATTTTTTCAATTATGCGGTCGAACGGCTTATCGGCGGCGATGCGGTATCCCCGCCACGACCGTTGAAAGCGATCCCGGACGGCTAACTGAAATAAGCAGAGCTTCGGGTAGTATGCGTTCCGCCGTATTGTGCCGCACGCCGCGCTTCCCGTTTCTCCAAGCGTTAACTTACAAAAGCGCTTTTTTTCGAACGCCTCAGGCTTTCGCCCGGGGCGTTCTCGTTTTTTGCTTTTTCGTTTATATTCGCAAAAAATCGGAAAAAACCGGCAAAAGCCGCCGCCTGTTTTCCTCATGGGAGCTTTGACGTTCGGCAAGTTACTTTGTTATACTCGGTCAAACTCTTGACAAAAGCATAAAAGTCCTTATAATATGATACGGGATCGATATATTTTCAGCAGATAAAAAGAGGTGACGCGCATGGAGAAAAAAGACGCGAAGAAAAGCATTCTGACGGTCGCGCTCGCGGTTTTGGCGGGGGTGTTGTTTTTCGCCGGCGTCAGATCCTTTTTGCCGCGAGAAAAAGCCGATCCGCCGGAAAGCACGAGAGAAAAGAAAACGGATGAAAATTCCGAATATCTTGATCTCGTACGTTTTGACGAAATACACAAGCGCTTCACAGACGCCGGGTTTACTTTATCTTTGGGGTTGGCGCAGTCTGAGATCCCGGTTGAAGAGACGGTCATTTTTCAAAACAAAATAGCTTACGCGCCTTACGAGATATACATATGCGCCGATCCGAAAAAGCTTCGCCGCGTCACCGTTTATACGAAGAGCACCGAGACGCCGCGTAATATGTACTATAAACTGAACTTTTCGTTCCTTGATGCTCTGGGATACGACAGCGTCGAGCTTCTTCCTTACGCTTACGGCGGAGAAAATTTGAACGAGACGGTCTTTCTGGCAAAAGGAAAAGTGAACGACGAGGAAGAGCTGTTTACGTTTTCCATGCATATCGAAAACCGCTGGTCCGCGCCGAAGATATACGGCTTTGAGGCAAGACCCGGAATGGAGGACGTGTTTGCTCCGGGGATCGCGCCGTTTGAAAACGGAGACGAAGAATCGCCCCCTCAGCCTCTGATAAATATACCGAAAAATGAAACGGTTATATGCTCGGGAAGAACTTCAAATCCTTTTTGGAGGTTCCTTTTGTGCCGCGCGTTTGAAACGGAACTCGGATATACGGTATACGCCGTAAACTTAAATCTGCCCGTGACGGAGTATTGTCCCGTTCGGATCGATCTGCCCGCGGGAGATTACGAAGATCTTCGGTTCCTCGACATTTTTTATGACAGCGGATACGATGCCGACGTTCTCCTTTCGGCTGTATGCAGGAAAAACGGAAGAGATACCTTTCTGCTGTTCTCGACAAAAGCACTTCTGATCCAACAGGTAAGACCGTTTGAGCTGTCGGAGGAAAAAGACTTTGACGCGGTTTCCGCGTCGGACAGAAAAACGCTCGAACAGCGCCGCGCCGAGAGCGAGCGTATAGATATACACGTAAGACTTTCCCACGCGGCAGTCACGCTTTCCCAACCGTCCGGTATGACGTGTATCCCGGAGGGAGAGACGGTCATCTTCAAAAACAAAATAGCTTACGCTCCTTACGAGATATACATATGCCGCGGGCAGGGGGAAGAACCGTCGTTTACCGTTTATAAGGCTGTCCGGGAAGGGGATGAAAAGACGTATTATCCCATAGATCTGTCGTGCCTGTCGGATTTCGGGTACGACAGCGTCGAGCTTCTTCCTTACGCTTACGGGACCGGATCCGTTAACGAAACAGTGTTTCTCGCAAAAGCGATTTTCAACGGGAATGAAGAACTGTTTACGTTTATCATGAATGACAAGCAGAACGGAACTGATATCCTGCTCTCATTTTTTACCGACAGGACGGAATACAAATATTATTTCACTTATGCGGTCGAACGGCTTATCGGCGGCGATACGGTATCCCCGCCCCAGCCGTTAAAAGCGATCCCGGACGGCGAAACGGTGATAAGCAGAGCTTCGGGGGGTAAGCGTTCCGCCGTATTGTGCCGCGCACCGGAAACTGAGATCGGATATACGGTATACGTCTTTATGAACAACGCTTCCGACGTGGAATACTGCCCTGTCCCGATCGCACTTCCGGAGGAAGAATATGAGGATCTGCGCTTTTTGAATATCGAGGCATCAGGCTCGAATTCAGAAATAATGATCACTGCGGAAGGCAGCAAAAACGGAGTAAAAGGAAGCTGCTGGTTCATAACGGATTTGATCTATATGCAGCAGCCGTCACCGCTTACCCTTATGCAATGGGATCCGGAACATGACGCTTTTCAGGAATAACTCACAGACAAGTTTCGGCGATAAGATCCCGCCTCCTATCCGGAGCGGGGTCTTTTTCACCCTTCTTTTTGTTTCATGTTTTTCCGCGCTGTTGACTTTCCGTGATAAAAAAGGTATAATATTTTCGGATCACTATGTGCGGCGCAAAGCTTTCGAAAGTGTTCGTTTTTTCCGACCGCCGCCGTATGATGCGCGTTTTTTGAGAAAGGATTTACAATATGTCAAGAATCTATAATTTTTCCGCCGGACCGTCCATGCTTCCCGAGGAAGTTTTGAGAAAAGCCGCGGAGGATATGATGGATCACGATTCCTGCGGTATGTCCGTGATGGAGATGAGCCACCGATCGAAGCCCTTTGAAAAGATAATCGGAGAAACGGAGAGCGATCTTCGCAGACTTCTTTGTATCCCCGACGATTACAGCGTGCTGTTTTTGCAGGGCGGAGCGTCCACGCAGTTTTCCGCCGTGCCGCTGAATCTGATGAAGACGGGCAAAGCCGATTATATAGTTTCAGGACAGTTCTCGAAAAAAGCGTACGCCGAGGCGAAAAAATACGGAAACGCCGTCTGCATTGCCTCCGGAGAGGATACGAATTTTTCTGTCATACCGACGGTGAAGAGAGAAGACGTCGAAAGCGACGCCGACTATCTCCACATTTGCTTCAATAACACGATATACGGGACAAAATTCCCGTATATACCCGATACCGGGAATATACCGCTCGTCTGCGATATGTCCTCCTGCATACTTTCCGAACCGGTCGACGTGAAAAAGTTCGGTCTCATTTACGCGGGCGCGCAGAAAAACATGGCTCCCGCCGGACTCACCGTCGTCATAGTCCGCAAGGACCTTCTCGGCTTTGCAAAGCCGGAAACGCCCGTAATGCTCGACTATAAGGTCATGGCGGACAACGGCTCGATGTACAACACGCCTCCGTGCTGGTGCATATATATAGCCGGACTCGTGTACAAGTGGCTCCTCGATCTCGGCGGGCTTGACGAGATGAAGAAGATAAATGAGAAAAAAGCGGGTATACTTTACGATTATCTCGATTCCTCCGACTTTTACAAGGCGTGCGCCGCGAAGGAGAACAGATCTCTCATGAACGTCACGTTCGTTACCGGAGACAAGGAGCTCGACGCGAAATTCTGCGCTGAGGCGCAGGCAAACGGTTTTGTGAACCTCAAGGGTCACAGATCCGTCGGCGGCATGAGAGCTTCCATATACAACGCGATGCCTACCGAAGGCGTTGAAAAACTCGTTGAATTCATGGATCGATTTGCAAAGGACAACAGAAAGTGAAAGTAATAAAACTGT
>Ga0079305_1002757_pt1 | contig 13897 bp, 12 predicted proteins | sample LMS_cellobiose_e_FD_79183 | JGI IMG/M metagenome (GOLD analysis project Ga0079305, IMG submission 79183) | Rumen-fistulated moose microbial communities from Alaska, USA - LMS_cellobiose_enrichment | ecosystem: Host-associated > Mammals > Digestive system > Stomach > Rumen fluid ... | reverse complement strand
GGGCCAGACCGAGATCGTCGTCAAGGACGGCAAGGCCTGCGGCATCAAGTTCAGAAAGTGCGTACAGGTCAAGAATGAAGAGGGAAGATTCGATCCCAAATTTGGTGACAGCGAAACGACCGAACAGGCTTGTTCCACCGTTCTTTTCGGCATCGGGCAAAAGCCTGACTACGGCAAGCTCTTCGAGGGCACCAAGGTCGAATTCAGCCCGCGCGGCATGATCATTGCCGATCCCGTGACTTTGCAGACCGCGGAGCCTGACATCTTCGCGGGCGGAGACATCGTAAGCGGACAGAAGTTCGTTGTGGACGCTCTGGCCATGGGCCGCGAAGGAGCCGTTTCTCTTCACAGATATGTGAACGAGGGTCAGCACCTCACCATCCACAGGAACACCCGCAACTTCGTGATGCTCGACAAGGAAGACATTTTGATCCCGGCCGAAGACATTAAGAAGCCCGCCCGCCAGATCAGAGAGATCGACGAGGCGAAGAAGCTAACCATGAACTACGAGGTCAGGCAGTATACGGAAGAGCAGATCAGGAAGGAAGCCGAGAGGTGTCTCAAGTGCGGACGTTCCGTTGTGGATCCCAACAAGTGCATCGGATGCGGCATGTGCACCGTGCAGTGCAAGTTTGACGCGATACATCTCACAAGACGTCCGGACGGCGATCTGTACTCCAGGATGATACCGGCAGAGAAGAAGTTCGTAGGCATAGGCAAGAACATGCCGGGACGCGTAGCCCGCATCATCAAAAACAAAGTCTCGGGCAAATAGCGGATCTGAAGTGATATGCATGAGCTTGGATTGATAAACTACGTAGTAAAAAAAGTCAGCAAGATCGCTGAGGAAGGGAACATCAGCAAGATCAATTCCGTTACCCTGGAATTCGGAGAAGTATCGGGCATCGTTCCTTCATATCTCTACAGCTATTGGGACTGGTACACGAAAAAATTCCCTCTTTTCGAGGGGACCAAACTGTACTGCGAAGAGATACCCGCGGTAACAATGTGCGGCGATTGCAAGATCACCTACAGCACGGTCACCTACGGCAAGACCTGTCCCCACTGCGGAAGCGGCAATACCTGGCTGATCCGCGGTAACGAGATGAATATCAAGTCCATAGAAGTGTACGACGATGATCCTCAGCGACCGGATACAGAATAAGGAGGTTGCCATGACCAATCAGGAAATGCGTGAAGCCGCGAAAAACGTCCAGCTGTTCAAGATGAACTACAAGGCAGGCGTCCGTCTGCCGAACCTGGAAGCTTTCCTTGCAGGCGACGACAGCGCCCTTGATTACGATCCCAAGGCACGGGGCAGGCTGGAAAAAATGCTTGAGAAAGAAGCGGGATCAAGGAAATAAAGGCCTAAAGCTGGAATGAAGATAACAGACGTCAAAACATATATCATACCGGCAGTGCCGAAGGAGAAGACCAGATATGGATGGGCAGGCTCCAAGCAGTTCATCCTTGTCAGGATCGAGACCGACAGCGGCATAAGCGGCTGGGGCGAATGCTATACCCTTGGTGACAGGGAGCTCTCCACGACCGTGCACGTCGAGGAGATGAAGAGATACCTTCTGGGATCGGATCCCACGAGGATCGAGTACTTCCGGAACTGGGTCTACAATCTCTTCGGCGAGCGCAGGCCGGGGATCGATCTCTACTGCGCCGCGAGCGGCGTTGAGATCGCGATGTGGGATATACTCGGAAAGTTCCTTAACACCCCGGTGTACAGGCTTCTGGGAGGCAAAGTGTTCGACAGGCTTCCGGCTTATGCCAATATAGCTCCGGACGGATCGAGAAGCCCGGAGGAAGAAGGCAGGATGGCTCTTGAAATGGCCAAAGCCTACGGATACAGGTCGTTCAAGATCTATCCCTTCACCAATGACGAGTCGGAGGACGAGATAGTCGAGCGCATCGCCAAGGTCCGTGAGATCATGGGACCCGGCTACGGCCTCATGCTCGACATCTGGCGGATCCCGGACGCGCGTTCCGCCCTGAACGTCGCGAGGCGTGTGGAGAAATACGATATCTGCTGGTATGAGGAACCCATCGGCCCGGATGACTTTGACGTGCTCGCCGCGATCAAAGCGGGGACGACCCTTCCGCTCGTCGCCGGAGAAGCCATGTACGGAAGGCGCTGGTTCAGCGAGGTCTGCAAGCGAAACTGCGTGGACTATATAAACCCGGACGTTGCCGTAGTCGGCGGCATATCCGAGATGAAGGCTATCGCTGCCATAGCCGAGGCGAACTATATCAAAGTCGGACCGCATAACTGCAACAGCTCCACGGTCGCGCTCAACGCGACCATCCATGTGTCCTGCACCATGCCGAATCTTTACGGCGTGGAGACCTTCCCCTGGTATGAGGAGACCGGAGACAGGCTCTGCTTCAACCAGATCAAGGTCAGAGACGGGTATCTGGAGATACCGGAAGGCCCGGGTCTGGGCATAGAGATGAATGAAGAATATATCGCCTCTCTGGAATACGCTCCAAAGCCGCTGAAAGGGTGGAAGGAACTGAAATGACAGGAGCTTTTTTCAGCGCATACTGCAGAACTTTTCAGGCGGGAATGAAGCTCGCGAACTATTTCGTCGGATACCGCACGCCGGAGCTCATCGAGGGCTCCGGCGCGGTTTCGCGTATCCCGGACGTTCTCTCCGGGCACGGTGTAAGCAAAGCGCTGGTCGTCACAGGGAACAACCTCAGGCGGCACGGCGTTCCCGACGGGCTGTTCGCGGCGCTCGGGGAAGCGGGGATCGCGTACGCGGTCTTCTCCGATTACGAGCCCAACCCCACGGTCGATAACGTCGAGGCGGGTCTTTCCGTCTATCAAAGCGAGGGCTGCCGGGCCATCATAGCCCTCGGCGGCGGATCGCCTATGGACTGCGCCAAGGCGATAGGCGCCAGGGTCGTGAGGCCGGAAAAGAGCGTGACCGAGCTTCAGGGGCTGATGAAGGTAGGAAAGAAGACTCCTCTGTTCATAGCGGTCCCGACTACATCCGGGACGGGCTCGGAAACTACGCTCGCAGCGGTTATCACCGATCCGAAGACTCACCGCAAGGCATCGATAAACGACCCGAACCTGATGCCGGACTACGCCGTTCTGGATCCGGAACTGACCGCGCCTCTCCCGCCGTTCACGACAGCGATCACCGGCATGGACGCTCTCTGCCACGCGGTGGAGGCATATACCAATCACACTTACAACACCCGACTCGAAAACAGGATGGCCCTGGAAGCCGTCGAACTGATCTACGGGAATCTCGGACGCGCCTATCGCGACGGAAGCGATATGGTCGCGCGCCAGAACATGCAGCGCGCGGCGTTCTGCGCCGGGCGCGCCTTTACCCGCGGCTGCGTCGGATACGTCCATGCTGTGGGGCACACTCTCGGAGGCCTCTACGGCATGCCTCACGGTCAGGCGATGGCCATGCTGCTCCCCAAGGTCATGAAGCAGTTCGGCCCCGCAGCCTACGAGCGGCTCGCTGACCTTGCCGATGTCTGCGGCATGGACGGTACGGGCATCCACGAAAAGGCCGACAATTTCATCTTCTGGATAGAGGCGATGAACTCTTCGATGGGTATCCCTGCAAAGACCGACCTCATCAAAGATGAAGACGTGGATCAGATGATAAGCTGGGCCATGAAGGAGGCCAACCCCCTCTATCCGGTCCCGGAGATCTGGGGCCGAAAAGACTTCGCCAGGCTGATCGAGTCGGTAAGGGAATGATTTATTGAGAAGCCCGGAAAAGATTAAAAATCTTTCCGGGCTTTTAAGTTGGTTTAAGGTTCATGCGTTATCCTCTAACCATAGGAACACGGAAGACAAACGCCGGAAGGCAGGACCCGCGCGAGTCGGATGGTTTCGGCAGATGATGAATAAAGGACAAGGATAACGACCTATAAACTAAAAACTCTAACCTTCCTCAATTAACGAACAACGATGAACAAAGAAAGGGCTGCCCCGTGGTCGCGGGGCAGCCCCTTTCCTTCTCTGGAATCAACTGCATTCCGAGGCCGTGCATGCTTGATCGACCAATGCAGCATTTGTTTTGTAGGCCATCTTCTTCGAAATGGCATATTTTTGTAGGCCATTGCCGAAAAAACAGCCGATGGCCTACAAGAATCGGGTCAGCACAGCATGCTTTTGTAGGCCATCTGCCTCGAAATGGCATTTTTCTGTAGGCCATTGCCTGGAAAACAGCCGATGGCCTACAAGAATCGATCAACGCAGCATACAAGCACAGGCCATTGGAACCTACCATGCCGGGACCGCACTGCGTGGCCAGGGCAGACTCTACTCCTCTTCTGGGAGCGAGGTCGTCACGCTTACATAGGCCTTCCTGTCGTAGCAGCTGAAGGCATTTTCCACAAGGGCGGGGTCAGGCTTCCCGGTGAACCAGCTCACCACGGGGACTATTACGAGGCCGGCAAGCATCGCTATGACGCCGCAGTTGATGGGCGACTGGATGATCGCGGGAAGAGTGCTTCTGAAGAGCATGTTCCAAATCATCAGGCAGGAGCCGAAGATGAAACTGACCGCGCAGGCGGCTTTGGTCGTGCCCTTCCAGTAGAGAGAGTAGAGGAAAGGCGCGAGGAAGGCTCCCGCGAGAGCGCCCCAGGAGATGCCCATCAGCTGGGCGATGAAGGTCACGCTGCTCTTGTACTGCACGAGAGCGATAACGGCTGAGATCGCGATGAAGATCACTATCCAGACGCGGATCACGAAGAGCTGCTTCCTGTCGTCCATCTTTTTTGCCACGGTCTCCTTCAGAAAGTCGATGGTGAGAGTAGAGCTCGAGGCGATGACGAGGGAAGAAAGCGTGGACATGGACGCGGAGAGCACAAGGATCACGACCAGCGCGATCAGCCCCGGGCTCAGAGTGGAGAGCATGGTCGGGACCACAGAGTCGTAGCCGTTTGCGGCGATGTCGATCCTGTCGCTGAACAGGCGGCCGAAGCCTCCGAGGAAATATGAGCCGCCCGCCACGACGATCGCGAAGAGCGTGGAGATGATGGTGCCCTTTTTGATCGCGGACTCGTCTTTGATCGCGTAGAACTTCTGGACCATCTGCGGAAGCCCCCAGGTGCCCAGAGACGTCAGGATCACGACGAACATCAGATTGAGCGGATCAGGCCCGAGGAAGGAGTTGAACACGCCCGGAAAGTCGCCGATCTCCGGATCGGACACGGAGGCCAGGCCTTTAAGAGCTTCCATCAGACCGCCCTGTGCCGCGAGGACGGCGCAGATCACGGCGATGATGCCGACCAGCATGATGATGCCCTGGATGAAGTCGTTGATCGCGGTCGCCATATAGCCGCCGGCGATGACGTAGATGCCGGTGAGCACGGCCATCAGGAGTATGCAGACGGAATAGTCGATGTTGAAGGCCATCGCGAAGAGCCTGGACAGGCCGTTGTACAGCGACGCTGTATAGGGGATCAAAAATATGAAGATGATCACGGAGGCGAAGAGCTTGAGCGGCCTGGAATCAAAGCGCTTGCCGAAGAACTCCGGCATCGTCGCGGAGTCGAGCTGCTGGGTCATGAGGCGTGTCCGCCTTCCCAGGACCGACCATGCGAGGAGGGAGCCGATCACGGCGTTCCCGAGACCTGCCCATGTAGCCGCGATGCCGTATTTCCAGCCGAACTGACCGGCGTAGCCGACGAAGACGACCGCGCTGAAATACGACGTTCCGTAGGCGAAGGCCGTGAGCCAGGGGCCCACAGAGCGGCCGCCCAGGACGAAACCGTTGACGTCGGTGGCGTGCTTGCGGCAGTAGAAGCCGATGCCGATCAGGATAGCGAAATAGATGATGAGAACCGCGACTTTCATGTTGTGTGCCTTTCCGTTGATGATTTTTGTTGGACGACTATAAAAAATCGAACTGTCATTTATTGTAATCAAACAAAGGTATACTTGCAAGCACAATATAGAAAAAGTTCATTTTTACGATCAAAACCATACCGCAGTATTATTTGATCGCAATTCTGTGATATACTCTGTCCGAAAGCGGTCAGCTCGTGAGGGGCATGGTGATAGACAATACGGAGGAGAAGATATGGCAAGCAATATTCTGTGCGATCCGAACAATCCGCTGCTTCAGAAGGTCGACCGCGATCTGGTGAAGCAGGTGGACGAGGCGTTCGACAACGAGCTCATGTGCTCTCAGGTGACATTCCTGCACGGAGCCGAGAAGCTCGGGCGCGACGCCGACAGAGACACGCTGCTCCTCGCTTCGAGCGGCTTCGGCTGGGGCATGCAGAACGGCGAGCGCTGCGGCGCGCTGACCGGATCACTGATGGCGCTCGGACTGAAATACGGCTACAGGAACCTCGAGGAGTTCCCAAACTACAAGGTGCTTAAGGAGAAGCAAAAAGAATTCGACCGCCGCTTCCGTGAGGGCTGCGGCAGTCTCTACTGCAAAGAGCTCCTTAAGGCCAACTACGGCGTCAAGGAGGAGCGGGATAAGATCTATGAGGAGGAGAGGTACAGGGTCTGCGCCTTGATCACGGCCTACGCCTGTGAGATACTGGACGACCTGCTCGGTGAATGACCGGGCGGCCGGACGTCACTTTACGCGACCGGTCATTCGATCTAGTCGAACTCGGCGACGTCCTCGCGCCAGTGGACCTCAGACAGATAGCGGAGAAGCTCATCCGCCTTTTTATCGATGAACAGCTGCAGAATGACGCGGTGTTCATCGTTTGTTTTATAAAGGATATCTTTTGTCTTCCCCTCGGGGTCGTCGACATAGGTCTGCTTGAGAAGTTTGCGCTTATATCTGTCGATGCATTCGAGAAGCGCGGCATTCCCGCATTTACCGATGAACATCTGGTGCAGGCGGTACTGCTGGGCGTGGTACATCTCGAAGTTGCCTGACTTTATCGCGAGGTCGATCGTGTCGATGTAGAACTGCATGTCCTTATAGTCCTTCCCGGTCATCAATGGGCAGGACTTCTTCGCCGCGAGGCCCTCAAGGATACCGATGATCTCGTAGAGCTCCATGACGGTGTTGACGTCGGTCTTCCTGACGACGAATCCGCGCCTCGCGTTGTTCTCCAGTACGCCTTCCGCGGCCAGCTGGATCAGAGCCTCCCTGACGGGGGTGCGGCTTATCCCGAGCTTTTCGCAGATCTGATTCTCGTTTATCTTCACCTCGGGCTTCAGGTCGCCCAGGCGGATCTGGTCGGCTATGTATTCATATACATGGTCCTTAAGCGTCATTATCTTTTCCATGATCAAAGTCTCCGTTCAGATTTCTCAGAATAAATATATTGTATGCCAGAATTCCGGAATTGACAAGAATTCAATTTCGTATATAATATAAAATATACAAAATACAAACACGAGACTATCCGCAGCAAAACCAGATATCAAGAATAACGGAGGTACAAAATGAAGAAGTTCAATCACGTTATCGTAAGACGTCCCTGCAGAGCGATGGTCGAGGGGATCACCTCCGGCCTTTATCCCGGAAAGCCCGACTATGAGAGAGCTCTTGAAGAGCACGACGACTATATCTCCGCTCTTTCCAGATGCGGAGTGGACATCACGATCCTCCCGAAGGACGAGAGATATCCGGACTCCTGCTTCGTTGAAGACCCCGCTCTTATCACCAGAGAGTGCGCCATCATCACCAACCCCGGCGCCGAGTCCAGAAACGGCGAGAAATATGAGATCATAGACGCGATCCGCCAGTTCTTCCCCGAAGACAGGATCGAGTATATCAAGGCTCCCGGAACGCTCGAGGGCGGCGACGTCATGATGTGCGGCGACCACTTCTTCGTCGGAAGGTCCGCGAGGACGAACGAGGAAGGCATCCGCCAGCTGACCGAGATCCTGGCCAAATACGGATTCACCTGCTCCGAAGTTCCTCTCGAGAAGGTGCTCCACCTCAAGACCGGCGTCAACTATCTGGAAGACAACAATATGCTGGTCTGCGGCGAGTTCATCGACAAGGAAGACTTCAAGGACTACAACAAGGTCATCATCCCGGAGGAAGAGGCTTATGCCGCGAACTGCATCTGGGTGAACGACACCGTGATCGTCCCCGAAGGATATCCGACGGTGCTCAAGGCTGTTCAGGACCTCGGCTACAAGACCCTGGTAGTGGACACCTCCGAATACAGAAAACTGGACGGCGGACTCAGCTGCCTGTCGCTGAGATTCTGATGTTGAGGCGCGCATATTTATGCGCGCCTGTATATTTATATTTTTGTTTATTTTCTGCGGTTTGCTGATATAATTGAGTTAAAGTGATAAAGCAATTTTCCGGCGGTCCCGTACTGCGTGACCGCCGTTCCGACTCAATTCTTTCTGACACTGACATCTTTGGCTTAAGCTTATACGGACCGCGGAAATACAGTTAATGAGCAACAGTTCATGATCCGGGAAGACCGACCCGGGCGAGAGCCGTCGCTTTTGATCCCGGAAAGGGGAAAAAGAGATGAAGAACCCGTATATAGCCAAAAAACACTGGGAGTACGAACTCCCTCCGCTCAGCCGCACCGATGAGATGTCCAAGCGTTATGACGACATCATCAACCTAAGCGTGGGCGATCCCGACTACCCGGCCGACAAGACCTGCCTCGACCTGATGTATCAGGACGCGCTCGCCGGGCACACCCGCTATACCGAATACTACGGCGATCCCGAACTCAGAGAAGAAACGATCAAAATGTACAAGGAGGACTACGGCGTCGACGTGGCGATGAACGAGCTTTTGATCACCGCCGGCGGTACCCATGCCCTCTATGTCGTGATGCAGACCATCCTCGATCCCGGTGATGAAGTCATCGCGATTGCGCCTTACTATACCTATTACAAGGATCAGGTAGAGATGGCAGACGGCAAGCTAGTCGTCTACAACGCGCCTGCCGACAAGAGATTCGACGTGGAGCTCGACGAGCTCGAAAAGCTGGTCAACTCAAGGACCAAGGCGATAATCGTGAACTCCCCCTGCAATCCCAGCGGCAAGGTCTACAGCCGCGAGAACCTTAAGGGCATCATGGACCTCGCCGAGAAATACGACTTTCTGGTCATAGCCGACGACATCTACGGCGCACTGAACTACACCGACAACAAGATGCCTCTCTGCACCTATGAGGAGAAGCCCAACAGAGTCATCACAGTATACAGCTATTCGAAGGATTTCTCCGCTACGGGAGTCAGGCTCGGACATATAATCGCGCGTTCCGACATAATAGACGCGGCGCTGAACGTGTGCGGAGGCGTCACGTTCACGATCTGCTCGTTCTCGCAGCGCTTCGGCGTTCACGCCCTGCGCCGCCGCAAGGAGATCCAGGCCGGCCTGAGAGCAGAGTATCAGAAGAGGATGCTCTACGCCTATGAGCGCATCAGCAAACTCAATAACGTCAAGTGTTTCTATCCCGAAGGGACCTTCTACATCTTCGCGGACATCCGGGAGACCGGAATAAGCTCCATGGATATGTGGGACAAGATCCTGGATGAGGCTCGTGTTCTCGTCTTGCCGGGCGACGGCTTCGGCGAGGCTGGAAAAGGATATATCCGCATCTGCTGCACTGTTTCGGTCGATGTTCTGAAGGAGGCATTCGACAGGCTCGAGCGGATGGATATATTCAAATAGCAATTATCCCAACAAACCATTATCTGATCCGTTGAAAAAGAAAGGAGAAAACACTTATGAGAGCATTAGACTGGATAATAGTAGCAGCCTATCTCATCGGCCTCATCGCCGTGGGTGTCTTTGCCAAGGGCAAGGTCCAGACGATGGATGACTTCATCCTCGGCGGAAAGCGCTTTGGCAAGCTGGCTCTGATCGGGACCATCGTAGCGACGATGGTAGGTTCCGGAATGACCATGGGCGCTGTCGGTACCGCTTACAACAGCGGCTCGACCAGCACGGTCCCCTGGATGTATTTCGGTTTTGCGACCGGTCTTATCGTCATGGGACTCATCGCGCCGAAGGTCAGGGAGACCAATACCCGAAGCCTTGCTGAGATGATCAACCTGAAATACGGCAAGATAGCCCGCATCGCGATCGCCATCATTGTTACCTTCTACGCGATAGCGATGGTAGCCATCAATATCGCCGGACTCAGGACCGTAATCATCAACTGCTTCGGCCTTCCCGAGGGAAGCATCGCGATAGTGACCGTGATCGCCGCCGCGATCGCGATCGCATACACCTCTCTCGGAGGAATGTACGCGGTAGTCTGGACCGACGTAGTTCAGTTCCTCATCATGTTCCTCGGCGTGTTCATCTTCGCCCCGTTCTTCGCCCTGTCCCATGTCGATGGAGGCGTAGCTACGATCGAAGCTACATTCCAGGCTGAGGGCCTTTCCTTCACCAATCCGTTCGCGACGGGCATCACCTCCGGCATGATCGCCATGATGCTGTCCTACTTCTTCTGCTCCCCCGGAGATCCGACGATGCCTCAGAGAGCGCTCGCAGCCAGAGATTCCAAGTCCGCCAAATTCTCCTTCATCGTTTCCGGCGGTATCGGTTACTGGATGGGCATCGCTCTGATCATCATCGGCGGCGCGGTACGCGTGCTGCAGCCGGGCATCGAGAGCGGAAACTCCGTACTCCCGCAGTTCATCCTGAACTTCTTCCCGATCGGTCTCAGAGGTCTGGTAATCGCCGGCATCATCGCCGCGGTAATGTCCTCCTTCGACTCCTTCCTGATCCTGGGCACGACCCACGTCATGTACGATATCGGCCGTGTGATCAACCCCAACCTGAAGGATGAGACGATCAAGAAGGCTCTGCCGATCATGACCATAATCTTCGGTATCATCGGCATCATCATCGCGCTTGGCATCACGAGCCTCTTCGACTTCCTCTACATGGTATTCTCGGTGCTCGCACCTGCCACATTCCCGTCGATGTTCGCGGCGCTCTTCTTCCGCAAGCAGACATCGAGCTTCGGTGTCAGCGCCAGCATCATCCTCGGCTTCGGCGTAACAGCGATCATCTACCTGACCAAGGGTTATGACGTATGGCTCGGAGATCCGCTCTTCCTCGGAATGATCGTATCCCTCGCAGCTCTGATCCTCGGATCCCTCATCGTGAAGGATAAGAAGACCCCCGAACAGTTCGAAGCTGAAGCGAGAGCGGGAGCTGACAAATAGTCGATATTTCTGAACCAATCGGTATTTTTGATCAAAGCCGCCGGGGCCCGTCCCCGGCGGCTTACACAGACGAGAGGAAATTACAATGAAGATATGCATGATCGATATGGGCGTATTCATCGAGAAGCCCGAACTGCTTGAGCCCGCGAAAGAGCTGGGCGAGGTCGTAGTATACACAGGCGTTCCGGAGACGGAAGAGGAAGTGATAAGACGCGCTGAAGGCGCTGAAGTCATCGTGTTCGCTCTGATGCAGTTCACCAACGACATGCTGGACAAGCTGCCGGACCTCAAGGTGCTCCAGTTCGCCGGAACGGGCGTCAGCAATTTTGTTGACGTGGCCTACGCCGAGTCAAAGGGCATCAAGGTCTGCAACATCGTCGGCTACGGCAGCAACGCCGTCGCTGAATTCGGAGTTGCCATGGCGCTGACGCTGGCCAGGAACATCCTGCCTGCCAACAAGGTCGTGACCTCCGGAAGCTGGAACCAGGACGGCCTGATGGGCCGCGAGATAGCCGGATCGACCGTGGGCGTCGCCGGGACAGGAAGCATTGGCCGCCTCGTTGCCGAGAAGTTCATCGGCCTCGGAGCCAAGGTCATAGCCTGCGATATCTACGAGAGCGACTATCTGAAGGAAAAATACAACATCGAATACAAGTCCATGGAGGAGCTCTTCAGGGAGTCCGACATCGTGACACTGCATATGCTGGTGACGCCTGAGAACACCCGCATGATAGATAAGAAATACTTTGATTCCATGAAGGACGGAGCGCTCCTCGTCAACGTGGCAAGAGCCGAGCTCGTGAACACCGATGACCTCTACGAGGCGCTGACCTCCGGAAAGCTCGGAGGAGCGGCTATAGACGTCTACGATCACGAGCCGCCCGCTGACATGGATCTTAAGCTCGCCGCTCTGCCGAACGTAGTCGCGACCCCGCACATCGGCTTCTATTCCGAGCAGGCGAACGACAACTCGATCGTATTCTCGATCAATTCCTTTAAGAAAGCGCTCGAAGCTTAGCGCAGTGCGGAGAGGAGCAAATATGAAACACAGATTTATTGCCAAGAGGTACTGGAAGAATCAGCAGACCGCCATGGGCGCGTCCGACGAGATGGCCAAGACCTTTAACGACGTCATCAACCTGAGCCTCGGCGATCCGGACATCATCACTCCGGAGCTGATCATCGACAAGGCGTTTGCCGATGCAAAGCTCGGCCACACCAAATACACCGACTTCAGAGGAGACCCCGAACTCAGAGCAGCCATCTGCAAATACTATAAGGAAGAGTTCAACATGGACGTAGCGGACGAGGAGATCTTCGTCTGCGCGTCCGGCTGCCTCGGAATGTATCTGGCCCTTGAAGCCATAATTGACGACGGCGACGAGGTCATCCTTCAGGCGCCTTTCTTCACACCCTATCCGCAGCAGGTCGAGCTCGCGAGGGGCATTCCTGTCGAGATGGCGACGCTCGAGGAGGAGGATTTCCAGGTCAATACCGAGAGGCTCGAGAGCCTGATCAACGAGAGGACCAAGGCGATAATCATCAACTCGCCTTCCAATCCGACCGGAAACTGCCTGACCTATGAGACGATGCTCGAGATCGCCCGCATCGCCGAGAAATACGATCTGATCGTTATCTCCGACGAGATCTATACGGCGTTCAGCTTCCAGCACGAGTTCATCCCCTTCGCGTCGCTTCCCGGCATGAAGGAGAGGACGATCACGATCAACAGCTTCTCCAAGAACTACGTTATGACCGGCTGGAGGATCGGAAACATCGTCGCTCCGGATTACATCATCAAGACGGTCCAGCAGATAAACGAGAACGTCGTGTTCACCGCACCGTCCATCTCCCAGAGAGCCGCGATCTGCGCTCTTGAGCACAGGAACGAGGTGCAGCCGCCCATCATTGCGGAGTTCAGAAAGCGCGTCGAGTACGCCGCGGAGAGGATCAACAGGATCCCCAATATGCACGTTCTCACACCGCCGAAGGGAAGCTTCTATCTCTTCATCAACATCAAAGACACGGGTCTCACCTCCGTTCAGGTGGCGGACGAGATCCTGAAGGAGGCTCACGTCCTGATGCTTCCGGGCGACGCGTTCGGAAACTGCGGAGAGGGCTTCCTCAGGATAGCCTGCACCGTAAAGGTGCCTGAACTGAAAGAGGCATTTGACCGCATCGAGAAGATGAAGATCTTCAGCAAATAGTGCTTGACGCGCGGGGCTGGCGCTTCCGGCCCCGCGCTTTGCTTCAGGAGGTAATACATGAACTACGGATGTCAGTCGATGGTCGGCAGGATCGAGTCGATCCTGCTCAAAAAACCCGAGCAGGCCTTCATAAGCCAGGAGAATCTGGAGAAGACCTGGGAGGAATTCCGCTATTTCGGATGCCCGGACTATGAGAAGGTCCTGGAGGAGTATAAGGTGTTCGAGGACTTCATAAAGGCCAATGTCCCGAACGTTTACTATCTCCCCGAGGATGACAGAACGGGTCTGGACTCGATCTATACTCACGATCCGCTCAAGATCACGAAGAAGGGCGCGATCTACTTCCCAATGGGCAAGGCTCTGAGGGGCCGCGAGTGGATGGCGACCAAAGCCTATCTCGAGAGCATCGGAGTCCCGACTCTCGGCGTGATCGAGAAACCCGGCAAGATGGAGGGCGGAGACGTCGTATGGCTCGACGAGCGCACGGTCGCGATCGGCCGCGGCTACAGGACCAATGACGAGGGCATCCGCCAGTTCAAGGAGCTGACCAAAGACCTGATCGATG
>Ga0079305_1002756_pt1 | contig 13899 bp, 12 predicted proteins | sample LMS_cellobiose_e_FD_79183 | JGI IMG/M metagenome (GOLD analysis project Ga0079305, IMG submission 79183) | Rumen-fistulated moose microbial communities from Alaska, USA - LMS_cellobiose_enrichment | ecosystem: Host-associated > Mammals > Digestive system > Stomach > Rumen fluid ... | reverse complement strand
GGGTTTGTCCTCAGAGGGTTTGTCCTCAGAGGGTTTGTCCTCAGAGGGTTTGTCCTCAGAGGGTTTGTCCTCAGAGGGTTTGTCCTCAGAGGGTTTGTCCTCAGAGGGTTTGGTAACGGTATTCCTTTCCTTATAAAGTTTACCATAAAATGGGTGAACTGTCAAGGGGTTTCCAGGGGCGCCTTTGGGCTTTTGGGATAAAATGGCGCCCAGGCGGATACAATGAAAGCGGGAAGGAGGCGGATATGCTGAAGAAGGCGGAGCAGTTTCTGGAAAAATGGGGCCATTACCTGCTGGCGGCGCTGTGCGCGGCGGCGATCCTGCTTTCCGGCCTGTGGACCCGGGCCCAGCGGGAGGGGGAGACGCCGCCCGGCGCCCAGGCCCTTTCCGACGCCAGCCAGCGCCTTTCCCAGGTGACGCAGGCGCCGCCCGCGTTCATGCCGGCGCGGCCCTGCGCGGGGGAGGTGATGCGCCCCTTCAGCGAAGCGCCGATATACTTCGCCGCCCTGGGCGCCTGGCAAACGCATCCCGCCGTGGACTTCGCCGCGGAGGCGGGGGACGAGGTCCTGGCCCTGGGGGAGGGCACGGTGGAAAGCGTGTCGCCTGAACTGCGGCTGGACCACGGAAACGGCTACGCGTCCGTTTACCGGGGGCTTTCGGAGGTCCGCGTGCGCCCGGGCCAGGCCGTCCGGGCCGGGCAGGCCGTGGGCACGGCGGGGGGATGGGTGCCCTTCGAGGGCGGGGGCCACGTGTGCGTGGCGCTGCTGTTTCTGGGCGCTCCTACCTCCTTTGGGGCGGATTGGTTGACAAATTGATGGAAAAATATTATAATACCTGAAACGATCACAATTCATACAGTTGTGATCGTTTGATGTAAAACAGGTTCCCAGCAGAAGGAGGGAAATGGGGAAGCTGTTAGCGCCGGGACCGTAATGGGTTGACGAGGCATGGCGGTTATCGAAAGATTCGGCGGATGCCGCCACGGCGCGCCGCGCGTCGAAAGAGAGAAAGCAAAAAGCAGAATCAAAACTGTAACAGAGGTTCTCTTATCAGCGGGAATCAACTGAATATTAAAGGAGAGTTTTTCTATGCGTGTCGTTATTCAGGAAAACTACGAAAAAATGAGCCTGTGGGCCGCCCATTATATCGCTGCCAAAATCAACGCGCAGCCTGCCGACAAGCCCTTCATTTTGGGTTTACCCACGGGCTCCAGCCCCATTGGCGTGTACAGGGAGCTGGCGCGGATGAACAGGGCCGGCGAGGTCAGCTTCAAAAACGTGGTCACCTTCAATATGGACGAATACGTGGGCCTGCCGCACGAGCATGACCAAAGTTACTGGTATTTCATGCACGACAATTTCTTCGATCATCTGGTGGATATGAAACCGGAAAACATCAATATTTTGAACGGCATGGCGGAGGACCCGGAGGCCGAGTGCGCCCGGTACGAGGCCAAGATCGCCTCTTACGGCGGCATTGATCTGTTCATGGGCGGCATCGGCGTGGACGGCCATATCGCCTTCAACGAGCCCTTCACCTCCCTTGCCTCCCGCACCGGCATCCGCAGCCTGACCACCGATACCCGCATCGTGAACAGCCGCTTCTTCGGGGGCGACCCTGAAAAGGTGCCCGCCCGTGCCCTTTCCGTGGGCGTGGGCACGGTGACGGATTCCAGGGAAGTGCTCATTCTCATCAACGGCCATAACAAGGCCCGTGCCCTGGCGGCCACCGTGGAGGGCGGCGTCAGCCATAAGTGGACCTGCTCCGCCCTGCAAATGCACAACGGCGCCATCATCGCCTGCGATGAGGCGGCCTGCGGCGAATTGACCGTGGACACCTACAAATATTTCCTGGACATTGAGAAGGGTGAGAGGCTGTAATGTATACGATCAATGACCTGTACGATCTGGAGCACACCCTGGCGCGGGATTACCTGGCCAAGTTCACCTATCCCTGGGAGGCCCTCAAGGGCATCAAGGACCTGATCCTTTCCCTGGGCCCCGCCCTGGGGGAGGATTATGAGGAAAGGGAAGAGCACGTTTGGGTGCATAAGACGGCCAAGGTGTTCCCCACGGCGTACCTGGGCGCGCCCTGCATCATCGGCCCGGAAACGGAGGTGCGCCACTGCGCGTTCATCCGCGGCAGCGCGCTGGTAGGGGCCGACTGCGTGGTGGGCAACAGCGTGGAGCTCAAAAACGTGATCCTCTTCGATCACGTGCAGACCCCCCATTACAACTACGTGGGCGACAGCATCCTGGGCTATTGCAGCCATATGGGCGCGGGCTCCATCACCTCCAACGTCAAAAGCGACAAACGGCTGGTGGTGGTGCACAACGGCACCGAGAACATCGAAACCGGCATCAAGAAGTTCGGCGCCATGCTGGGCGATTACGTGGAAGTGGGGTGCAACAGCGTGCTGAATCCCGGCACCGTCATCGGCCGCCGCAGCAATATCTATCCCACCTCCTGCGTGCGGGGCGTGGTGCCCGAAAACTGCATCTTCAAAAACAGCGGCGATATCGTTGAGAAAAGAGGTTGAGCCATGGGCAAATATTTCGGCACGGACGGCTTCCGCGGCGAAGCCAATAAGAATCTGACCTTTGACCACGCCATTAAGATCGGCCGCTTTCTGGGCTGGTATTACGGGACGCGCCTGAACAAAAAGGCCAAGATCCTCATCGGCAAGGATACCCGCCGCTCCTCCTACATGTTCGAATATGCCCTGTGCACGGGCCTGATGGCCTCCGGCGCGGACGCCTATATCATGCACGTCACCACCACCCCCTCCGTGGCCTACATCACCCGGGTGGACGATTTCGACTGCGGCATTATGATTTCCGCCTCCCATAACCCCTTCTATGACAACGGCATCAAGGTGCTCAACGGCAAGGGCGAAAAAATGGAGGAGGAAACGCTGCTCAAAATCGAGGAATATATCGACGGCATGGGCGAAATCCCCATGGCGGAGCGGGCCGATATCGGCAAGACCGTGGACTACGTGGCCGGGCGCAACCGCTATATCGGCTTCCTGATTTCCCTGTCCCGCTTCAGCTTCAAGGACGTAAAGGTGGGCCTGGACGCGGCCAACGGCGCGGCCTGGCAGATCGCCAAGGGCGTGTTTGACGCCCTGGGCGCCAAAACCTACGTCATCAATGACGAGCCGGACGGCTTCAACATCAACACCGGCTGTGGCTCCACCCACATCGAAGGGCTGCAGAAACTTGTGGTGGAAAGGGGCCTGGACGTGGGCTTCGCCTTTGACGGCGACGCCGACCGCTGCCTGTGCGTGGATGAAAAGGGCAACGTGATCACCGGCGACCATATCCTCTACATCTACGGCCTGTACATGAAGGAGCGCGGCAAGCTGCACAACAACAAGGTGGTCACCACCGTGATGAGCAATTTCGGCCTCTACAAGGCGCTGGACAAAGTGGGCATCGAATACGACAAGACCAAGGTAGGCGACAAGTACGTCTACGAAAACATGGTGCAGACCGGCAACCGCATCGGCGGCGAGCAGAGCGGGCACATCATCTTCTCCAAGTACGAGACCACGGGCGACGGCATCGTGACGGCCCTGAAGATGATGGAAGTGATGCTGGCCAAGGAAAAGCCCATGAGCGAGCTGGCCGCCCCGGTGGTGTTCTATCCCCAGGTGCTCAAGAACGTCCGCGTCAAGAGCAAGCCGGACGCCCAGGGAGATCCCGACGTGCAGGCGGCGGTGAAGAAGGTGGCCGATGCATTGGGCGACGAAGGGCGCATCCTGGTGCGCGAAAGCGGCACGGAGCCGGTGATCCGCGTGATGGTGGAGGCCGGCAGCGACAAAATCTGCGAGCAATATGTGGACAGCGTCATCGATGTGATCCGTGCCAAGGGCCACATCGCCGAGTAAAACCCATTGAACAAAACAGCCATGGGGCATTTCGCCTCATGGCTGTTTTGCTTCTGCCGGAAAACGAGGCGCCGGGACGGCCCTTCCGCCGGTCAGTCCGCCAGCTTTTTCGTGTCCGCGCCCAGGGCGCGGAGCTTTTCCTCCAGATGCTCATAGCCCCGCATCAAATGCCCCGCCGGGTCCGACAGGCGGGTTTCGCCCTGGGCCACGAGCCCCGCCAGCATCAGCGCCGCGGCGGCCCGAAGGTCCGTGGCGGTGACGGCGGCGCCGTTCAGCGGCCGTCCGCCCTGGATCAGCGCCAACTGCCCCTCCACCCTGATCTGCGCCCCCAGCCGCTTTAATTCCACCACGTGCATATAGCGGTTTTCAAAAATGGTTTCCAGGAAAACGGAAAGCCCGTGGGTCTGGGTGGCCACCACCATCAGCGGCGCCTGCATGTCGGTGGGGAAGCCGGGATAGGATAAGGTACGGGCCTCCATGGGATGCCGGGCCCGGCCCCGCAGCCGCAGGCCCCGGGCGTCCTCCTGGCACAGGAGGCCCGACTCCGTCAGTTTGAACAGCAGCGCCCGCATGTGGTCGCTCCGTGCCCCGGCCAGCAATACGCTGCCCTCGGTGAGCGCCGCGGCGCAGGCCAGCGTGCCCGCCTCAATCCTGTCCGGAATGGGGGTGTATTCCGCCCCGTGCAGCGTTTCCACGCCCTCCACGGTGATGTTGGCGGTGCCCGCCCCGGCGATGCGGGCGCCCATTTGGGAAAGGAAACGGCACAGATCCAAAATTTCCGGCTCCTTGGCGGCGTTTTCGATGCGGGTGACGCCGGGGCAGAGCACCGCGGCCATGATGAGGTTTTCCGTGGCGCCCACGCTGGGAAAATCCAGATACACATTGGCGCTTTTGAGCGTCCCGCTGACTCGCACCTGGCCGCCGTCCATTTCCACCCTGGCGCCCAGCTTCTGCAGCCCCTTCAAATGCAGGTCAATGGGCCTTTGTCCGATGGCGCAGCCCCCCGGCATGGAAAACAGGCATTCGCCCGTCCTTCCCATCAGCGGGCCCAGCACCAGCACGCTGGCCCGCAGGACGCGCATTTCCTCCATATCCCGGGGACTGCCCACTGCCTGGGCGCGCACCCGGATATCCGTGCCCTGGCGCCGGGTTTCCGCCCCGCAGGAGCGCAGGATATGCTCCATGTGCTTTACATCCGTCAAATCGGGAACCCGATGAATGATGACTTCCTCCGGCGTCAAAAGCGCCGCCGCCAGGATGGGCAGCACCGCGTTTTTTGCCGTGCTCACGCTGACTTCGCCGGAAAGCCGCGGCGAATGGGCGATCTGATACTGCGGCATGGGAATGCACCTCCGCGAAAAAATCTGCTTCGCGGTCATTGTGCCCCCGGCGCATCAAAAGTTTCTGGCGCAAAAAGCGGCGCAAAGCCGCTTCCAGCAAGTTTTTTTCAGCATAACGCCCATTCGCGCCCGGGCGCTGCGCCCATTTCCAGCCAATATTTTTTTGTTGGCAAAGACAGGCCCGTATGGTAAAATAAAAAGGCAAACATTTGTTTGAATGAGAAACCGGAGGAGCAGTATGGGTCAGTTTGTGTTGAAGGCGCCCTATGCCGCCCGGGGCGACCAACCCCAGGCCATCGACGCCCTGGCGAAGGGCGTTCTCTCGGGCATGCCTTATCAGGTGTTGCTGGGGGTAACGGGTTCGGGAAAAACGTTTACCATGGCGTCGGTCATCGAAAAGGTGCAGCGGCCCACCCTGGTGATCGCCCACAACAAGACGCTGGCGGCCCAGCTTTGCGCCGAGTTCAGGGCTTTTTTCCCGGACAGCGCAGTGGAATACTTCGTTTCGTATTACGATTATTACCAGCCGGAGGCTTACATCCCCTCCTCGGATACCTATATCGAAAAGGACGCCTCCGTCAATGAGGAGATCGACCGCCTGCGCCACAGCGCCACCGCCGCCCTGAAGGAGAGGAACGACGTGATTATTGTCGCCTCCGTTTCCTGCATTTATTCCATGGGCGACCCCAGCGAATACGAAGGGCAGATGATTTCCCTGCGCCCCGGCATGCGCATGGCGCAGGAGGAGCTTTTGCGCCGCCTGGTGGAAATCCAGTATGAACGCAACGATGTGGCGTTTGAGCGCGGAAATTTCCGCGTTCGGGGGGATACGGTGGAGGTGATCCCCGCCGGACAGCGCGAAAACGGCATCCGGGTGGAGTTTTTCGGCGATGAGATCGACCGCATCAGCGAATTTTCCGTGGTGGACGGGCACGTGCTGCATACCGTGCAGCACGCCGCCGTATTTCCCGCCACCCACTACGCCACCAGCGTGGAAAACCGGGAGGAAAACATCGCCCGGATCGAACGGGACATGGAGGCCCGGGCCGCGGAATTTGAAGCGGAGGGAAAGCTGCTGGAGGCCCAGCGCATTTCCCAGCGCACCCGGTACGATATCGAAATGCTGCGGGAGATCGGCTATTGCAGCGGCATTGAAAATTACAGCCGCTATTTCGACGGCCGGCAGCCCGGCGATCCGCCCTTTTCCCTGCTGGATTATTTCCCGAAGGGGTTTCTTGTGATGATCGACGAAAGCCACGTCACCGTGCCCCAGATCCGCGCCATGTACGCCGGGGACCGGGCGCGGAAAAACATGCTGGTGGAATACGGCTTCCGCCTGCCCTCGGCCTACGATAATCGGCCGCTGACCTATGAGGAATTCGACGCCCGGGTCAAGCAGGTGATCTACGTGTCCGCCACCCCCGGCCCCTATGAGCGGCAGCGGGCGGGGCAGATCGTGGAGCAGATCATAAGGCCCACGGGCCTCCTGGACCCCAAGATCATCGTGCGCCCCGCCACCGGCCAGGTGGACGATTTGGTGGGGGAGATCCACAAGGTGGTGGAGAAGGGCGAACGGGTGCTGGTGACGACGCTCACCAAAAAAATGGCGGAGCGCCTCACCGATTACTTGGACGAACTGGGCATCCGCGTGCGCTATCTCCATTCCGATATCGTGACGCTGGAGCGCACCAAACTGATCCGGGAGCTGCGCATGGGGGAATTTGACGTACTGGTGGGCATCAATCTTTTGCGGGAGGGGCTGGATTTGCCGGAGGTGGCGCTGGTGGCCATCCTGGACGCGGACAAGGAAGGCTTCCTGCGCTCCGAAACATCGCTCATCCAGACCGTAGGCCGCGCCGCCCGGAACGTGGAGGGAAGGGTCATCATGTACGCCGACGCGCCCACCGATTCCATGATGGCCGCCATCGGCGAAACCAACCGCCGCCGGGCATTGCAGGAGGCCTATAACGAGCAGAACGGCATCACCCCCGAATCGGTGAAGACCGCCGTCCGGGCGCTGCTGGAAATCACCGACAAGACCAGCCAGGAAATCCCCGATACCATGGAGGCCGATGAAAAGGCCGAATGGATCAGGCAATTGGAGGACCAGATGCTCACCGCCGCCTCCCAACTGGATTTCGAGAAGGCCGCCAAACTGCGCGACCAGCTCTTTGCCATCCGCGGCGACGCCCCCGTGGACAAGCACCAGCCCTCCCGCCGCCGGCGGGAACGCACGCGCAAGCCGGAGCATTGACGGGGGGAATGACAGAGGCAGGTGGGTGCTCATGCTCCATAAAACAGTAACAGTATTAGAAAAAGATTCTTAAAAAGACATCTGCAGACAGGATTGGCCAATACTGTGAGATTACAACACAATTTAGAAAGGATCTGATTCCATGAAAAGATGGGCTTTGTTATTAGGACTGTTTGTTTGTACTTTTCTGATAAATAATGTTTCAGCAGAAACTGTGACAAGGAAAGAAATCACGGTTCATTTTACCGATGTCAATTGTACTGGTTTATACTCTGGAGAGGTTAATGAGAACGGTAATCCAGACGGGTTCGGTATATTTGAAGCAGTTAATGGAGAAGAAAATAGATATATCGTTGTAGGAGATTGGGTAGATGGCCATCAGACAGGAGAAGCATGGGAACTCTGGGATAATGGAGATATTAATATTGGATATTTTGATGACGGCCATTTTGTCTATGGGAAATATGCACATAATGTAAAGTTTAATGAGTATGATGAGCGCCCCAAGTTCCCAGACACAGAGGGCAAACTGATTTCTTATGAAGAACTGCTGAGATATGGTGAGTTGTTTGATTCTAGTGTAATCAACAAAAGAAAACCAGGAAAGGTTCCCGTGCAGCTTGAAGCAATAACGACAGAGGTTGATAGAGGAGAATATGGCATTACAATCAAAGCGTGGATAAAGGGTGAACAAGGATATTATTATCATGATCTATATCTCGACAATGATAAACCTATTGCAGATGAAAGCACATTGGCAGCACTTCAGCCAAATCAACGGATTATCATAATGGTAACACCATACGCGGATGGTGCATTCTATTCCGAGCAGATGTGCTCATTATCTATACTTGAAAACGAAATAGACATTAAGGGAATCACCCTTGCTGAGTTCAAAACATATGAGGAATTATCGCATATGAATGTTGAGAATCCCGCATTTGATGAAGAAATTGGCGTAATGGAGATGATTATAGGGAATCCTACCTTCCAAGTTTGGATAAAAGGTGAAAAAGGGTATGTACAATCAACAATGGTATTTCACGATTTTCCTGTTGAAACAGGACAAAGGTGGTATATAGTTGTTAAACCATATGATGGAAATATATATCAAGATCTTTTTATATATAGTCTTTTAGTTGAGGAAAATGTTGACGTAAAACCATTTGAAGATGCTCAACTAGAATCGGAAAAAGCTGTCTTAGCGGAAGATCCAATAAAGAAACACTTGCTAGAACCTTTTGACGGCAATAAATATAGCGAAATGTCATACAAGAAAGTATTAAGAAATATAAAAGAATTCGCAGGATCAGCAATTCGAATAGAAGGAAATTACAAGCAGACGCTTGACGATTCTTATATTGATAGAGAACGTGCATTGATGGCAGATAATGATGGTAACTATTATCATTTATATATAATGAAAAAACCAATCGATGTTGTTGAATTCAATCTTCTTGAAAATGATAAAATCATTGTTTATGGCTACATAGAGGAAAATCCTTATAAGTATACTTCATGGACTGGAGATAAGACAGTACCTAGTATTTTTGTCATACATATTGATTTACTGGAAGATGAATAATAGCTTTATAGGCAAACATTATTGTAGCAAGCAGGACAAAAGTAATATCTTTTGCAAATTGCTTGTTGGGGGCAACGCCCCCAATCCCCTGAAACCAGAGCAATGCTCTGTGGTTATGAATGATCCTTTACGAAGTACAAAACGGACCGTTCTTTGGAGGCCAAAGAATGGTTTTCCCCTGTACCCCCCTTCCAAGAAAGCCATACAATATTAAAAGAATTTGCTGATCAAAACAGGAGAAACGGAAAGATGATTTACTATCAGGATAAAGACGTATTGATCCGGGACATGGAAAGCACCGACGCGCCGATCTTTACGGCGGAGGAGACCGCCCAGGGCTGGCACGCCAGTGAGGAGAAATACCATCAGCACCTTCGGGACCGGGCGGACGGGAAATGCGTTTCCCTGACGGCGGAATATCAGGGCTGCCCGGCGGGGTACATCCATGTTTATCGGAAGCCCGCGGAGGGCCCTTTCCTTTCCCGGGAATGGCCCGAGATCAATGATTTCGGCGTGCTGCAAAAGTATCAGCGCCGCGGTATAGGCTGCAAGCTCATGGACACGGCGGAAACCATCGCCGCCGGGTACGCGGACACGGTCTGCCTGGCGGTGGGGCTGCACAGCGGCTACGGCAGCGCCCAACGGATGTACGTCAAGCGCGGCTACATCCCGGACGGCTCCGGCGCATGGTACAACGGCAAGCCCTGCACGCCCTATGATAACATTTATACCAACGACGACGACCTGGTGCTGTACCTGTACAAGCGCCTTCGGGGGACGGAGCCATGAAAATCGCCTGTTATCCTTTTGCCGCAAACGCGGACATGGAAGAAAACCTGCGCCATATCCGCCTGGGCGTGAAAGCGGCAGCGGAGCATCGGGCCCGGCTGGTGTGCTTTCCGGAATGCGCCCTGACTGGCTATCCGCCCGTAGAAACACAGATGGAAACCATAACCGAAGACCGCTGCGCCGCGGGCATCCGGGCCGTTTCGGCTTTGGCCCGGGAATGGGGCGTTTGTATCCTGATGGGCACCGTGCTTTACGACGGCGGGAAGCGGTATAATTCCGCGCTGGTTTTTGACGAAACGGGCGAACAGATTTGCCGTTACGACAAGCAGGCCCTGTGGGGCTGGGACGCGGAGAACTTCGCGCCGGGCGGGAGAGACGGGATATTTGAACTGGACGGATTGAAAATCGGCATTCGGATTTGTTTTGACGTGCGCTTCCCGGAATTGTTCCGGCCCCTGTTCAAAAGCGGCGTCCGGCTTTGCATCATGCCGTTTTCCGATACTACGGAGCGGCCTGACCCGGAACGGCAGCGCATCATCACCGGCCACCTGCGCACCCGCGCGGCGGAAAACGTGATGCAGATCATTTCCGTCAATTCCCTGTCCCGCTGCCCCGCCGTGCCCGCGGCCTAGTTTGACCAGAATGGGCGGATGGTGAAGCAGACGGAAAAGGAAGGGCTGCTGCTCTGCGATGTGGCCGTGCCGGAGGAGGATTTCGGCATGCGGGGCCGGCGGGTCAACGCGGAAAGATTCATGGCGCGGGAGAAATGATATGAACGGATGCACCTTGTGCCCCCGCCGGTGCGGGGTGGACAGGAAAACAAAAACGGGCTGGTGCGGCATGGGGGAAAGCCCCCGCATCGCCCGGGCGGCGCTGCATTTCTGGGAAGAGCCCTGTTTGTCCGGAACGCGGGGCAGCGGCGCGGTGTTCTTTTCCGGGTGCACGCTTCGCTGCGCCTACTGCCAGAACTGGGAAATCAGCCATGAAGGCAGGGGACGGGAGGTTTCCCCCCGGCGCCTGGCGGACATTTTCCGGATGCTGGAGGACCAGGGCGCGCATAACCTGAACCTTGTTACCGCCACGCCCTTCGTGCCCGCCGTGCTGGACGCGCTGGGCATTTATCGCCCGGCGATCCCCGTTTTATGGAACAGCGGCGGGTATGAAACGCTGGAAACGCTGCACATGCTGGAGGGGGCCATCGATATATATCTGCCGGACCTGAAGCACGTATCCCCCCGGCTTTCCCGCCTGTGCGCAGGCGCGCCGGATTATTTCGACGCCGCTTCCCGGGCCATCCTGGAAATGTGCCGCCAGACGGGGGCCCCCGTTTACGATGAAGGCGGCATGATGCAAAAGGGCGTCATCGTGCGGCATTTGATCCTTCCCGGCTGCACGGGCGACAGCGTCCGCGTGCTGGATTTCATCGCGGAGCAATTGCCCAAGGGCACCCCCGTATCCCTGATGCGCCAGTACACGCCCATTCCCCAATGCACGGTCCCGGGGCTTGACCGGCGCGTCACCGACCGGGAATACGAACGGGTGCTGGCCCATTTCGAGGCGCTGGGCCTTGCCGGCTATACGCAGGAAAAGGAAGCGGCGGATGGAAAATTCACGCCGCCATTTGATTTGACCGGCGTATGAAGGAGGAAGAGGCATGACGCGTTTTGACATCTTTTCCCGCTGCTTTCCGGAATTGGACATGCCGGAGGGGGTGCTTGGCCGGCTGCTGGATTTTTCGGGCGATCCCGTCATGGAGCATCGGGAGGCGGGGACGCTGGCGGGCTTTGCGCTGATCCATGAAAACGCGCTGCGGCTTTTGTGCGTGCATCCGGCGTATCGGCACCGCGGCATCGGCACGGCGCTGCTGCGCCGGGCGGAGGATGCGGTGCGGCAGGGAGGCGGCCAGGAAATGGTCATCGGCGGCGCGTCTTCCCGCCTGTTCATCGGCGCGCCGGAAAAGGCAAAGGGATTTTTTGAGAAGCGGGGCTATGCCTGCGCGGGCGCATGCGATGAAATGACGGGGGAGTTGAGCGCCTTGCTCCCGGCGGCGCAATTGCCCGCCCCGCCGGGAGTGGCCTTTGGCTGGTACCGGGGAAGCGTGCAGGCGCTCCAGCGCGCCGTGGCGGCGGTGGACCCAACCTGGGTGCAGTATTTTCCCTCCGCGGAGCATGTGTTCTGCGCCGTGAAGGATGGGGAAATCGCCGGCTTCTGTTTCGCGGACGTGAGCGGCCCCTGCCTCCTTTCCAACGGAAAAAACGTGGTAGGCGTTCCGGGGTGCGTGGGCACGGTGCCCCGCTTCCGCCGGCAGGGGATCGGCCTGAAGATGGTGGCCCTGGCCTGTGAGGAGCTCAGAAAAATGGGGTGCGATACCGGCTTTATCCATTACACCGGCGTGGCGCACTGGTATGCCCGCCTGGGCTTTCAAACTTTCCTGACGGAATATTTCATGCACAAGGCAATTTGAACGCAAAATTCATTTTGTGTTCAAATATTTGTAAAAATTCCGCCCTACAATAAGGCCGTACCCGGAAAGGGAACAGATTTTTTTCAGCGGCGCAGCCGCTTCCAAAGGAGGAAATGAACATGAAAAAGCGTTCATCGTTGATCATGGGCGTTGTGGCCGTGGCCCTGGCGCTGACGATGATCGGCGCCACGCTGGTCACCGCGGGGGCCGACAGCAAGGGCCTGACGGACGAGCAAATAGACGCCATCGTGAATACCGCCACCGACGCCAGCCAGGTCACCAGCCCCTTCATCCAGGTGGCCAATCAGGTGCGAAACTCCGTGGTGGGCGTGAATAACTATGCCACCACCACCTCTTACTTCGGCTATGGCTTCGGCTACGGCTATGGCCGCCAGCCCGAAACCCAGGAGGTCCTGCGGGCCACCGGTTCCGGCGTGGTGGTGACCGGCGTGGGCCACGTGCTGACCAATTACCACGTGGTGGAAGGCGCCACCCGCGTCACCGTTACCACCGCCCTGGACGAAAGCGAGCATGAGGCCAAGGTTGTGGGCTATGACGCCGATCTGGACATCGCCATCCTGGAGGTGCCGGGGCTGAACCTGCCCGCCGTGCCCCTGGGCGACAGCGATCAACTGCAGGTGGGCGAATGGGCCATCGTCATCGGCAATCCCCTGGGCGAGGATTTTGCCCGCACCCTCACCGTGGGCGTGGTATCCGCCCTGGACCGGCAGGTGACCGATAAAACCACGGACCGCTACGGCCGCCGCACCACCATCACCAATACCATGATCCAGGTGGACGCCGCCATCAATTCCGGCAATTCCGGCGGCGGGCTGTTCAACACCCTGGGCCAGCTTCAGGGCATCCCCGCCCGGAAGTATTCTTCCAGCGGCATCTTCTCCGCCAGCATCGACAACATCGGCATGTGCATCCCCATCAACGAGGCCAAGCCGCTGATCGAGCAGGTGCTCAAGGCATATGACGGCAGCAGCGGCACAGGCGCCAGCCGCGCCGCGGCCGACCAGCGCAGCGTGGAAGAGCCCCTGTTCGGCAAGCCCCGGCTGGGGGTCACCATCAGCACCATCATCAACGATATCAACGGCGTGCTGCCGCAGGGCGCCTTTGTGCGGGCCGTGGAGCAGAATTCCCCCGCCGAGGCCGCCGGCATCCAGCCCGGGGATATCATCGTGGAGGCGGATGGCACGGTGCTTTCCAGCAGCACCGCCCTGACGGAAAAGCTGACCGGCTATGAGGAAGGCGCGTCCATTACCCTCAAGGTGTACCGCGCGGAGGGCATGGCCGCCCAGGCCCAGGAAAAGTATATTGATTTTTCTTCCGTCGGGGAAGGGGAATATTTGGATCTGACGGTGGTCCTCCGAGTGATTGACCAGACGGAACGCAGCCTGTAAATCAGGCAGCGCCGGCCGCCGCCCCCTGGAAAGGGACGGCGGCTCAGAGCATCGACAAAGTCGATGCTCTGCCATCGAAAGCCAGCAAGCAGGCTTTCGATGGAGACATCAATTTCCTGTAATATGGCAATTCCGGGCAATAACGCCCGGAATTGCTCATATTACG
>Ga0079305_1002755_pt1 | contig 13899 bp, 12 predicted proteins | sample LMS_cellobiose_e_FD_79183 | JGI IMG/M metagenome (GOLD analysis project Ga0079305, IMG submission 79183) | Rumen-fistulated moose microbial communities from Alaska, USA - LMS_cellobiose_enrichment | ecosystem: Host-associated > Mammals > Digestive system > Stomach > Rumen fluid ... | reverse complement strand
GCCCGCCGGAAAGCGAAACGCGAACTGCTCCCGCAGGACAAGCTGATCGAGTTCGAACGCGAGCTCAACAAACGTCACGACGAAGCGGTCGAAAAAGCCCGCGCCGTCCTCAAAAAAGGCGGTTCCAACGCCGAAGTGAAGAATATCCTCACCGAAGCCTTCCGCCAGAACTGGGAAGAGGTCAAAAAACTTTCCGCAGGAAAATAATCAAAGGTGGTCCATCATGAAAAAGAAAATGCTGTTCACACTGCTGTTCGGAGCCGCGCTGATCGGTGCGCTCCCCGCGGTCGAAACCGAAGACGATAATCACGAATGCACCAGCTGGGTGGTCATGCCCGACCTGACCGGCGGGAAAACCGTGCTGATCCACAAGAACCGGGATTCAAAAACGCCGTGGAAGACCAACCTTTTCCGCGTCGCCGCGCCGGGCAAACACGCCTGGATCGGCATCTCCAACGGCCCGCAGAAATATCCGTCCTCCAACGGCGGAGTCAACGACTGCGGCGTGGCCATCGTGATGAACAACGGAGACAAGAACGACGCAAAGTCAACCACGGCGAAAGAGGGAGGACTTTCCACCCCCGGCATGGCGAAGGAAGCGCTGGAAAACTCCGCCACGGCCGAGGAAGCGGTCAAGTTCCTGCATGAACTGGTCAAGACGAAAAAATACAGCCACGGCGATTACGGTTCAATCTGGATCGTGGCCGACCCGAACCGGGCGTTCATCATCGAGAACAGTGCGGCCCATTTCGCCGCGCACGAGTTCAAATCCGGCTTCGGCGTCCGCGCCAACGGCTGGCATTTCCCCGAAATGACGATCTATTCCAAATACCAGCCGAAGACTCTGGTGAACTACGTCCGCCGGGAATTCTCCGTGCGGCAGTCGCTCTTCGCCGACGGGACCAAATACAATGAACCGGTCACGGTCGAAAAAATGAACCTCGCCTCGAGGGTCAGCACCATTCCGGACGACCCGAAATGTCCGCCGGTCTGCGGAAGAATGACCCGCAGCGGGTGCACCATCGCCATCGACCGCGAATATCCGGGCGTGCTCACCACGCTTTATGCGGCGTTCGGGCATCCCCGCTATACGGTGTATCTGCCGATCCCGTTCCTGCTGGACAAAATCCCGGAAGAACTGACCGACGACAGTTTCAGCCAGGCGATCCTCGACCGCAGCGATGCCAAACGCGAACTGCTCCCGCAGGACAAGCTGGCCGAATTCGAACGCGGATTGAATCAGCGTCAAGCCGAAGCGGTCGAAAAAGCCCGCGCCGTCCTCAAAAAAGGCGGATCGAAAGCAGAAGCCGCGAATATCCTGAATGAGGCGTTCTGGCAGAACTGGGAAGCCGTCAAAAAACTTTCCGCGGGGAAATGACCATAAGCAAATCATGAAGATCGGACCGGGATTCCGTTCGGGGTTCCGGTCCTTTTTTTCGGACAATTCAGGAGGGATTGACCGAATCGGCGGTTACCCGTCCCGGCCCGGCACCGCCGAAATCTTTCCGGACTCCACGAACGTCAAGCGTCGCGCGCCGGAAGAAAAATATTGTTTTTCGGAAATTTTGACTTGACATCCGTCGAATGCATGCTACATTACCTTATATAAAATTTTTATATTAACTTTTTATCAGGAATAAAAAATGCGTCCCACTCTGAAACAGATTGCGGAGGAAACCGGTCTTTCGGTAGCGGCAGTATCGCAAATCTTGAACCACCGTCAGATCAATTTCTGCAGTGAGAAAACCAAAAAACTGGTATTGACTACGGCCGAACGGATGGGCTACCGCCAGCAGTTTGCCGACAAGGTGCTCCGGGGCGAATCCACCTCCACCGTGGCCCTGATCCGCCGGAGCAGCATCACCCTGGAACAAGTCCAGCTCACCATGATGCTGCTGGAAAAGTTCGAACGCATCGGTTTTTCCTCTTACGTCATCAGTCTCCCGCCCGGCGGCGGCAATCTGCTGGAACGCATCCGGGAACTGCTGCAGCGCGGCGTCGACCGCTTCGTGCTGATGGGATCGCCCAGCAGTCCGGAACTGGTGACACAGGCGGAACGGATCATCGCGGAGGCCTCCCGCTGCTGCATCGGCTATCAGACCGACTGCAGCCGCAGCATCATGCAGGATTTCGCTCCGGCCGTCAAGGCCACTCTGGATTTCTTCGCGGACCGGATCGGCGATAATTTTCGCATGTTTCTCTCCCCCGCGCCCCGCAGCAACCGGCAGGATGCGCTCTGCGCCTATTTCCCCGAACTTTCGCAGCAGGAGGTGTTGGACCGTTACTGGTTCCCCCTGAAACTGCCCTCCGTTCAGGATTTCGATCTGCTCGTCCGGCACGGTTACGAACGGACCGGCGCGCTGATGAAAAAATTTCCCCGGACGCGCGGCTTTTATTATCTTTCCGACCAGCTGGCGCTCGGCGGGGTACGGTGGTTCATCGATCATCATCTCGAACCGGGAAAAGATGTTCTGCTCGCGGGCTTCAACGATTATCCCGGGACCCGCTATTGCGGCTATCCGGTCAGCACGGCGGCGCACGATCTCGAAAAACTTTCCGATCTGCTGGTAGAACACAGCGGCGGCAGTGAACCGTGCCGCATTTTCGTGCCGCCGATCATTCATCTGCGTGAAAAGAATATCGATTGTCATTAAAGCACAATAAGCATAACACTGCAAAAAACAGGAGACGGAACATGGACAGGTTTTCATCTATCATCACCCATCATTCATCATTGGAGCGGAATCGCCGTTTTACGCTGATTGAACTTTTAGTCGTGATCGCGATCATTGCGATCCTGGCCGCGATGCTGCTGCCGGCGCTGAATAAAGCCCGTGCATCCGCAAATTCCGCCAAATGCATCAACAACCTGAAACAACTGGGGCTCGGATTCCAGCACTACCGGGATGACTGGAACGACTATGTCATCCGGTATGCCTACAACCATCATCCCGACGGCAAAACGACCTGGAGCGGCATCTTCACTTATTACAAGTATTGTCATTACACGAGTTTCATCTGTCCGGGAATGGAATTGAAGCTGCAGTCCCAAAAGCCCAATATCATCGGAGAAATGCTGTACACCGGCTATGGCTTTTCCTACGAAACGGCAGGCAGCGGCCGATTCCGGCGGAATGGAGATATCGGCGATAAATATAAAAATTCGACCAACCTGAAATACAGCACCGACATCAATCAGCCGGGGAAGATGTATTTCGTAATGGACTCCATAAGGACTTCCACCGGGAAAGGCTGTGACAGACTGACCTATCAACGCTACACCGGCACCTCTGCCGTGGGGGACCCGCACGCCAGACACAGCAACGGCTTGAACATCCTCTACGCCGATACTCATGCGGGTCACTGCCGGGTCAATGTCGCCAATCCGCACAAAACTCTTGGAACCGGCCGCAAACTCCCCCAGTGGAGCGGATGGCAATAAGAAGAGTCGAGGTAAATCATGAAAAAATTTTTTGCTGTTTTAGCCGCTCTCCCCTTTCTGCTCGAAGCCGTGCCGCCGAAGCCGGATTTTCTGCTGGAAGAACTGACCGGCAGTTCCGGGAAAAAAGAAACCTGCCGACTCGTGAAACCGGAAGAAAATCTGGTCTCGCTCCGGAACGCCACGCGAACGATCGATCCCGAGGCCGTGGAATATCGAGTCACGCTGACCAATGCGTCGGACAAACCGCTGTTCCTGCGTTATTCCGCCCGGCTTCCCGTGCCGGAAAAGTCCGTCTGCTGGAACGGCTATCTGCGGAAACAGGAGCAATTCGATCCCGGCAACAAAAACCTCAGCACCTGGTTCCCCGCGCTGGCGGCGTTCGCGGAGAAAAAGGCGCATCTGCTGGGCTTGAATCCGCTGGATCTGGTGAGCCGGATCGAGGCGGGAACACAGCAGATCGACGGGAAAAAACATCTGGTGCTGCAGCTGCCGCTCTATCTCGAACCGGGGAAGCAGTGCACCTTCCGCTTCGTTTCCGCCGAAGGACCGGGCGATTTCGGCGGCCGGGATGCAGTGCAGCGCTGGTATGACCTTTTCCCGGAAGCCTTTCAACCGGCGCCGGGAATCGACCCCAAAATCATTTCCGGCGAGGCGGGATACCTGTTCTGGAACCGGGAAAAATCCAAATTGAAAAAACCGGAAGAACTGCTGCGCCGTTTCTGCGGCGGGCTCGGGACCTGGGAGTGGTGCTACAAGGGTTTTGTGCGCGGCGGCGACTGGGCGATCAGCGACAAATATACCATCGGATTTGAGAAATACCGCACGCCGAAACAGGTGGAAGCGGCCCGCGAACGGACCCGCAAACGTTATCGTCCGGCGGAATCGATGGATGTTTCTCCGGTATGGTACCTCAACGTCTGCTGGACCGGCCGGTCCCTCTGGAAAGAACATTTCCCGGAAATCGCCCTCCCCCGTTACACCTTGTCAAAATGCTGGCAGCAGCCGGTTATCCGCGGGATTTACTGCTGGGGCGGCGCATACGGGAAACTCTTTCAGCAGAGTATTATCAACATTCCCCGGCTGTATCCGGATGCCCGCGGCATCGGCTGGGACTCCTGTTTTGCCCATGCCGAAATTCCGTCGACGCATGCCGGATTCGCCGAATCCGATCCGAAAAGTTTCTACAACGGCATTCCAATGGCGATCGAAGCCGTCGGGATCAGCCGGCTTCTGGATTTGAACCGCAGCCAGCGCACGGAAAAATATCCGATGGCGAACGTGGTGAATTTCAAATTGGTCGCCCCTTATATGATCGGAGTGCGCTCGGATGCCGCAATGTACGAAGGCAATCCCATGGAGAAACCGAACCGGCTTTACCGTCTTGAATCCATGCGCGCCCGGCTCGGTTCCCCCAAAGGGATCACTTTTCACAAGCACATGGAGCCTGACCGAATCGGCTGGATTCCCTGGAAAAAACTTTCCCGTCCGGAAGCGCAGGATATTTACCGCCAGCTGGCCGACAACACTCTGTTCCTCTGCTATTTCTGGGGTGTTCTTCCGGCTCCGCAGCTGCCTGCGATCGGAGTGCGGAAAACATTCGAGGCGGTACCGGAACTGACGTCGCTGATCCGTCAGGGATGGCAGCCGGCTCCGGCAGTCAAGGTCAAAGGGGAGATTCTGACCGCTCGTTACGGCAAGGGAAACGGGGCTCGAATCGCCCTGATCAATCCGGAAAACCGGGAACAGATTGTGTCTGTTGATTTCCCGGCTTCCCGCTGGGAGAAGAAAGCGGTTCTCGCCGCGGCGGAAAACGGAACGGCGGCAGTCAATTTCTGTTCCGAAACGGGAACCGAGGTCAAAATCACGCTGGCGCCCCGTTCCTGCACCCTGCTCCGTGCGGCCGCACTGATCGAGCCGCAGAAAGCCGAGGTGCAGACCTGCCGTCAGGGGAACCGCTATTGTTTCAACAGTCGGAGCAAGATATCCGCCGCCGAATTTTTCACCGCGGAATCCGGCACGCACGCAGTATTCGGCGCCATGCGTTTCACTCCCGGAACGAAACGTATGGCCGCGCTTGATCCCGGCGAAAACGTTTTTGAGGAAATTCCCCTTCACGATATGCGTCAGCTCGATATTCCGACCTTGAAAAGACTTGATCTGGTGCGGAAAGCCGAAACCGGGATGCTGACAATCGTCGTGCCGGAAAAGGAACTTCGCCGGGAAGCGAAACGCATCGCCGACTGGTTTGCGTTCTATACCCAGTTCAGCCATGCGGCTCCGCCGGTTCCCGTGACGGAACAGGCGCCGGCAGGCATGACGGTCGTCAAACTCATTACCGATGCCGCGGCATTCCGGTCGGGAGAACTTTCCCGCGCCGGCGTGAACGGCGATCAGTTGATTATCAGCCTCGCTTCACCCGGAGCCGCGCATCAGGCCGTTTTGGCTCTGCTCCGTTCTATGGATCAGGCATGGCCTTACTGCGGAGTACTGCCAGGAAACGGCGGCTTCAAGGAAATCGGCCTCGACGGAAAGATTCTCGAACCGGCTCCGATCGTCAAGGAGTTTCATCCGACCCTGATGGAAATGATGCGCCGTCAGCATCTGCTTTTCTGAGCAAAAAAAGAGACGATTTCAAAATTCCCGCGGGGGGGGGTCGAAATCGTCTCAAAATGAATGAGCGAATTTTACTTTTTCTTCTGGCCGTTGTCGAAATATTCGACCAGCTTCTTCGGCAGCGGCGGAATGTCCTGACGGTTGTTGCCGGTGCGCATGGAAACATGTCCCAGCACACCCGTGGCCACCGACATGCGGGCGGCAACCGGCGAAGTGTTGGTCTTGGTTCCGAAGCGGACGAAATCCAGGAAATTCTGCACGATCGGCACGTCCGCGCCGCCGTGCGATCCGCCGGCAACCGGCGGCTTGAGATGATAGACGATATCCGGCGTTTTGCGCGGACCGCGGCGGGTCCACACGTGAACTTCGCAATCGCCGTAGTCGCCGATATTCTCCACGCGGCCTTCGGTGCCGATGAAGGTGTAATTGCGTTCGGCGTCCGGCGTGTAATGGCACTGCATGTAAGTGGCCTGCGCGCCGTTCTCGAGCTGCATCAGGATCATGTTGTGGTCCTCGACGTCGATGATCGGGGAGAATCCGGTCTGCGTGAGCGGCGGATACTGCGCCAGACTCCATTTCGCGCAGCCTTTGGTGTCCGGCGAACGGCGGGCGCAGCGGTTGTAGACCGAAAGCATGCCCATGCCGACCACGGATTTGGTGTAGGAACCCATCAGCCAGTGCATCACGTCGATGTCATGCGCGCCTTTCTGGAGCAGGAGTCCGGTGGAATAGCGCTGTTCGGAATGCCAGTCGCGGAAATAGGCGTCGCCGCCGTAGCCGACGAAATGACGGCACCAGCCGCACTGAACCTCGCCGATCAGACCGGAATCGATAACCTCTTTCATTTTCAGAATTACGGGGAAATGACGCATGTTGTGACCGATGAACAGTTTGGAGCCGGTCTGCATGGCGGTTTTCAGAATCCGGTCGCAGCCTTCGATGGTGATCGCCATGGGTTTTTCAAGGTAGACCGCCTTGCCCGCTTTGAGCGCGGCGATCGCCATTTCCTCGTGCAGGAAATCGGGGGTGGAAATGAAAACCGCACCGATCTCCTTGACCTTGAGCAGGTCGCGGTAGTCGGTGAATATCTGCGCATCGGGGAATTGTTCCTTGAAGGCCTTGTTCGCCTCGGGGTCGGTATCCGCCCCGGCAACCATTTCCACGCCGTTTTCGGGTTGATGAGCCTTCCAGGCATTCAGCCCGCGGCCGCCGGTCGCGATGGCTCCGATTTTCAATTTTTTCATGAATATTCCCTCCTTGAAATTGGATTTAGGGTTGATTTTTCCGATTTAAGGGATAATGTAACAAGTTAAAAGAAAATATCAACCCGAAATCTGATTTTCTTACAGAGATTGCATGAATAAAACAATAGAAAGGATGAGGAATCCTGATGCCGGAATACACGATCAATTATGAAAACGACTTTCCGTTCGTGCTCTATGCCTCCACGGAAGTCGCCACCAATATCAGAACCCCGGTCATCAGCCGGGAATCGTATCAGTTCTGCACGGTCGAGTTCGTCCGCGACGGCGCGGGCTTTCTGGAGATCGACGGCAAATCCTTCCATATCCGGAAGAACGGGGTCTATTTCCTCACGCCCGGCAGCACGCACAGTTACTGGCCGGACCGGACCGAGCCGTGGTACAAACTCTTCTTCGCCATCGGCGGCGACCTGGTGCCCACGCTGCTCAAGGCCTACAAGATGGAAACGGTCTATCATATCCCGGACTGTCCCGAGCTGAAAAAATATTTCGAGGCCATGCAGTCGCTGCAGTACAATTCGGTCATCTCCAATCAGCAGGCGTCGGTGATCTTTCATCAGTTTCTGCAGGAAGCCTCATTGCTGGTCCACGGGACCAAATCGAAACTGCCCGCCGAGGTGGAAAAACTCAAACTCGCGCTGGATGCGGCGGTGGAAGGAAATTTCCGGCTGGAAAAATTCGCCGCCGGACTCGGAGTCTCCGAAGCGAATCTGATCCGCAGGTTCCGGGCGCATTTCAAGCAGACTCCCTACGATTATCTCATGGCGCGCAAAATGGAAAGCGCCTGCCGGCTGCTGCTCTATTCCACGCTCTCGGTCAAGGAGATCGCCGACCGGCTCGCCTTTTCCGACCAGTATTATTTTTCCAACTATTTCAAACGGAAAAACGGTCTGCCGCCACGGCTCTACCGGGCGAGATTCCTCCGGGAAAACGACCGGAACTGAGCTCAGAAAGTCACGCTTTCGCTTTCTTTCAAATCCCGGAGATGAGTCGTATCATTCCAGCTGACCAGCTGCCACTGACCGTCGATCCGCCGGAAAGAGCTCACGCCCGTGTTGCCGGTCAGCGGCATCCGCGAAAATTCCCCGATGTCCATGCAGACCACATGGCGGAACATCTGCTTGATCGCGCCGCCGTGGCTGACCAGGAGGAGACGTTTTCCCTCGTAGCGGTCGGCAAGTTCGTCCAGACAATCCGCAACGCGCTGATACAAGTCGGAAAGGCTTTCGCCGCCGGGGACCTTCGTCTCTTTGCTTCCCTCCCGGAAGGCGCGGTCGACTTCGGGATATTTCTCGCGCAGATCGGACCAGCGTCCGCCCTGCAGCACGCCCAGATTCCATTCCCGCAGTGCGCGCAGTCCCACCACGGGGACCGAATGGAACCGGGCAATGGTTTGAGCCGTCACCATCGCACGGGAAAGATCGCTGCTGAAAATATGATCGAAATGTTCGTGCCGCAGCCGTTCGGCCACGGCTCCGGCCTGCCGGAGTCCGAGTTCGTTCAAAGGCACGTCGGACTGGCCCTGCAGAATGCCGTTCAGGTTGGCGTCGGTCTCACCGTGACGCACCACGACGAATTCGGTGGTCATAACAGGTTCCACTCCCGCAGCATGGTGTCGGCGATGATCCGGTTGCCCTCGTCGTTCATGTGGATGCCGTCTCGGGTGTAAAGCAGACCTTCCGGCGAGATCCGGTCGATGTTCCGCTCGCGCAGATCGCGGAAAACAGCATCCAGCGGCACCAGAACCGTATTCATGAGGTCCGCCGTCCGCCGCGCCGCCAGACAGTATTCGCCCCGGCAGTCGCCGAAATCCAGATACTGCTTCCCTTCCATGCGGTCGGTCAGGGTGTTGATACTGAATTTCCGAATGCCGCCCTGCAGACGGCACAGATGGATGATCCATTGCAGATTCTCCCCGAACGTGACCGGGGAGACCAGCGGTTCGTCGCGCCATTCGCCGCGGCCGATGACCGCGTCGTTGTTGCCGAAGAAAATGCTGACCGCATCGGGTTTGCGGTCGATCACGTCAGTGCGCAGACGACTCAGCGCCTGCGGAGTCTTGTCGCCGCCGAGACCGGCATTGATGACCTGAATGCCGCGGAACTGCAGTTTCTCCTGCAGATATTTGACATAACCGTTGGCGGCCGCGGTGAGACTGTCGCCGAAGCACAGCACGGTCTGACCGGCATGAAGCCACGGTCCTTCTTCTTTCGGAATGCTCATTCTGGAAAGTCCTTCTGATTAACGCTGACTCAATCGGCGGGAGCGGAATCGCCGCCCTCGGAACCGCCGGATTCGCCTCCGGCTTTCTCTTTGCCTTCAGCCTGCGGTTTCTCCTCGGGCTTCTTTTCCTCCGGAGGCGGCGGAGGTGGCTTCACGTTCAGCTTGACCGGAGTTTCCGATTCGGAGGAAAGTTTGAAGACGATCTCGTATTCGTCATCGGCGGACGGAATCGCGAACAGCATGCGACAGGTCTTGCTTTCCGCAGTGGCATAATTGCGGCGGCTGCCTTTGAACGAATCGTCGCCGTCGGCCAGGTCCAGACACGGATACTCCGTGCCGTCCTTGCTCAGCACGTAATCGAACACGCTGGCGGCGCGGCCGGGATCGAGAGTGATCGTCAGCACGGCCCACGCCGAAGAGGACTTCTTCGACGCCGGGGATTCGGAATCCACGGCAGGTTTCTCCGCGGTGAATTCCTGTTTGATCACCGACCCGGTCCGGACGCGCGGAGGCGCTTTGGGTTTGGGCGGCGGAGGCGGAGGCGCGGCTTCAGGTTTTTCCGCTGCCGGAACGGCTTCGGCGGGCTTTTCCGCCGGATTCGATTCCTGCGCCGCCACCGTCGCGGCCAGCATCATGAGGATCAGCACGTATCTGTACATCTGCAAGGTTCTCCCTGTTTATATCAGCAGAAACATTCCCTGATTTTCCGTAATATAAACACCGGAAGAGATTTTTTCAATGCCGGAACGGGGAATTTCGGCAAAAAAGCCGCCCGTTCCGGATCGGAGCGCCGATGTTCTCAGCGCGGCATGTTCGGGCTGTAGAACCCCATCATCAGCGGCGAGATCGCCACCGGATCGGCCGCAGTCCGCGCTTTGACTTTCTCCAGGAAATCCTTGCGCAGCTGCTGATATTCCGGCGACTTGTTCTTGCGAGCGACAAAAATCTTCCGGCAGTCGGCGGCATAATCCATGCCGACTTGCAGGAATTTCAGCCGGGCCAGCACTTCCGGATCGTTTTTCGCCAGCTTCACGCCTTCCGCCAGCAGCGCATTCAGTGCGGCGATCTTCTCCTCGTTCATGACCTCCTCATACGGAGCAGTTCCGTTCGCGGCGCCGACGGCCATTTTTTCGAGCAGTTCGAAATACTTTTTGACCGGACCGGCGGCCGGGCCGAATCCGGACGTGCAGTAATCGTCGAAGACCGCATCGTAATCCAGCCGGTCGGGATTCCAGTGCGCCTTGGAAAGCGCGTAATAGACCAGACCTTTGGCCGCCCAGAGCTGTTCGAAACAGTCGAAGTCGGTGCCGATCAGACCATTGGCCTTGAACAGTTCCAGATCGTTGAACATGCCGCGGGCGAAGTTCTGCGGCGCGGTCATGTCGCGCCAGCCGAACAGCGAGTTCGGACGCCACAGCAGCGAGTTGCCGAACTGCGACCAGGCCGCGATCTGACGCACCCCGGCGTCATGCGCTTTGGCACTGGTGTAATTGCCGCTGACCGACAACATAATCAGCGCCGGATGCGGTTTCACGCTCATCGGCGGATTGACGTATTCCGCATAAGCATACAGCGTCAGTTTCTTATCCGGGAATTTCGCCGTGACCAGCTCCGCCACGCGGTTGGAAAAGGTCAGCACCCGGTCGGTCAGGGAAACGTATTGCACCTTCCGGCGCACCGGAGTGAACAGCAGAACGGAAATCTTCGGAGCATTGACCGGGTCGAGTTTCCGGCATTCCTCGCAGAGACAGATGCTGGTGTGGCCGCCGTCGTTCAGGCAGATCGACAGCGCTTTCCGCCACGGTTCCTTCGTGAACTTTTCGATCAGATTGCCGGCCACGACTTCCGCCAGTTTGGAGTTGGACATGCACAGCTGCGGACGTTCCGGCTGACGCCGCGAACCGTCCGGCTGCAAAGCGAAAAATTCCGGATGCGCCTTGCCGTAGCGCCGGTAATAATCATTGAACGCATGCCCCCAGACATAGGCGGCCTTGGGATGCGGAGCGTGGCCGCGTTCGGAATCGATCCCGTCGTTCACCCCGTGCCACTGGAAGAATCCGCGGTTGCCCGGATGGTCCTGCGCCGCCGCCTGAAACTGTTTCGACAGCTGCGCGCCGTCCATGCCGTACCGGCCCAGTGACTTGAACCAGCGGTCATTCTGGAACGAATAGACCCGGATGCCCCGGACTTTCAGGACCGGCGCCTGCACCAGTTCCAGTTCGGGCAGAACGATCTCTTTCCGGCGCGGAATGACTTTGCCGGTCTTGCCCGGCCAGAGATACCGGCAGCCGAGCGCTTCCAGCACATACGTCAGCGACCGGGCCGTTCCCGCGTCGCTGGTTCCGCCGATCAGGACTTTATTGCCCCGCCGGACCACCACCGAAGCCCCCGCCTGCAGTTTGGCCGGATCAAGCCCGAACTCTTTGACCGCATCGGCATACCCCAGCACCAGCGCGGACCGGTCGGACGGAACCGCATTGACGATCGGGAAATCTGCACCGGACATCGTATCCAGGTGATATTTCAGTTCCTTCGCCAGCGCGGCCAGTTTTTTGTCGGCCTTTGCCGGCAGCACGATCACCGCGGTCCGGCCGTCCTTGCAAAGGACCAGACCGGGTTTCCGCACCGGTTTCGCCCGGAACACCGGTTTGTTGCGGAAAGTCGTGTTCAGTTTCAGATCGCCGGGTTTGCCCAGCGGCTTCAGGTCCCAGTTTCCCTTCGGAATAACGATCTTCAGCCGCGGCGAACGCTGAAATTGTTTCATATAAAATCCGCCCAGAGCGTCCAGCGCCTCGCCTTCCGGCGTGAAAACGAAGTTGCCGACGTCGTCCGGCGTGCCCAGACTCTTTTTCTGTTTCGCATACAGTTCCCGGAGCCGTCCCAGCAGCGGGGAAATCCAGACGATTCCGCCTTTGCCGACCGCGTTCCAGGTCGCCAGCACCTGACCGGTGCCCTCGGCGGTCGCCAGCGGCACGGCCGTGGTCAGCCCCTCGGCGGCATACGGGGAAACGACCTGCCAGGGATAGACCTTGTTCGTTCCTTCCACCTTCACGCCGGCGGTCGGTTTGACTTTGACCATTTTCCGGAAACCGAACAGCACGGCCGTCTCCTGCGCCGGATTCTTCCAGAGCAACTGATACGGCACGGACCCGCTCGTGATGACGATTCCGCCCGCAGTCAGGTAATCCCGCAGGGCTTTGAGCTCCTCGGGCGAACTCCAGGACGGATTCGGTTTCACACCTTTGAGCAGTTCGCCGATGTAGACCACCGCATAGGGTGAATATTCCGCCGGAGTGAGCCATTTTCCGTTCGGGACCTTCGTTTCGACCCGGTTTTTCGCCAGCACGTTCGCATGGAGGTCCTTCACATTCCAGAAATACCCGGTCGCTGCGACCGGCAGTTTTTCCTCCGCGGAGAGCAGCAGAGAAGCGGCGGCCGCGGCGGCAAACAACAGTTTTTTCATTTGGTTTCCTTCCTATGTTATTGGTTGTTTGAGATCGAACCGGATCAGTACAGCACCCAGAAAGCCTTTGAACCAGTTGCTCCGGGCCGGCACGGTGGAAACGCGGTCGGCATTGCCCGGAATCTGCCATTGTTTCAACTGGTCGGTGTGCATGTCGTAATACAGCACGCTGGTCTTGAGATTGTGGTGGAATCCCATGGCGGAAACCGTGCTGTAATCCGACCGGAATTCGGCGGCGTTATTGCCCGTGACACTGCGACCGCAGAGCATCAGCCCGGGCGCGGAAAGCGTCTTGATCCGGCCGAGTTTGACGATGTTGCTCAGACTGTATGAACCGTTCACCGACGACACCAGTTTCACATAACCGAGCCAAGCCATGTTCCGGGTACCGTAGGTGCGTTTGGGACACTGGAACACTTTGTTCTTGGTGCCCTTGGAAAAATACTCGGCGAGGAAATTGTACCAGTATTCATGACCGGCGGATGCGTAATTCTGATTCCGGGTATGCGGAATGTGCATATTCCAGTCGTTGGCATACATCATGAAGCCGCCGACGCCCAGCTGTTTGATCCGACCCACACACTCGATGGCGCGGGCGGATTCCCGCGCCTTCCCCAATGCCGGCAGCAGCATCGCCGCCAGGATCGCGATGATCGCAATCACGACCAGGAGTTCGATGAGCGTAAAACGGGACGTTTTACGCTTCAGGTAGGAGGTAGGAGAGAGGAGAGAGGAGGTTTTAAAAACTGTCTTGGTTTTCCGCATGATCCGTTTCCTTTCTATTATGTAAAAGTCAAGGGGCTGAACCCTCGGTTTTACGTTTTTTTTCGTTTTTTTATGCTTTTCACTCTTTTTTTGCCTGAGGCAAAAAAAACCTTCTCTGCAATTTCTTGCAG
>Ga0079305_1002753_pt1 | contig 13925 bp, 14 predicted proteins | sample LMS_cellobiose_e_FD_79183 | JGI IMG/M metagenome (GOLD analysis project Ga0079305, IMG submission 79183) | Rumen-fistulated moose microbial communities from Alaska, USA - LMS_cellobiose_enrichment | ecosystem: Host-associated > Mammals > Digestive system > Stomach > Rumen fluid ... | reverse complement strand
GTCAAAATCTCTTTCCAAGCTTTTGCTTGTTCTCAAAAAAATCCTCAGTTCTCTTTGCAGATCCCCGAGTTACAAGGGTCTTGTTTCTTTCGATGTTGTTTAATTTTCAAGGTCCATGCCGTCTTTTGGCGGCGACTTCAATCGTATCACAAAGCGGAAACTTTGTCAAGCGGAAATTTTCGCATCCTGTAAATTCGCTTGAAGTCGTCCGATTTCTTCCGGACAGCTTCGTTATCATATCACCGGGGTTTTGAATTGTCAAGCCCTTTTTTTCATTTTCGGTTGATTTTTTTTGCGGCCGCTTTTATACTGATTTTACTTGCATTCCGAAGGGGGAAAAGACGCCGTGAGCCTTCTCGATCGCGCTTGTCTCATCGCCTGCTCGTCGCTTCGGGATCCGCTCGCAGCCGCCCAGCGCGCGATGGGGACCCGCCTGCCCGTCCTCTGGCTCGATGAGCGGCTCCACCGCGATCCGCGCCTCATGCGGGAGGCGATCCTGCAGACGCTCGAAACCCTGCCCGCCCAAGCCGATACCCTGCTCGTCTGCATGGGCTTTTGCGGCGGCTCGTGGGCGGAGATCAAAGCGCCGCGGCGCCTCGTGATGCCGCGCGCGGACGACTGCGTCAGCATCCTGCTGCATACCTCCGAGCGCAGCGGCTACAACCTCAAGGAGCCCGGGCATCTCTATGTCAAGGGGCCCGATCCGCAGCGCGCCTCCTTCGCAGGCATCTTCGCGCGCATGACGGCCGGCGCCCCGCCGGAGCAGCGGCGCATCTGGCACGAGCGCTGGAAGGCGAGCTACTGCAGCGTCGATATCATCGATACCGGCCTCTACGACTGCCGCAGCAAGGCCTACCGGCGGCCCGTTCTCGCAGACGCCGCATTTCTCGAGGCGGAAACGGCGACCGTCCCCGGGAGCACGAAGCTGCTCGAGGCGCTCGTATCGGGGCAATGGGACGAACGCTTTCGCACCTTCGAGCCCGGGGAGACGATCACCGAGGAAGCCCTGCGCGCGCGGGGATGACCGCCCCTGCCCTCCTTTTTTTCAAATTTCCGTTGATTTTTTGCCCCGCGCTTGCTATACTGATTTTTGGTTACAGGCGCCCGTAGCTCAGCTGGATAGAGCGTTGGACTCCGACTCCAAAGGCCGTGCGTTCGAATCGCATCGGGCGTACCAAAAAAGAAGAGCACCGTTCGGTGCTCTTCTTTTTTGGTACAGCGGCTTCCTTCGGAAGCCGTCGCTGCGGCGAGTGGCCGCGCGCGTTTCCTTATTTCCAGTACAGCTCGAATCCCAGCGTATTCAGATCATATGTATGCGTGGAATCGTATTCCGCGAGCCCTTTTCCGGCCTGATACTTCTGCGTGCGGTGGAGCGTCAGCTGTTTGGCGAGGGTCTTTCCGTCCTTCAGAAGAAAGCCGTCTTCCCCCGAAAGGTCGTAGGTGCCGGTGCTGAAGAGCTGCATCGCGCCGTCCACGAATGCGTACTGCTCGAATGTCATGTCATCGAAATACATCCAGACGGTATTGAGCATCGACTCTTTGCCCGCCTCATCCGTGTACGGCTGCTTCTCCACGCCGACGAAAACGGCCTCGCAGGCGGGGATCTCGCCCCTGAGCTCCTGCGGCAGGCTTTCGACGATCTTGGAAGCCGCTTCCGTCACTTGCCGGACGGCGTTATCCGCCGCCGACGGGACATTGCTTTTGCCGCATCCCGCAAGCACAAGGACGGCGAGCAGGAGCGCGATCATCGTAACCGGTTTCTTTCTCACTGTGGTTCCCTCCGTATGAAATGATATGGTCTCAGCCAAATCCGTTTCTTCAGCCCACGGCCTCGCCGTTCGCGATGGCCGTCAGGTCCGCCAAAGAATAGGTGATCGGATCGGGCCAGGCATCGGGGGCGCGCTGTTCGACGGAGTGCAGCCCCTCGATCGGCAGATACTGTTCCGCCAAAAGCTCGGGGTATTCGTCATACCGGAGCAGGCAGGTGCAGGGCTCGTCGAAACCGTCCGTCAGCTGATAGGGCGCAAAGCCGATCTGGATGCCGTCCTCGCCGAGCGCCCAGACCAGCTCCTCGCTGTCGATCATCTCCGCGATCCGGTCGGCAAAGCTGTTTTTGTCGATCCCCTCGGGGAAGTCCGTGCTGTACATCGGCGTGAGCTGCTCGATGATCTGCTGCGGCAGCGTCTCCAGCTGCGCGGGCGAGGAAACCGCCTCTGCGAGCGGCAGAACGGCGCCCGTATCGGGCTCGAAGTTGAAGCAGCGGAAGAGGACGGATTCCTCCAGCCCGCCGTAGCTGCTGATGACGGAGAGCGTCATGCTCAGCACGGCGCTGTCCGCGCGGGCGACATAGAGCCAGCGATCCTCGGAAAAGGGCGCATCGGTCAGACCGGCGTCGATCGCCTTCTCCGCCTGCGTTGCTAGCGCCGAGAAGGTCTGCAGCGCGTCGCCGCCGAGCTCCTCGTTGAGTTCCCCGATCCGGTGGGCAAGATCCGGCCAGGTCGCCGCGGTGTCCTCATTGAGGATGACGATCGGGTAGTTGAGAGAGGCGTACGCATCCGGATAGTCCGTCTCCGACGGGAGCATTTCCTCGGTCGCGAGCTCCTGCTGCGATACGGTCAGCAGCATTTCGTCCGGCAGAGGCTCCCATTCCTCCATGGGCTCCTCCTCGGGCAGATAGGCGGAAAGCTGCTCCTCGGTGAGAACGACGGGGTCGTCCGAGAGGTAGATGCAGCGCCCCTCGAGATCGAGCGGCTCCTCCCCCGGGCGGAAGGCTTCGACCAGCAGCTCGGGCTCCTCCTCGTAGGGAATCGTCGAAAAGATCGGACCGAAGGCGTAGTACATCAGCGCATAGGCGTCGAACCAGAACGTGATGCCGGTTTCGTCGAGCATCCACGTCAGCGTGTCGTTTTCGATGTACGTTCCGAGCGATTCGAGGATGCGGTCGCGGTCCTCGTCGGTAAATTCATAGTCCTCTGAGAGCGTCTCGATATGGTCGTAGATCAGCTGCGGCAGCGCGTCCCGGTAGGCGGGGTTGAGAACCTCGTCGAGGGAAAGCTCCGCGCCGGTCTCGGGGACATAGTTTTCGCTGTAAAAGTAGGTCAGCGGATGCGCGCCGCCGTAATACCCGCTCATCGTGACCATCATGCTGAGGATCGCGCTGTCCGCGCGGCCGATCTCGATCACGCGCTCCTCGGTCATCGGCGCGCCGCCCCAGGGCTCGCCCTGTGAATCCCTCGCCATGGCGGCGAGATCGGCGAACATCGGCAGGAAGCCATCGTCATACGATTTGTTGCGCTGCGCAAGGGCCTCGGCGAGCTTCGGAAAGCGCTCGGCGGAGGCGTCGTCGATCTCGACTGCCGTATAGACGCCGGAGGCGATCGCCGCCTCGCCCGATTCGGCCCACTCGAACGCCATTCGCTCCTCGGTCTCAAACGCCTTCTGCCGCACGGTGACGCGCATGCCCGCGGGCGCGCCGCTCTGCGCGGGCGCGCCGATGTTTGCGCAGCCCGCCGCGGCGCAGACGAGCAGGACTGCCAGCACGAGGGAAAGGATGCTGCGGAAAGACTTCTGTCCGTTCATATCGGTTCCTCCTCTTGTATGGGTCGATGGTCGGTTGCGTTCAGGCGTTCACCGGCGCGGCAGAAGCCGCCTCGGCGAGCGCGCCGTCGGTCTTTGTGATGCGGCAGGCGTAGAGCTGGCCCTTCGGCGTGCCCGGCGGCAGGCGGACCTCCAGGCCGTTCGCGGCAAAGCCGGTGCCCGTCGCCTCGCAGAGCACTTCTACCGTGCGCCCGATGTGCGCGCGGGCGATTCTTTCGCCGCCGGCGGTACAGATGGCGGAAAGCTCCTTCGCCCTTGCCGCGGCGACGTTCCGCGGGACGGGATTCGGCAGCCGCGCGGCGAGCGTGTGCGGCCGCGGGGAAAAGACGAACACATGCGCGCGCAGCAGGCCGATCTCGCGCACAAACTCGCAGGTCTCTGCAAAATCGTCCTCGGTCTCACCGGGAAAGCCCGCGATGAGATCGGTCGTGATCTGCGCGTCGTCAAAGCGCGCGCGGGCCGCCCCGACGGCCTCGAGATACTGCGCCGTCGTGTAGCGGCGGCGCATGCGGGAGAGCGTCGCGTCGCTGCCGGACTGCAGCGCGAGATGAAACTGCGGGCAGAGCCCCTCAACACCGGCGAGGCGATCCCACATCTCTTTTGTGATGAGATCGGGCTCCAGCGAGCCGAGGCGCAGCCGCGCGCGGCAGGCCCCCGCGGCGGCTTCCACCGCGTCCGCGAGCGTCAGGGCGCAGTCCGCGCCGTAGCGCGAGAGATTGATCCCCGTCAAAACGATTTCGCGGTAGCCGTTTTCCGCCAGAGCGGCGGCGCGGCGGGCAATCTCGGCGGGCGCCAGCGAACGCACGCGCCCTCTCGACCGCGGGATGACGCAGTAGGCGCAGCTGCGGTCGCAGCCGTCCTCGATTTTGAGATACGCTTTCTGAAAGCTCTCGTCAAAGCGGTCCGCCTCGAGCGCCGTCTCAAACCGTTCTCCGCCGCGATAGCGCTCGATCTTTCCGCGGGGGCCTTCTCCGGCGAGGCGGGCGAGCACAAGCGCGGGCAGCCGTTCGCGCTCGCGCGTGCCGGTGACGAGGTCGGCTTCGCCGAGGCGCAGCGCCTCTTCGGGCGAGGCCTGCGGCAGACATCCCGTCAGCACCACCAGCGCGCCGGGGTTTTCACGCCGCAGGCGGCGCACGGTCTGGCGCGTTTTCCGGTCCGCCTCGGCCGTCACCGTGCAGGAATTGACGACCGCAACGTCCGCGCCGCCGTCTTTTACAACCGTAAAGCCCGCCGCCGCGAACAAACGCGCAAGCGACTGGCTTTCGACCTGATTGACTTTGCAGCCGAGCGTGACGATCCTCACCGTCATGGCGCCGCCTCCTGTTTCCCGTTTCCGCTTGATTCCCATTCTATTATAATGGGATTTACAAAAACCGCAACCGCCGAACGGATAAAATTCCGCCGACGGGGAGCAAAACCGCATTTCTCCGCCACTGACAGAATAGTGGGAATCACGGAGGTGTTTTGATGCAGGCGAATTCGATCGGGATCATCGGCGGGGCGGACGGCCCGACGGCCGTTTTCGTGACGGGCAGACCCCTGCTGCCGGTGCTGCTCGGCGCAGGGCTGATCCTCGCCGTCATCGGGCTGGCGGTGCTGTTTCTGAAAAGAAAATAAGGGGAGGGGTTCTCATGCCGAAGGAAATCCGCCCGCAGGATACCCCGCGGGCCGCCGCCTTTTCGCTTTGGATGAAGGCGCCGAACCCGATGGTCACCTTTTTCAAGACGCTGGATGTGACGAATCTGATCCGCGTCGGCAGAAAAAGGCGCCTCGGATTCAATCTTCTGCTCGATTACTGCGTCGGGAGGGCCGCCGCGGCGGTAAAGGAGTTTTACACCCTGCCCGTCGGCGAAACGCTGATGCGGTACGACACGCTTGCGGTCAATACGATCGTGAAGAACCGAAACGGCGGCGTCAGCTCCTGCGATCTGCGGGTTTCAAAGAGCCTCGCGGAATTTGCCCGCGAATACCGGACATACACTTTGCTGACGGCGCAGCGGTGCGCGGATCGCGACCTTTCCGGGGAGAGCATGGTGATCGGCACCTCCGCGATCATCGATACGGAGCTCGACGGGGCCGTGGGCATGAACACCGGCGTGTTCAACAACCCCTTTCTGATCTGGGGACGGTACCGCAGGCGGCTGTTCCGGTATGTTCTGCCCGTTTCGTTCCAGTTTCACCACACGCAGATGGACGGGGCGCATGCGGGCCGGTTTCTGGAAAAGCTGCAGCGGGAGATCGACCGGCTGCGGTAAGCCGTTTTCTCCGAAGAAAGGAAAAGAGACGCGAAGCGGTCGTTTCGCGTCCCTTTTTGTTTTTTCTGTCATCCCAGCAGCTCGTCCGCGGAAAGGAGCTCCATCCCGCGGCGGACTGCCGCCTCGCGCAGGGCGGCGTTTTTCGCGTTGCCGAGCGCCATCGGCGGCGCGCAGTCGATGAAGGTGTCGCACTGTTCCAGCAGCGCCATTGCTTCATTGAGGCGTGCGCCCGTGATCTCCGCGAAGCTCTCCTCCGTCACCATCGCGCCGGCGAGCGCCCGCGCGACATGGCAATCCACGTCGTTTTCGTGCAGCACGCCCGTGGCAAAGGGCGTCTGGCGCTTTTGCAGCGCGCGGAAGACCGGGATGCCCGTGCCGCCGCCCGCGAGGACAAACGTTTTGATCTCCCCCGTCGGGCGCGGCAGCTCCACGCAGCCGAACAGCTCATTGTAGCTGCCCCGCTCCAGGCCGTAAAGCGGCCGGATCAGCTCCTCGCGGAACACCTCCCGCGCGGGGCCGTAGTGGCGGATGGCGGAGCCGTCCACGCAAAGCACCTCGTCTGAGGCGCGCTCGGCGAGATCGAGCTCGTGCAGCGACATCACCACGGCGATGCCGCGCTCCTTCGCCATGCGGCGCAGGATGCCGAGCAGCTCCACCTCGTAGCGGATATCGAGGAACGAGGTCGGCTCATCGAGCACGATAATGCGCGGCTGCTGGCAGATGGCGCGCGCGAGCAGCACGCGCTGGCGCTGCCCGTCGCTGATTTTCGTAAAATCGCGATCGCGCAGCTCCGTGACATGCACGGTTTCCATGGCCTCCTCCACCTGCGCCCGATCCTCCTGCGAAAGGATGCCGAGCGAGCCGGTATAGGGATAGCGGCCGGTGGCGACGACGTCCTCGCAGGTCATCAGCTCGGTGCGCAGGCGCTGCGTCAGCACCACGGAAACCTCTCTGGCGAAGCTGCGGCTCGTATAGCCCTCCAGCGCGCCGCCGCCCACATAGACGGCGCCCGCCATGGGCTTTAAGTAGCGCGTGAGCGTCTTGAGGATGGTGGATTTCCCCGCGCCGTTCGGACCGATGATCGTGAGGATGCGGCCCGGGCGCAGGCGAATGAGAATCTTCTCGATCAGCGGTTTGCCGTAGCCGACCGTCAGATCTTTTGTCTCCAGAATATACTCCATGGCTCATTCCCTCGCGCGGCGGCGCAGCATCAGCGAGATGACGACCGGCGCGCCGAACAGGGCCGTCACGGAGCTGATGGAGAGCTCCGTCGGGGCGAACACCGTGCGGGCAATCAGGTCGCACCCGAGGCAGAAGATCGCGCCGCCCAGAAAGCAGGCGGGGATCACGACCAGCGGGCGGGAGGTGCCGAGCAGCGTCTTGACAAGATGCGGCACCGCGATGCCGACGAACGAGATCGGTCCCGCGAACGCCGTGACGCAGGCGGAAAGGACGCTCGACAGCAGCACGAGCGTGACGCGAAACGCTTTGATGTTGACGCCCATATTCTGCGCGTAGGCCTCGCCGAGCTGATAGGCGCCGATCGGCTTTGCGAGCAAAAACGTCAGCAGCGCCGTCGCGATCGTCATCACGGCGATCACGCGCACATTGTCCCACGAGATGCCCGAAAACGAGCCGCGCGACCAGTTATGCAGATTGACAATGCTGGCGTCGTCCGCAAAGGTGACGATAAAATCCGTGATCGCGGAGCAGATATAGCCGATCATCACGCCGGCAACGATCAGAATCGACGCGCTGGAAACGCGGTGTGCGACGGCCAGCACAAAACCCATCGAGATCATTGCGCCCACAAAGGCGGTGATGATGAGCGTAACGGACCCGATCGATTGGTACCGGCCGAGCAAAAAGACCATCACCAGCGCGACGCCGAGCTTGGCGCCCGAGGAAATGCCCAGCACAAACGGACCGGCGATCGGGTTGTTGAAAAAGGTCTGCAGCAGAAAGCCGGATAATGCGAGCGCCCCGCCGAGCAGCAGGCACGCGATCATGCGCGGCAGGCGGATGCGCCAGAGGATCTGGCTTCCGGTTTCGGAGCCGCCGCCGTGCAGCAGGACCTTCGCAATCTCTCCGATGGAGATGTTGACGCTGCCGAGCCCCACATTGAGCAGCGCGAGCACAGCCAGCGCAAGGAGCAGCAGCAGGAGCGCGGCGATACAGCGCGCGGTGCGGTCTCTTTGGTTCTTCATGCGGTGATCCGTCCCCTTTCCGTTACTCCAGGCGATATAAAAACGCGAGCGACGACGGGTCGGGATCCTCCTCGGTGAGGACGGTATGCAGATCGGCGATCACCGTGCCGAGCTGCGTCATCTCCTGATAGAGGTTCTGGTTCGTACACCATACGTTCCCCGTCTGTACGGCCTTGAAGTCGCGCAGCAGCTCGCTCTTGGCCAGCAGCTCCTCCAGCGACTGCATCCCCTGCGAGCCGGTGATGGTGCTGTTGTAGATGATGACGTCCGCGTCCTTCGCGGTCGCGTAGAACCGCTCCATCTCGAGCGCAACGGTCGAGGTCGCGGTCTCGGGGTCTCCCAGATCGGTAAAGATATACCGCCCGCCGGCGAGCTCGATCATTTTTGTCAGATAATCGCCGCTGCGCCGCGCCACGGCGTATCCTGCCGGGCTGATGTAAAAGAACGCGACCGTCTTGCCGGTATCGCCGGATGCCGCCGTCTCGTCGAGATACTGCTTCTGGCGGTTGAAAAAGGCCGCCGCCTCATCCTCCCTGCCGAGCAGCGCGCCGTAAAACTTGATCCATTCGGTGCGGCCGAGCGGATGCGATTCCTGGCTCGACAGATCGACCAGGACCGGAACGCCGAGCTCCAAAAGCTTCTCCTTCACGTCGGGCGTGTGGAGGATCATCGTCGATTCCACCGCGAGCCGGCAGCCCTTTTGCAGAATGAGCTCATAATCCGGCTCGCTGTATTTGCCGGCGTAGAGGATGTCGCCGCGCTCCATGGCGGCGCGGGCGTTTTCGATGTACCACCCGTCGGCCTTGGTGCCGGAGAGCGTGATCGCCTCAAGCGAGTCGAGCGCATCAAACAGGCACATCACAGCGGTGCCGGCGAGGTAAACGTCGCCGATCGGCCGCTGCAGCACCGTGATATCCGCGGCAATCCCTTCCGGAACCGCCTCTCCCTCGGGCACAACGAAAAAGCGGCTGCCGTCGGCGAGCGTGAGCAGGCGGCAGCCGCCCTGATAATGCTCGACGGTAAACTGCGTCGCATACTGCAGCGGCGTCTCGCCTTCCGGCTCCCAGCCGTTTCCGAGGCCGGCGGAAGCAGCCGGTCCCCCCGCGCAGGCGCATACCGCCAGCGCCAGGCAGGCGGCGAGCAGCGCCGCGGCAAGGCGCCTCACGACGCCCTTCCTTTCTTCTTGCCGTAAAAAACGAAAAAGACGGCGACAACCGCCGCCGCGATCACGGCGACGGCCGCAATCGCCGCAGGCGCGGGAGCGCTTTTCCGCGCGGGCTCGGCGCTTTTGAGCGTCGCGCCCTCAAATCGCAGGGTATAATCGATCACATGGGGCGCGCTCATCGCGACCGTCTCGGCGGAGACGGCGATCTCCTCATCGAGCGCGGCGGGGATATCGAAGGCGGCGTTCCCCTCGGTCTGCACGGGGAAATAGCGCACGCCGCCGATTTCCATATAGGTATAGTTCGGGCTGCTCCAGACGACACGCGCCGTTATCTTCCCCTCCCGCACGGTGATCTGCGCGGGGGATTCGACCGCGGCGCGGCCCGATCCGCCCGTCAGCACCGCCTCGGCGGTATAGACGCCGTCGGCAATATCGTTCGCCGCAAAGGCCGCCGCGCAGAGGCAGGCGGCCAGCAGCAGCGCCGTCACCGCGGCGCCAAACGCTTTCTTCCTCATTTTGTCAGCAGGGCGTCGGCCGGCAGCTCATCCGATTCGTAGACAAGCACGCGGTCATACCACTTCTCCTTTTTGATACTCCATGCGGCGCAGTCGGTCTCCTTGTCCAGCGCCTCGATCGGGCAGTCGTAGGTGTAATAGAGTTCCTCGTCCTCGACGAACGGGATATATGCGTCCTCAGACGCTTTTTCGGCCTCCTCGCTCGTCCCCATAAAGAGCTTTCCGTAGCCGACGCCGCTCAGGCGCATGACGCAGTGCATCGATCCGTTCTCGACATACAGCTTTGCGCCGACGACGCGGAACATATCCGAGCTCGATTTGACGGTGATGTCGTAAACGCCGTCCCTGATCTGATCGGCATAGATGGGCGTCAGGGCTCTGTGCGCCTCGCCGGCGGCGCTCTCGACGGCGGAGACGGCCTCGCTCGCGGCGCTTCCGGCGGCGGAGACGGCCTCGCTCGCGGCGCTTCCGGCGACGGAGACGGCCTCGCTCGCGGCGCTTCCGGCGACGGAGACGGCCTCGCTCGCGGCGCTTCCGGCGGCGGAAATCGCCCCGCTCACGGCGCTTTCGGCGGCGGATGCCGCCTGCCCGGCCTGCGCGCCGCAGCCGGCGGCGAGTACAAGCACGGCGACAGCCAGCGTGAGGGAAAGGACTTTCGTTACGTTCTTCATCATGATTTTCCTTCTTTCTTTGATCCTGAACCGGATTCTTTTTTTCGGGTACGGCCCCGATTTTATGCGAGGGGAAAGAAAAACCGCCCGCGAACGGATCGCGGACGGAAAAGCGGCTGCCCGATTTCCTGCTCCGGAGACCCGCAGAGCGGAAAAAACGCTTTTTGGCAAAGGCAACGGCGTATCTGACTTGCCCACGGATCTCCGCGCGCTCACAGTAACGGTCTTGTGCGGGAATTTCACCCGACTTCCGCCGTGTGTTCAACTGGTTTTACGAGAATGCATTATAGCATAAAAAGTCTTCCCCTGTCAAGCGCCGCGAGGCGCGCCTTTCTCTTGACAATGCGGCTTTGCAATGATATGATTTGCCCAAATGAATCGTGGGAAGCAGGGTGCAATTCCCTCGCAAGTGCGTTGCCGTGAAAGCCGGAATCGGGCGCAGCCTTTGCCGCGCCTCAACCACATTCATATTCCTTTGCGGACACCGAAGGGTATGACGAAGACGAAAAGGGGACAGGTCTGCCCTTTTTCCGTATTGCTCCCGGCGGTCCGCTGTCGGGGGCTTTTTTCATGGAACTGACACGCAATATCAACGGCAGGCTGCTGCGCTGCGGCTATACGACCGGTTCCTGCGCGGCGGGCGCCGCGAAGGCGGCTGCGCAGATGCTGCTGCGGGGCGGCGCGGTTGACGCCGTCTCCCTGATGACGCCGAAGGGCGTCGAGCTCACGCTGGATATTCTCGAGGTCGCGCGCGGGGACGGCTTTGTTTCGTGCGCCGTCCGAAAGGATTCGGGCGACGATCCCGACGCGACGCGCGGCGTGCTCGTCTACGCGCGCGTGCGCAAGACCGACGGAACGGGCGTCGTCATCGAGGGCGGCGCCGGCGTCGGGCGCGTCACGCGCCCCGGGCTCGACCAGCCCGTCGGCAGCGCCGCGATCAATTCCACCCCGCGCCGCATGATCACGGAGAACGTCGCGGAGGTCTGCCGGCTGGCGGGCTACGCCGGCGGGATCGAGGTGACCGTCTCCATCCCGCAGGGCGCCGAGATCGCAAAGCGCACGTTCAACCCCCGCATGGGCATCGAGGGAGGGCTCTCGGTCCTCGGCACCTCGGGGATCGTGGAGCCGATGAGCAACCAGGCGCTGATCGATACGATCGCCGTGGAGCTGCGCCAGCTCGCAGCCGCCGGCGCCTCCGATCTGCTGCTCACGCCCGGCAACTACGGCGAGGATTTTTCCGTCGGCTTTCTGCATCTCACGCTCAAAAACCATGTGAGCTGCTCCAACTTCATCGGCGACGCGCTCGATGCCGCCGCGGCGTGCGGCTTTCGGCGCATCCTGCTCGTCGGCCATATCGGCAAGCTCGTCAAGCTCGGCACCGGCCACACGAATACCCACTCCGCCGCCGGCGACGGCCGCATCGAAACGCTGCTGGCCTGCGCGCTCGAAGCGGGGGCCGACCTGCCGCTGCTGCGGCACATCCTCGCCTGCGTCACGACCGACGCGGCGCTCGAGCTGCTGCGCGACGCCGGTCTGCTCGCCCCCGCGATGGAGATCCTGGGCCGGCGGATCGACGCCACGCTGCTTCGCCGCCTGCCGCCGGATATCACAATCGGCTGGCTCGTCTTTACCAATCGGCTCGACCTCGGCGGAACGCTCGTGCAGAGCGACAACGCCGAGACGTTATTACAGCTATGGAGGGAACCGAAATGATCCACTTTGTCGGCGCCGGCAGCGGCGCGCCCGATCTCATCACGCTGCGGGGCAAGGCCCTGCTGGAGGAGGCGGACGTCATCATCTACGCCGGCTCGCTCGTCAATCCCGCGCTGCTCGGCTATGCGAAGGCCGGCTGCGAGATCCATAACAGCGCGACCATGACGCTCGAACAGGTGCTCGAGGTGATGGAACGCGCGGAAAAAGAGGGGAAGACCACCGTTCGGCTGCATACGGGCGATCCGTGCCTCTACGGCGCAATCCGCGAGCAGATGGACCGCCTTACGCCCCTCGGCATCGAATACGACGTGACGCCGGGCGTTTCGAGCTTTTGCGGCGCGGCGGCCGCGCTGCGCGCCGAATACACGCTGCCGGACGTATCGCAGACCGTGATCATCACGCGCATGGCGGGCCGCACGCCCGTTCCGGACAGCCAGAGCATCCGCTCTTTGGCGGCGCACGGCGCCACAATGGTCATTTTTTTGAGCACGGGGCTGCTGCGCGAGCTCTCCCGCGAGCTGATCGAGGGCGGCTGCGCGCCCGATACGCCCGCCGCGATCGTTTACAAGGCGACATGGCCGGATGAAAAAGTGCTGCGCTGCACGGTCGCCGATCTCGAGGAGACCGCCGCGCGCGCGCATGTCACCAAAACCGCGCTGATCGTCGTCGGCCGCTGCCTCGGCGACGACTACGCGCTCTCGCGCCTCTACGCCGCCGACTTCTCCACCGAATTTCGGGAGGCGACCCGATGAACATCGCCGCCGTCGCCTTTACGGACTGCGGCATGGCGCTCGGCGAACGTTTATGCGAAGCGCGCCCCGGCGTGGAGCTGGCGCGCTGCCCGCGCGGCGGGCTGGCCGCATGGGCGGCGGACGCCTTTTCGACCCATGAAGCGCTCGTTTTCATCGGCGCCGTCGGCATCGCAGTGCGCGCAATCGCGCCGCATATCAGGGCCAAAACGCGCGACCCCGCCGTCGTCGTTCTCGATGAGACGGGCACCTACGCCATCCCCATCCTGTCGGGCCATCTCGGCGGCGCGAACGATCTGGCGCTGGCGCTGGCGCGCGAGCTCGGCGCGCTGCCCGTCGTCACGACGGCCACCGACCTCCACGGCAGCTTCGCCGTGGATTCCTGGGCGCGGCGGCAGGGGCTGCAGGTCGTCAATCCGCAGCGTATCAAATGGATCTCCGCGCGCATTCTGGCAGGCGAGACCGTGCGGCTCAAAAGCCTCTACCCCATCGCCGGCAGCCCGCCCGCGCAGGTCGTCTTTGCCGATGAGGACTACGATATCCTGGTCGGCCACCGCAGCCGCGGGCGGTCGGAGGCGCTGCGCCTCGTGCCCGCCTGCGTCACGGCCGGCATCGGCTGCCGCCGCGGCACGACCGAGGAGGCTGTCTCCGCCGCCGTCGAGGAGGCGCTGCGCAAAAGCGGGTGCCATCCCGCCGCGCTCCGCGACGCCGCGAGCATCGATCTCAAGGCCGATGAGCCCGGACTGCTCGCCTTTTGCGCCGGGCGGGGAATTTCGCTGCACACCTACCGCGCCGAAGAGCTTGCGGGCGTGGCGGGCAGCTTTTCGTCCTCCGCCTTTGTGCGGCGGACGACGGGCGTGGACAATGTATGCGAGCGCGCCGCCGTGCTGGCGTGCGGCGGGCGGCTCATCAGCCGAAAGGAGGCGCTCAACGGCGTCACCGTCGCGCTCGCGCTGCGCGAGCCGGCGCTCGCCTTTGACGAAGCCGCGCCACGGGCGCAGGCATCCCTTTGCAGCAACGAGGAGGAAGTATGAAAAAGCTTTATGTGGTGGG
>Ga0079305_1002752_pt1 | contig 13934 bp, 9 predicted proteins | sample LMS_cellobiose_e_FD_79183 | JGI IMG/M metagenome (GOLD analysis project Ga0079305, IMG submission 79183) | Rumen-fistulated moose microbial communities from Alaska, USA - LMS_cellobiose_enrichment | ecosystem: Host-associated > Mammals > Digestive system > Stomach > Rumen fluid ... | reverse complement strand
GAACAAATCGCGGTTCCCTGCCGTACCGGAGAAAACGAAAGGAGCGATACAATGCAGCTCGATTTGAAAAAGATGCCGTTTGGCCAGTGCATGAGCCGTCACCTGCTCTTTGAAGAATGGGATCCGCAGGAAATGGGCTATGAAAAGGGCCTGTTTCTGGCCCTCGCTGCGGAAAGCAGCAGCATGTTCGGCTTCGGAGGCGCGGGTCCCCGGAGCGCCGGCATGGTGAAGCTTACGCCCACTCTGAACGGAGAAGCGCTCCCGGTCACCGCGCAGGCGAACATCGCCGAGGCGGCTTTGCATTGCGGCGGGAAAACGCTGCGCATGGCGATTGACGGGAAGGCGCTGCTTCTTGAGTCCGACGGGCTGGGCCTCAGCATGCAGGTTCGGCTTGGATTCGGCGAGACCGCCTCCGCCTTTGAGAATGGCTATGTGCTGAATCTGGGGGCGACGAGATATATCATCGAAATGCGCAAAGGCAAGGCGGATTTGCAGGTCATGTGGGATTTGACCGCCCTGCATTCCACCGACCCCGTCATTACCCTCACTCCGGAAGACGGTGTGCTGGAGGCTGTGTTCTGGGATACCGACAGCAGCTTCGCGCGCCCGGAAATTGCCGCCGACGTTACCGCTGCCGCCGAAAAAGCAAAACAGGCCTTTGCCGAATTCCGTACGCACTGCTGCGGCACGAACGAGCAATATGCTTATATTTTGTGGCTCGGGTTCCAAACGGTGCGGGGGCAGGAACTCCTGATCGCGAATAAATTATCCGACGTGAAAGCGCTTGGACGCGGCCAGTTTATCGCCGCCATGGCCTGCAAAAAGACGGAGCAGGCGATCGACAGGCTGACGAGCATCTGGAATCTGATGACGCCAGGCGGAATCGTTCCCGCATGGGTAAAAGATTCCGCGATGCTTCCAGAGGCCGCGCCTCCGATTTGGGGGCTTGCGCTCACCCGGGCCTTTGCCCGCGACGGGCTGGAAACCGTTCCGCCGGAGAAGCTTGCGCGCTGCTATACGCTTGCAAAAAAGGCGGCGGAATGGTGGTTTGAAAACCGCAGTGTGGACGGCACCTGCTTCTACGCTTACGCCTATGAAAGCGGTTGGGCAAAGCACCCGCTCCCGTCGGATGCGGCCCCGCAGGTTTTCCCCGACCTCTGTGCGTGGATGTATCTGAACTGCAGGGCGCTGGCAGCCCTCGCGGATCAGCTCGGGCGGAAAGATGAAGCTGTCGCCTGGAATGAGAAAGCAAACGGACAGCTTGCCGCGTTGAAAGGCCTGTGGAAGAACGGCGCGTTTGTCATTCGCAATGCTGTCACCGGCGATGAAAAACCCTGTCCGCCGGACAATGGCCTGATGACCCTTTCGCTCGGTCCGTTCTTGCCGGAGGGAATCGCTCCGGAGGGCGAAACCGACGGCATTCCCGCTTTGATTGCGGCATTGGGCTGCGGCAAGCGGGCAGCCGCTCTGCTGAATCAGAGCGTCGAAGCGGAGAAGGCTCCCGCCGCCGCGAATTTCGACCCCGAGCGATGCGCCCTGATGCTGGTGCTGGAAGAAAGGAGCTGAGAACCGTGTTCGGAACCGGAGAAAGATTTGATCTGACGCACGCAGTCTATGCCCGCGAAGGAAGCGCATTCTTCCTGATCGAAAATTATTACTCCCATTTGCTTCAGCTCTCTTCCTACAAGCCCGGCGCGTGGCTGAACCAAAACCCCTTTCTGTTTCAGCTCCGCGCCTTCCAGGGAGAGACGGAAATGCCCTATACATATCACGGCGATCCCGGCAGCATCAAGCTCACCTGCAGGAAAGGCCAGCTGGAGCTGATCTTCACCTATCATGAATACGCCCGGATACTGGGCAGCGGCGGGCTGAGCCTCATGCTCGAGGCTTCACGCTATAAGCCCGGTACGCCTGCTGTGGACGGGGCTTGCCACGGCGTGTGCACGCTGCCGGACGGCACCACCGAACTGAGCTATTCGACCTTCGGAAAGCTCCGCCTGAGGCCGCTCAAGGGCAGCGTGAAAGTGGATACACGCCAGAATGACGAGGGTGAATATACCGCCGCCAGGCTTATCCTACAGCCCGATGAAACCGGTGAGCTGGATTTTGCGCTCCATGAGAACATGATCGAATTTACCGCGCTACCGGAGGCTTATCCAGCTCCGGAAGCGCTGAGGAAGGACGGTTTTGAGCGCTACCAAGACTTTCAGAAAAACTACCGGAAGCCCGCGGCGGGCTTTGAACAGCTGTTCCGCTATGCCACACACACGGTCTGGGCAAGACGCACCAAGCCCGGTGCGGGCGGCATTTATCGCAGCCCGATGATCCTGATGCATTATGAATACCTCGGCGAAGGCTTTTCTTGGCAGCAGAGCTTCAACGGCATGTCCATGCTGGGCAATCCGGAGGAGGGCTGGCGGCAGATCTGCACGATGTTCGAGTACCAGAATGAGGAAACCGGCCAGCTTCCCGGAAATGTGGGCTTCCTCACTGCCAACGCAGGTATTCAGCCGCCCATACAGGGGTTTGCTCTGGATTATCTGATCCGGCACTGCGGCGACGGTTTCCTGACGCCCGAGGAATGCGAGAGGATGTACCCGAAATTCGCCAAGTGGGTGGATTTCTGGGTGAAATACCGTTCCGCCGGACGGGGCGATGACGTCATACAGATTAACGCTCCGAATGACTCCGGCTGGGACGACGCCACCATATTCGCCGACGGATTCCCGACGGTGAATCCCGATTTGATGGCCTTTATGATTGATCTGCTCGAGGCGACAGGCCGCCTTGCGATGGGCTGCGGCAGGACCGGCGAAGGGGAATCATACTACGCCCGCAGCCGCCGCCTGCTGAAAACTCTGCTCGACGAGCATTGGGACGGAGACAGGTTTGTCACCATGCACAACGGCAAGCCGGTCAAGAGTCTGTCCATCGCGGGTTTTCAGCCCATTATTCTGGGGAAGAAACTGCCTCAGCATATCATTGACCGCATCACCGAACAGCTTCTTGAAGAGGATCATTATCTCACCGGAATCGGACTTGCCTCCGAAAGCCTCCGCAGCAAGAATTCGGATTACGGAACCAGCACGTTCGTCCATGGCCGTGTGGTTGCGCCGGTTCAACTCTTTATGTGTGCCGGGCTGAATCTGGCCGGAAAGAAGAAGGAAGCGGCGTTCATAGCCCGGCGCTTCTGTGCGTGCAGCCAGGAGAAAGGATGCATCCTGGGATTCCCTCCCAGAACAGACGTTTATCCCGCGACCGGGGAACCGATCTTCATTACGCCCGGCCCGGTTGCCTCGGACGGCTGGCCCTGGAGCAGCTGGAGCGCCTGTTCCAGCCTGACCTTAATCACCTCCGTTATCCCGGAGGGGGAGGAGGATCAGGATATTGCAGCACCCGACGGCATTCAAACCCGTCAAGCGCTCTGACAGCAACGGCTTTGCAGAGGCCGCAGGCCATCTCCGCGGCGAGCCGGCATTCAAAGCGCGGCGCGCTCCGCATGAGTGATTGAACTCATACTTTTTGAATCATTGATAACAAACATATAAAACATTCGTTTTCTGGAGGTAAACTATGAGCAGAGCACCCTTTTCCGAAGCCGAATTTGAAGTGATCGGCGAGCATATCGGTCCCACCTCCTTCGGCGGGAGGTTCTTCGGCCGTGTCACACCCAGGTATAACACACCCATCACGCCCAAAGAGAACCTTGCGCTTTGCCTGCGCCGGGAGAAGCCCTATTGGTTCCCCACCTTCGGGGATTTCTGCAATCTGGAATCCCGCACCAACCTGGACCATGTGGCCCGGGCGGAGGTCATGGACATGGGACCGACCTACCGCGATGAGGAAAAGGGCGGCAAGGACCTGTTCGGCATTGACTGGGTCTATGTGCCCGCTGTCGGCGGCAGTATGGTGAAGCCCGGGAACCCTGTCCTCCAGGATGTAAATGACTGGCCCAGGGTCATCAGGTTCCCGGATATCGACGCTCTGGATTGGGACGAGTGCCGCCGGCTGAACAGCGTGATGAACGAGTCGACCCGCAGCCTGCACGTCACCTTCCAGAACGGCATATTCGAGCGGCTCATCAGTTTCATGGACTTTGAGAATGCCGCCATGGCCCTGATCGACGACGATCAAAAAGACGCGGTGCATGCCCTGTTCACCAGACTTTGCGAAATGTATGAGCGCATGATCGACCATTACCTGGATATCCTGAAACTGGACGGCGTGATGTTCCATGACGACTGGGGCAGCCAGCGTGCCCCGTTTTTCTCCCTGAATGTGTGCATGGAGATGGTTGCCCCTTATATCAAGCGCATCGCGGATTACTGCCATTCCAGGGGCATGTGGTTCCAGCATCATTGCTGCGGCAAGAACGAACCTCTGGTCCCCGCCATGGTTTACGCCGGCGTGGATTTGTGGAATCCGCAGATCATGAACGACGTGGATATGCTGCGGGATCAGTACGGCGACAAAATCATATTCTTCAAGGCGCCTCCCACCCTGGCCCCCGACGCCAGCGACGCAGATGTGGACGCCGCCGCTCAGGCCTTTGTGGAGAAGTACGCCGCTGATTTCACCGAGAAGCCGTTCGTGGTCTTCTCCCTCTTCGACCCACGCTTCAACAAGGCCATTTACAAATACAGCCGGATCGCACTCGCCTGAGTCCGGGAACTCCCGGCAACCTGCCGGGATCGCAGACTGTATGGATTATTCAATGAATCCGGGAGGATCAACGTGAAGTACTACTTGGAAAACAGGGAAACGGTCCTGAAGGAGCTGAAAACCTCAGATCAGGGCCTAAGCTCCCGAGAGGCTGAGGCAAGGCTGCAGCAAAACGGAAAGAATTGTTTGAAAGAAGAGAACGGGCGCTCTGTCTGGCGGAAGTTTCTGGATTCTGTAACAGACCCGATGATCCTGATGCTGCTGGGCGCGGCGCTGGTGCAGGTCATCGTCACGATCCTGGAGACGCGCGGGGAGTATACGCTTGGATCTTTTACGGATGTATTTGTAATTCTGGCCGTCATTATCATCAATGCGATCATGAGCCTTGTGCAGGAAAGCAAGGCGGAGGCGGCCATGTCCGCTCTCATGGAGATGACGGCCGAAACATCCAGAGTCATCCGCGACGGCAAGCTGATGCTTGTGAAAAGCGAGGATCTTGCGGTGGGAGATATCGTCCGTTTTGAGGCCGGAGATACCGTGCCTGCCGATTGCCGCATCCTGGAATCGTACAGCCTGAAAGTGGAGGAAGCGGCACTGACGGGGGAATCCCTGCCGGCGGAAAAGCTGGTAAGCATTCTGATGTGTGCGGAAGGTCAGGAAGATATCCCGCTCGGCGACAGGGCAAACATGCTTTACAGCGGCTCTACCGTGGTTTACGGACGCGGAACGGGCGTTGTCACCGCCACGGGCATGAACACAGAAATGGGCAAGATTGCCGATGCGCTGAGTCTGGCCGAAAAGGAACAGACGCCGCTGCAGAAGCGCATGACCGAATTGTCTGCCTTTCTTACAAAGCTGGTCATCGGCATCTGCGTTGTTGTTTTTGCCGTAGGCTGCGTCCAGTCCATGATCCTGACGGATTCGCCGTTCTCGTGGCGGCTTCTGGGCGCCAGCACCGTCAACAGTCTCGTTGCAGCCATTGCGCTGGCGGTTGCTGCCATACCGGAAGGAATGCCTGCGGTGGTCACGATCGTGCTGTCCATCGGCGTGACCGACATGGCGAAGCATCATGCTTTGATTCGCAAACTGACTGCAGTTGAAACCCTGGGCTGCACACAGATCATCTGTACGGATAAAACCGGTACCCTGACGCAGAACAAAATGACGGTCGTTCAAGCGTTTACGGACGATCCGACCCTGATGGCGACCGCTATGGCCCTCTGCTCCGACGCGGAGATCGCGCCGGGCGAGGAAACGTCCACCGGCGAGCCCACGGAGGCGGCGCTCGTGGACTACGCGATGAAGATCGGCCTTCCGAAACACAGGCTTTCTTCCGCGCAGCCGCGCATTGCGGAAGCTCCGTTTGATTCCGACAGGAAGATGATGTCTACAGTCCATCAGAAGGACGCAGGCTTTATCCAGTATACAAAAGGCGCCTGTGACATGGTTTTGGAGCATTGCACCGGCTATCTGAAGGAAGGCCGGGTCGTGCCCTTGACGGAGACTGTCCGGGAGGAGATCCGTCAGGTCAACAAATCATATGCCGATCAGGCCCTCCGGGTACTGGCAGCAGCTTACCGGACCTACGATACGCTGCCGGAGGATACCGGCCCGGATGCGCTGGAGCAGTCTCTGATCCTGATCGGTCTCTACGGCATGATCGACCCTTGCCGTCCGGAAGTATACGAGGCAATTGAAAAATGCCGCATGGCCGGGATCCGCCCGATCATGATCACAGGGGATCACAAGGACACCGCCGTGGCCATCGGGAAGGATCTTGGCATCATCAGCAGCGCCGAGGAAGCTGTGCTGGGAGCGGAGCTGGACAAGTATACGGATGAAGAGCTGGTGGAGGTCATTCCGAAGTATTCCGTTTACGCCCGCGTACAGCCGGAACACAAGACCCGGATCGTCAATGCATGGCAGGCCAGAGGGATGGTCACCGCAATGACCGGCGACGGAGTCAACGACGCACCGTCCATCAAGGCCGCCGACATCGGCATCGGCATGGGCATCACCGGAACGCCCGTCACGAAAAGCGCGGCGGACATGGTGCTTGCCGACGACAACTTCGCAACCATCATCCGCGCGGTAGAGGCCGGCCGCAAAATCTATGACAACATCTGCAAGGTGCTGCAGTTCCAACTCTCCACAAATCTTGCGGAGGTCCTGATCATTTTCTTTGCCTCCATTCTGAACTTTACCATACTCACCCCGGTTCATCTGCTTTGGATCAACATGGTAACGGATACGCTGCCCGGCCTGGCGCTGGGCATGGAAACGGCAGAGGGCGATCTGATGAAGCGAAAGCCTCGCGCCAAGGAGGAGAGCATCTTTGCTAACGGCACCGGGGTCAGTATGCTGTGGCAGGGCGTTTATCTGGCAGCAATCGAAATTGCCGCATACTATATCGGCTTCTATCTGGAAAACGGTTCATTCTCCGGCATTGTGAACGGGATATGGTGTGAAAACGCCGTCGTGATGGTTTTTCTGACGGTCAGCTTTGCGGAAATGCTTTGCGCACTGAATATGCGCTCCCGTACCGGCTCAATCTTCCGGAAGGAAATGCTCTCCAACATGAACTGGTGGATGGTCGGCGCGATGGTATTGACCTCGCTTCTGACGCTGGCGGCAGCTTTTCTGCCCGGCTTTAAAGTATTGTTCGGCATTCACGGAAAGCTGCCGGCAACAGAATTCCTGATCGCCGCCGGGCTGGCGCTGTCCACGCTGCCTGTGTTTGAGGTCGGCAAAGCAATTCAGCGGACTGCTCAGCGTAAGAAATCGGTTGAAAGATGATGGAAGCGCCCGGTGCAATCCGATTTGCTGATTGAGAGTGTGAAAGCTTTCTGTAAATGAGATTTCCTGAGATAACAGACGGGCTGAAGAATGACGGGATGATCGTCATTCTTCAGCCCGTTTTGACTAGACGGCATAATCACATTGATTTCGTCAGGAATTATGTTAGAATTAGTTCATAATTATAGTTCAGTCTCAATGAAGACGGAGAAACGCGAGCTGTACGAAGAAAGAAAGGCGTCCGGGCTGAAATGAAAATGAAACGGTTTCTTCCATTCACTTTGGTTTTGCTGCTGCTCTTATCCGGCTGCGGCTCCCAAGGCCGGGTCATGGACGGGCCAGGCATGCTGAATTCCTATCGGCAGATCAGCCAGGACGAGGCAAAAGAAATGATGCTCCGTGACGACGGCCATGTCGTTGTCGACGTCCGCAGACAGGATGAGTATGACGCCGGGCACATTCCCGGCGCGATCCTGATCCCCAATGAAGACATCGGCTCGACGCCGCCGGACAAATTGCCTGACAAGAACCAGATCATTCTGATCTACTGCCGCAGCGGAAACCGCAGCAAACAGGCGTCGCAGAAGCTCTTTGATATGGGCTATACGAACGTATATGAGTTTGGCGGGATCAACGCCTGGACCGGCGAGATCGTGACAGACGCAGAATGACCGCAGCAGATCCCGGGCGCGGCACCTTCGATCCGCGCAGCGGACGCAGCATTCCCGGCACACAGACCCCTGTCGAAGCTCAGACACCCACGGATCCGAATCGAGGAGGACGCATGATGGCATTTTGCAAATTCTGCGGCGCGCAGATCCAGGACGGCGTGGCTTTCTGCACCGCCTGTGGTTCGCCGCTCAAAACCGCTGTTCCCACATCCGCGCAGGCGGCGCAGCAGCCCCAACAGTTCCGGCAGCAGACTGCGGCGCCGCAATCGCCTTTTGCGCCGGCACAGCGTACTGCCGACCGGGTCTTTCCCTCGCAGCAGCGCAAGGGCGCGGCACAGCCGGACGCGCAGATCCCTCCGGCATGGGCCGGAAATGCACAGCCGCCATACGGCGCGGCTCCCTGCGGCGCACAGAGCGGCTCCGGCGTCGACTGGGAGCATTTCCAGCCCCGGAAGAGCCCCAAATCGGCCACTCGTCTCATTCTGGCGGCGAGCGTGCTGATCTGCGCCGTGATTGTGATGGTCTGGACGCTGCTGATCCGCTGAGAGAGGAGCGCCTCAAATGAACGACACAAGGTTTTCCCGCGAAATTGGGCGGGCGTTCTCCCGCCCCTTTTCCGGAATCGGGCTTCGGCGCTTGCTGTTCACAGTGATCGGAATGCTGATCCCCTTCGTCGGTTACGTCGCGCAGGGCGCGGCGTGGTCCCTGGCAGCGGGACGGCGGGACGGCGTTCGGGGCTGGCTGAAGCTCGGCTGGCAGATCCTGCTGGCGGAACTGCTTCTGGCGGCCCCGGCCTTTCTGGCCTACGGGCTGATCCTGCTGGCCGGCGCCCGCGTCGCATCCATGGCAGGCATTCTTTATCTGCTGCTGCAGCTGGCGCTGATCTGCGCCGCCGTGCGATTGATCGTGCTGATGCCCGCCGCCGCCTGCTGTCTGGCGCTGGGCGCGCCGCTGCGCGTCGCCGCGGACGGCAAAGAGATGAAGCGCGTGGTTTCCGGCTGCATGAAACAGTATCTGCCCGCCTGCCTCATCTCCTTCGTGATGCTCTTCATGATTGGAGTTCTGACCAACGGTATGAGCCTGGTGCCGCGTATCCTGCTGGGCGGTGTGCTGGCGGGCCTCCACACGGTCTTTTCAGCGGGGCTTTTCATGGCTGCCGTCCGCCGCGGGCTGGGGCTGCCTCCCGTGCAGGATGCGCCGGGCGGTTTCGTTCCCGGCGGCTTCTGCCCCGGCGCGCGCCGCACCGCCGCCCTCCTGCTTGCGCTCACACTGCTGGCGGGCGTCCCCCAGAGGGCGTATGCCAGGTTCGGCGACGAGGATATCCGGCCCGTCAATCCCCAGGACGGCGCTGCCGGCGCTGAGGAGAGCCGCGAAACCGGTGTCAGGACCTATGCCGAAGCCTACGATGACTTCAATCGGATGGGCATGCTGAACAAATGGTCGTCGATCGGCTATGACAAAGAGAGCGGGCACTATTATATCTGGCAGAACCTGGACGGGAAGTCTTCACCGAATGTGCAGTGGATCAATGACGGCGCACTTCTCACCGCGGACGTTGCGACGGACTTTATTCCCGTTGTCAGTCAGGTAAAAAACGGCATTCAGACTGCCTATTACAGCGCCTGCGCCTATCACGCGGTCGATCCGGAGCAGAAACGGAACTATACCGTCAAGGCGGCCTACAAGGGGGCAACCTTTGCCCTCGGCGGCCTGTCCCATCTCATGAAGGGCGCGTCGGCTGCGGCAGGGGCGACGCTGCAGCAGATGGTGAACAGGGGCGAAAGCATCGATAAAATCGTCGACAAGCTGATCCTGATTGACCGGCTGGACAAGGGTGTACAGGGCCTGAATAAGTTCGGCAATTATCAGATGATTTACGATCAGACAAACAACGCCATCAGCGGCCTCGATATCTTGAGAGGGACGGATTACGGAACCTGGACGGGGCCGGACGGGCTGGTCAGGATCGCTTACATCTCGCACGACAAGGTGAAGGAGCTGGGCAGCGACCTCTCCGCCCGCATTGCTCTTGCCCGCGAGAACTGGAAGGATCTCACCTCGGACATCGGCGACCGGTCGAAGGAGTTCGCAGATTCGTTATTCAAGCCTCCGTTCCTCCGGATCTCTCCCACTTCGACCAATCCCTGGACCCTTACGCCCGACTGGAACCTTGAGGATTGGGCGCTCGGAAAAGATCCGCTCCCAATTCCGCTTCCCGGCGCGCAGGGCTACGGCGACGAGGACCCGGCCTGGCTCCTCGACCAGAGCACCCAGACGCCGGCGCCAAAGCCGACGGAAACGCCCAAATCCGAGGCGACGCCCGCGCCGACCGCGGCGCCGATACCCGGAAGCGCCCCCGCGCCGACCGCGGCGCCGACGCCGGATCCCACGATCATCCTTCCCGGCAAAGCGCCTTTGTCTGTCGGCGCATTTATGGGAACCTGGGTCGACTCCGAAGGAAACCGCATGATTCTGATGGCAAGCGGAGACAATGTCATAGTGAAGGAACCCGACCTTCCCTGGTACGGCGGGGACGTTTTGTGTACCGAGTATCGGCCAGAGTACGACGAAAGCTCCCGGACCCTGTGTCTTTATGGCCTGACCAGCTGGGTCGTTGGGCCGGAACTGCTGGACGCCGCAGTGTATGAGGATCGTCCTCTTGAGATCGACGCATCGCTCATCAGCGTGGAATTGACCGCCGCAGAGGTTAAGGACGGGGTCGTAACAAAACTGCTCGAAGACTCGGTGGCATACGCCAGGCCCTAGGATCAATTGAATGAAGTACCTTATGCAATCCGGCCCCCCCCGGGGTTGGACAGCATAAGGTACTTCTTTTTCCCTTTTTCTTATGTCAAAGGTTCCCGGAGCGGACCGTCTTTTTCGTGGAGACGCCGCGCCGCAGACGAGAGCGCGGCGTCTCACATTCTTTGAAATTGCGGAAAAGTATCTCTGAATTTCGAATTGTATATAGCGATAAAAGAAAGTATTGTTACTATAATGTCATACATCCCTGCTCATTCAAAAACCACCCCCGTACCTGCAGAAAGAACAATAACAGAGAGGAGTTTAGAAATGGCTGAAACCGTTCAATCGAAGAAATCCGGCAGTCTGGTTCGAACGATTTGCATCATCGTGGGCCTTGTCCTCATGTTCCTGGGCGGAAAAATATTCCCGACGTGGGGACCGATGACAGAACTCGGCGTGGCCATGCTCTGTGCCTTCATCGGTCTGATTATTCTCATCACCGGAACCAACGATACCATCTGGCCGTCCTGCGCGGCGCTGCTGGCCATCATCATGTGGGGCTATCAGAATTCCGCGACGGCCATCGCCAACTTCGTGGGTACCACCGTCATCGTCCAGATGATCGCGATCCTGGTCATCTGTTCCGGCCTTCGTGAGACCGGAGCTGGTCAGGTCATCGCCAAGAAGCTGCTGACGATCAAGGCCATTCAGGGCAAGCCCGTCCTGTTCTCCGCGATCTTCCTGGTGGCCTTCCTCATCGCGGACATCTTCCTCAGCACCTTCGGCGGCATCCTGTTCTCCTTCGCCGTGCTCGACAGCATCCGCGAAGCCCTCGGCTACAAGAAGAACGACCGCTATATCCAGGCCATGCACGTCGGCCTTTACCTCGCCGCCATGCTCGGCGCGTCGATCCTGCCGTTCTCCGGCATGGTGCTCGGCATCACCAACGCCTTCAACGTGGCCATGCAGAACTACAATTACGCGTTCAGCCAGCCCATCTACATCATCTGCACCATCCCTGTCGGCATCATCTTCATGATCGCCTATACGCTGGCCGTGCGTTATCTCTTCGGCGCCGATATGAGCGCACTGAAGAATCTTGACGCCTCCAAACTGGAATCCCTCCAGTCCGTCGGCGACAAGTTCGACAAGCGCCAGATCGCCTACATCATCGCCTTCATCGTCGGCATCGCCTACTCCTTCGCGCTGCTGCTCATCCCCAAGAGCGTCTCCTGGTATGGTTGGTTCGCCTCCATCTCCCAGTGCGCATGGTTCATCCTGATCATCGTGATCCTGAGCATCATCAAGATGGACGGCAAACCGCTGATGGACTGCGAGAAGCACTTCAAAAACGGCGCCATGTGGGGCTCGATCGTCACGGTCGGCGTCTTCTCCATGCTGGGCGGCGCCCTCTCCTCCAATGACCTTGGCTTCAAGGACTGGCTGATCTCCGTGATCGGGCCGATGTTCTCCAACATGAGCTTCCCGGTGTTCATGCTGCTCGTGATCCTGGTCTGCGCGGTGGTCACCAACTTCTTCTCCAACATGGCCACCGGTGTCATTGTCGCCACGCTGACCGCACCCTTCGTGGCAGCTTACGGCGACAAGGGCATCAACATCTCCGTCATCGGCACCGCCATCGCCTTCACCTCCATGTTCGCTTACCTGACCTACGCCGCCGCCGGCCCCGCGCCGCTGCTGCTGAACCAGGAGGGCCTGGAGAAGAAATTCGTATACTCAAAGGCGATCCTCGCCCTGCCGATCTATATCATCGTGGCGACCATCCTCTTCTGCCTGCTCGGTCTGATCCTGTAACTGAAACACTTGCTTTTTCCGAATCCACAGGGTATAACAGGGCTGTGGGGGCCATCCATCATCCCGCAGCCCTGTTCTGTCGTTCGTCCGCCTGCCGCACCGTTCCGGAACCGGAACAAACGAGGAGCATTCCATGGACATCAGGGAAATCGAAGCCATTTGCGCCGTCACCCGCTATAAAAACTACTCCGAGGCCGCTTACCATATCTCCTCCTCTCCATCGGTCATCTCCAAGCAGATCGCCCGCGTGGAGGAGGAACTCGGTCTGCGGATCTTTGAACGGGCAACAAAGTCCGCGCCCGTCCGGCTGACGAAGGAGGGCGCGGAGGTGATCGGCTATCTGCAGGAGATCATGGACAACTATCGGCTGCTGCACGACAAGGCAGCTGCCTTCAAGATTGCCAGCTCCCGCGCCATCACGGTTGGTCTCAATCGCTTGATGGGGCATTTCCGGGAAAAAGAGGTGCTCTCCCGTTTCGTGATCCAGCATCCGGATATCATAGTCCATTACTATTTGGGATCCAGTACGGACTTGATTCATTCGTTGATGGAAAAGACGATAGATATCGCCTTTTTCCCCCTGATGGAGGGAACCGATCAAGCGGGCAGCGCCTATGAGCAGCTGGCAGGGGCAAAGCTGACCATTGACCCGATCCTTTCCCGCTCCACGCTGCTTCTCGGTCTGCCCCTCGACCACCCTCTGGCCTCATGCGACATCATTCGCCGGGAACAGTATCCGCTCCTTTACGACGAAACGTTTTTGCTCTCTACAGCCCAGATGGGTGAGGATCAGGCGCTGAAACGCTCCAACTTGCGCGAGGTGCTTGGCGCGCCGCATGATTTGCACTTCCGATACGTCGACTTCTCGGAGCCCTCGGTGGTGCTGGACCTCATCAGTTCGCACGGCGGTGTTCTTCCGCAGGCCTGCATTGTTCCGCGACAGATGGGCAGCGTGCGCTTTGTCCCGCTGGAAAACAACGGCAGAGGGATCACTCTGTATCTGATCTCCCGTCAGAATGCGCCGGAAGCGGTCCGGCTCCTCCGAAGGTGCGCACTGGATTTTGCCGCGGAAAACAGGGACGGCTGACCGGCTGCCTCGTTTCGCGGCTTTTCCTTTCCCAATCGGAAAACAATCCTGACAGAACGATTTGATTGTATCACAAATATGAATTATTATGGTAGGCAGCAGAGATGTATGACAGCTTTTCTGCTGCCTGCGGTTTTTTATTCATATATCACCGCAGG
>Ga0079305_1002751_pt1 | contig 13944 bp, 15 predicted proteins | sample LMS_cellobiose_e_FD_79183 | JGI IMG/M metagenome (GOLD analysis project Ga0079305, IMG submission 79183) | Rumen-fistulated moose microbial communities from Alaska, USA - LMS_cellobiose_enrichment | ecosystem: Host-associated > Mammals > Digestive system > Stomach > Rumen fluid ... | reverse complement strand
GTTCTTGTAATACTTCATATTAAAAAATCCTTTCTTCCGGTCTTTCCCGGATGTCAATTTTATTATGGTTATGTCTTTACCGCGATGTCGTTGTTTGCTTTTCAGCCGGATACCCTCATAGGCATCACCTCCTTGAATTAAAAAAGCCGCCCACGATTTTTTCAAAAGTGGGGGCAGTTATCTACAATTGGATATTGAATTTTTCGGACTTTTATGCTATACTGGCTTATCGAATTTTGAAGAAGGAAACGGTATGGCTCTGCAGAAGTACGTTATACGTCAAATATCGGCACTGAGTATCATCGCTTCCGCCGTAGGAGAGTACGGCGCGTGGCGGTCTTCTTTTGACGCGACCGATCCGTCAAAAGAATTTCTCGTAGAAGAAACGAAGCAGGACGACTGCGCGATCTATCATCAGGCAATGTGCGTCCTCTACGGTGAAAACTATCAGGCGGAGTCCGACTGTGAAAAGCTGAAGGACGCGCTCATATATATCGACTTCTCAGGCACTTTCGACGAGCGCGGTTATTCCCGCCCGGTCTATGCGATAAACAAAGCGGAATGTATGCTCGGCAGAGACGGGACCATACTCAATCTCGGGCGCGGATATGCAAAATATCTCGCTTTTGAGCGTTCGGCGAATATGAGCCGCAACAGCGTTCTTTCGTTTGTCAGAGAAGATTTGTACGAGCCGCTGCGCGAGCGTATGATGCTCGGTATGAAGATCGGCAAGTGTCAGCTTGCCAAGCTCTACGCATACAACGCCCTTATGTACACAAGCGGAAGAAGGGTCAACGATCCGCACTTGCTTTCCGAAAAGAAGATCATCGTCATAGATAACCCGAAAAGCACCGTAAAGAACGCAAATATCGTCACGGTCGAGGACGACGGAAGCGACGATCCCGTCCGGAAATATACCCGCGTGGAAAAGACCGCCGATGTGGAGGTGCTCGAATTCGACGGTGAAGGCATTATTTCAAAAGAAATGGCGCGTTCTCTCGATTCCTCCGGCGCGCACCACTCTTTTCAGGTGCGGCTGCCGTATATCAAGGGGGTAGTCCACGAAATCGACCTCCGGGGGCTGTTTTCACAGCTCGGAGTGCCGAAAATCAAAGATATCTGGGGTGTAGAACACGACGTAAACGACGTGCAGATGATCCTCACCAAGAGTATGTTCAAGGGCTACGGATGGATGACCGAAAACGGGCTTTCGTGGGCAGAGTATCTTGAACGCTGCCGTAAGTATGATCACGCGCTGTATATCTCCGGTTCAGACAAAGCGGAGCGTGAAAGCGTTACAGAGCTGAACTATCAGTTCCTCAACACGCTCGCGCTTACCGAAGAAGAATTCCGACCTGCCGATCTTCCGCGCGGTTGGGATAAGTCTCCCGAAAACGATTCGCGTCACTGGCTGACGAAAACGACGGAGGTCGCCTATTACGATTACTGCGCAAACGCAGAAGCGCGGCTGTCCTACTTTCTGAAGGACCTGTCGAACGGCGAACTGAAACTAAACAATCGCCGCCGTCAGCGCGCGGGGCTGTTAAAGAAGAATCCGCTCTATCTTGAAGAGTCGATATTCACAAAAGAACTCTCCGACAACGCGGAGAGCGTAAGAAACAAATACGCCGTCGGCAAACTGCTTGTCGCGGGCGATACGCGCTATCTCTCGGACGACCTGATGAGATTGCTTTCGTATATCGTCAAAACGTCTGTCGGCGAAGGCGACGCCTGCAAAAAACTCACAGCGGAAGAACTGCGCGGCAACGAAATATATGCGCCGTCGCCGGTTTTCAAAGAACAGCCGTATTACACACTTCTGCGCAGTCCGCATATAGCGAGGAACGAAGAAGCGTTCGTTTATCCTTTAACAACGGTCGGCGCGATACGAAAGAAATATCTTTCGCACCTTTATTACGTTCTTATGGTCGATTCGCGCTCGCTCATTCCCGAACGGCTCGGCGGCGCGGATTACGACGGCGATCTTGTCAGAACGGTCGCCGATCCGCTCGTAAACGACTGCGTTAAGAAAGGTTATGATAATGGAAAGTCCTTGCCCGTGCTCAAAATACCGTCTGCGGAGCCGCTTATCGCGGACGCGAAGGACTGGAAAGCGCGCGCGGAAGCCGTGAAAAGCACGTTTTCCTCCCGCGTGGGACAGATCAGCAACACGGCGCTCCGCCTCGGCATCGTCGCCTACGACGAGAACAACGAGGATGAAAAGCGCGACGAGAGCCGTATGGATACCGAGGCGCTCGCCATTCTCACGGGACTGGAAATAGATTCGGCGAAAAGCGGCGTCAAGCCCGATCTGACCGAATACCTTTACGGCAGGAATACGAAAAAGAGCGTGTTCCTCCGGTACAAAACGATCTCCAAAGACAACCGTGACCGCAAATGGTACGAGCAGACGAAAGAAAAAGACATCGAGGATTTCATTGAGGAAGTTGATTGGGACGAGGTCAGCTCCAATATGGAGCGCCTGCCGTATTACGCGTATATGCTCGGGCAAGAAACGAAGCAATACAAGCCGAAACCGGCTGAGGATGAAAAGCTCTTTACTTTTGCCTCGGAACCGGACTGGAAAGATAATCTCGACCCGTTTTCGATGGAGCGTGTGAAAGCGGTCGTTTCGGCGTATCACGCTGCGGACGCGCGTATCCGATTTATTAAGCACCTTTCGACCGATTTCAAACGTCAGAAGGACGTGGTCCGTATCCTTTTCTCGCGCGGTCAGCTCAACACCGTGAGCGCGGAGCAGCTGTACGCTCTCTTTGACGCGGCGCCTGCCGATTCTATAAGAAAGGCGCGCAGAGCTCTGACCGAGAATAAATGGCACCTGACGCCGAAGAAGAACAGAGGGTTTGTGTGGTTCTCCATCGTACCTTCCGGCGTAAGTACCGAATATATGGACGTCTTCTGCGATTTCCGCAACGGCGGCTTCCGTCTGCTCGGAGATATACTCTGCGATCTGGACGAATTGTATTCCAATCAAAAAATTCTCAAGAATATTGTGCGTGACGGCGATTCACCGGAGCTGAAATTTATCTTAAGCGGTATCAGACATTTCTCGGATTACAAAGAAACGATAGTGAGTAATTGTATCGCGCTGTTATCGCCGCCCGACAGACGCGAACGCCGCGTTGATTTTGACGAGGCGGTCAAATGCGCCGTCGCGCTCGGCGAGCGCCGGTTCGTGCTTGAAGTGATGCCGTATTCCGCGCTGGAATGGACGGTCGGACCGGCTGAAAAGAAGAAACGGAGGTGGTTCGGCAGATGACGAACGAATGGCAGGAATTCAGAGATTACACCGAAAAGCCGCAGTATATCTCTGTGAAAAAGAGCGATAAGACCTATATGGGTCGCTTCACCTTCGATATGATAAAGGACTTTCTCGGCTTCAACCGTATCTTTACGATCCTTGCGCGCGGATTTCTGTTCCACGATAAGGACGGAAGCGTTCTTCCGGGCGATCCGTATGACCGCATTGATTACACCTACCGTGCTTTATGCGCGTGGAGCAGCGTTCCCGACAGACGAGTTGATCCCGACGCTAAAGTGGATTTCAGAGAACTTTCGGACGAGTTCCCGGAGCTTGTGGACGCAAAAGGCAACGGATGGTACATCCGCCACATGAAAAACCTTTTTGCTTTCTGCAATGAACACTTCGAGCTTCTCACCAAACCGGTACAGAAGATATTCGACGCGGTCGAAAAAGGATATGCAAAGCAATGGAAAGAGCGCGTCGGGCATTATACCGTTCCGATCTTCGCAAGGAACACAAAAGGCGCGTGGGGTACACGTTTCGACGACGTGATCGCCGAGGCGCTGGAGGCGGGACCGCTCCGCGCGGAGGAATACGTCCTGCCAAAGAAGATCAAGAAAAAGCTCGACGCGATAGAAATGCTTGACAAATACCGTCCCAAAGCGGAAGACCTGACGGCGTTCTATTACGCAAACAAGCATAAGGATCTCGACTGGGTAATCCTGCCGATAGCAAACTTCAACGCATATTACCGTTCGACTACCTTTGAAAAGAATTATCTGCCTGCTCTCCCGAAGAACGTTTTCATCCGTGAGACACTCGACGGTCTATGCAGATTCAAGGTCGTGCTGTAAGCAAGGGTTTCCGTATGTGAGTAACTGCCCCCACTTTTGAGCGAAAAGTGGGGGCAGTTACTATAGAACGGATTGCTTCAAATATTGTTATACTTTACTGATCGGCATCGACAGGTTATCGTACATATTCCAAAAATCAGTTATCGATTTCTCGTATTCGTCTTTGCTGATATAATAACTCATGCCGTGATCTGCACCGGGAACGATGAGCAGTTTTTTAGGCGAAACACACGCTTTATAGTTCCGGTACGTCATTTCAACAGGCACAAATCTGTCGTCGCTGCCGTGGATGAACAGAACGGGTACTTTACTGCTTTTCAGCGCGTCGAGCGTAGAATATTTGTCGCTTCCTGCGTGGAGCATATTCATAAACATTTTCTCCGCGATCCTGCCGCGTATTCTGAAGCCGAGATGAAGATTATGATTTACAACATATTTCCAAATCTCATGCGGAGACGTAAATCCGCAGTCAGCTATAATACCGTGTACGTTTTCCGGAAGCGGCAGACAGGACGCCATCAATACCGTTGTAGCGCCCATGGAAACACCAAAAAGATATATCGGAATATCCGTCCCGCAACGCTCCCTGACCCATGCTATCCAATCAAGACAATCAAATCGCTCCGTAATTCCGAACCCCATGTAGTTTCCTTCGCTTTTATCCTGTCCTCGCTGTTCGGCATACAGTACGCTGCATCCGTTTTCTTCCCATGCGTCGGACGCGATCCCGAAATCGCCCGACCACGTTGATCTCCAACCGTGCATTGCAATGAGCACGCGCTTTGCGTTTTTCTGAGGAATCCAATGACCCACAAGCGTCTTTCCGTCGTGGCTCACGATCCTGATAGTTTCACTCGGCTTTTCTGAAAGCCTTTTTCCCGCCTCATTCAATGCTTTTATAAAATCGTTTTCTTTTTTTCCGGAGATTCGGGCTTGAATCTTTTTCAGGATTTCTGGCTCTTTTCTGTCAAGCGCAATCTTAATAAGAGTTTTCGTCGTAGCATATGCAGTTACTGCAGCGACGGCTGAGATCCCGGCGGCAGTCCCTCCGATAATAACGGCTTTCTTTGCTTTTTTGTTCACACTATCACCTCCGTATTTTAATTCCATGATATATATTCTTCAGCAGATTTTCTGAGTTCTTCCATTCTTCTGTCAAGGTCTGCGCCGATTTCGGCGCATTCATAAAGCTCACGCTCCATTTGTTCGCTGATACCATAATCTTTTTTGTATCTGAGCTTGTGTTCCACTGTCGCCCACCAGTCCATTGCAGTCGTTCTGAACTGTACCTCCACCTTCATCGTTTTTTTCTCGTTGTGAAGAAAAATCGGGATCTCAACGATCAGATGAAGACTTCTGTATCCGTTGCTTTTGGGCTCTTTTATGTAATCTTTTTTCTCGATCAACCGGATATCGTCCTGTTTCAAAAAAGCGTCCGTAAGTGTGTAAATATCCGATACAAAGGATGTGATAACGCGGACTCCCGCAATATCGTTGATGTTTTCTTCGATACTGTCGACAGTCAGCGGAAATCCTTTTCGGCTAGTTTTTTCAAGAACGCTTTCAGGAGTTTTAAGACGCGTTTTTACTGTTTCGATCGGATTTCTGTCATATTGAAGCGACAGTTCTTCGTTCAGGACGTTGAATTTTGTCTCAACAGACATCATAGCGCATCTGTAATAAGCCATCAGTTCTTTATACGGCTGTGCATAATATCCGACAAACTGTTTTATCTTCTGCCTTGACAGTTGTGACAGCAACAGTTTTTCAAGTGCGGGGCTGCCGCTTTCAAATAATGCCATCTGCCGTCCCCCGTTCGTCATCACTGTTATTACGGATCGCCGACAGAGCTTTTGACCTTCATCCGCCTTGAATCAGACCAAAGTTTATCGGCGGTCGGTTTCCAGTTTTTCGCGTAACATACGCATTTGTCGCAAAGGTGGTCGGCGCTCTCCGGAGATTCCGGATCTGTCGACTTTGCCCCTGTTTTTGAAATGATCTCCCTTAGTTTCTCGGGATTTTCAAGCATGGGACAGGGGCGAAGATGATTGTCGTTAAACGGCTGACCGTCGTGATACGCCATAAATAACGGCGACTGCAGGATTTCAAGCAGCGTTTTTTCTTTGATATTCGAATCGGAGTAATGAATGAACACGCAGGGATCGGCGTCTCCGTTTGCATTGATGTGGAAATACCGTCTGCCGCCGGCGACACAGCCGTCAACGTATTCTCCGTCATTCTGAAAATCCATTGCGAATCGTGCTGATGCAGATCGGAGCGATGAACGGCAGACTCTGCCCTAAATAGTGAGGTAGTCCGAGATTGATGAATATTGCAATCTCTATGACGGCGATCAGGATAAACGGAAGAGACAGACTCTTTTCCACAAGTGCGATGATGACGAATATCGCAATGATCGATATCATATTCACCACCCGGAAGTCGTGGTCGGTCGTTTCGATCATATCCTTCATACACGGCGCTTCACCGATGAGCATCCCGCCGTTATCGTATTTCTTTAGTATAGTGTTCAAAGCGTTGATCTGACCGTTCACCTCGTCGCTTGCCACCTTATATTCGGAGTTGATGAGCAGCAGTTCCCATTTATCGCTCTTTAATATGGATGTGATCGATTCCGGAAGAATATCCTCGGGGACTGCCGAGCCTATGACAGATTTCAGTCCGAGCACATATTTCACACCGTCGACCTTCTCCATTTCATTGATCATGGAACGAACGGCTTTCGGGGAAGCATCCGCGTTTACAAGCAGCATGTGTGTGCTTGCAACGTCAAATTCCTCACGCAGTTTGCTGTTTGCGATTACATATTCCATATCCTGCGGAAGACATTCCCCCATATCGTAATACACTTCGGAGTTCGTCTTGCTGTATCCGTAATAAGCCGGCGGAATCAGCAGCGCGAATATGATAAGAAATATCGGAAAGACCTTTACCACGCCGCCGGCAAACTTTTTCATATCGGGTATCAGAGAACGGTGCTTCGTTTTTCGAAGGGGCTTATCAAAAACGAGGATCAGCGCGGGCAGAACCGTTACGCAGCCGATAACGCCGAGCAATACGCCCTTCGCCATAACGATGCCGAGATCGCGCCCCATTGTAAAAGACATAAAACAGAGCGCAATAAAACCGGCAACGGTCGTGACAGAGCTTCCGAGTACGCTTGTAAAAGTGTTGTGAATGGCGACTGCCATCGCCTCGTTTTTATCGTCGTATTTTTCAAGCTGCTCGTTGTAATTGTGCCAGAGAAATATTGAATAATCCATCGTAACAGCAAGCTGCAGAACGGCTGACAACGCCTTTGTAATATAAGAGATCTCACCGAGAAAATAGTTCGTTCCGAGATTGAGGAGGATCATCATCCCTATCGACAAAAGAAACACAAACGGTACGAGCCAGCTGTCGAGAAACACGAGCATGGCGACAAGCGCCAAAACAACCGCGATAGCGACGTAGATCGGCTCCTCTTTTTCGCAGAGATCCTTAAGATCCGTCACAAGTGCCGACATTCCCGAAACGAAGCATTGCTTACCGGCGACGGAACGTATCTCGCGAATGGCGTCCATCGTGACGTCCGCCGAAGTCGAGCTGTCGAAGAACACCGCCATCATCGTTGCGTTTTCCGAATTAAAGGCATTATAGATTTTATCGGGAAGCAGTTCCATAGGAACTGACAGATCGGCAAGCGTGTTGTACCACACCACAGTTTCAACGTGAGGAATATTTTCTATTTTCAACTTGAGCGCCGCAACGTCCTTTGCCGGCATATCTTCCACAATAATAAAGGAAAACGCGCCCTTTCCGAATTCATCCATCAACACGTTCTGCCCGACGACGGTATCCATATCGGTCGGAAGATAATCGAGCATATCATAGTTGACTCTTGTTCCCAGATATCCGATGGTTGCCGGTATCAAAAGCAATACGGTAACAATCAGGATCGGGATGCGGTATTTAACGACCGCTCTTGAAACTTTCACTTTGTTTCATCCTCCATTTCACAATAATCTGCCTCTATCACGTCCGGATATTGGTTTTTTATGATCTTTACCGTGCTGATGGCCACGCAAAGGTTCAGTACGCCGTCCGACAAAAGCGATATTCCGAGCAGGACCGTCAGCATTCTGGCGCTTTCCCACGGACGGATAGTAAGCATAACGCCGATGACACCGGATATTATGGCGAGCGCCAGTATCATCCACCATACCGTGATTCCGAAGCGTTTGGCGTCGTATGCGATCCTCGCCTTAAAAAGCGAATCGGTCAGTATCGCTATCCCCATTGCGATAAAAATAAAGTTCATAACATCGAACGGTTTTGCCAGCACGATTATGCCGAGCACCGTCAGCACGATACCGAGTTCAAGATCGTATTGGAACGCCAGCCGGAAAAGATCTTTTGAGAAATATCCAACCATTTTGATAATGCCGAATACGATCATAGCTCCGCCAAGCGCATAACCCAGCGCGACTGTGGAAACGTCAGACCATACCATAAAAAGGATACCGACGACGCAAAACACGACCGACATGATCACATAACCGATCTTGGATACGCGCATCGGAGTTGTTGAGCGCATTTTCATATATTTAATACCTCCTGTCACATCCCGGCAGAAGTCGCGGGTGTCCGGACTTGATTTCGATGATAAGTATAACGCCGGGACGACGTTTTGAAAATGGGCGACATACCGCCGGATGTCTGAAAACCGTACACGGCGAGAGCAAATGTATAAAAAACAGACACGGATTGCAGCCGTGCCTAAAAAACAGTCACTTCGGTGATACGCGAGCAATTCATAAACAAAAAAGGTGCGTTTCAAACGCACCTGAAGTATTGTATGTATTTATGTGTTATTGTTGACTTCTGACGATCATTTCCTCGGCGTGACCCTGCTTAAGGACGCAAAGCCTGTGGAACGTTGTCCTGATATCGTCTTTCATACCGCTTTCCATCCACGCCATGATTTGACCGAAACACTCGCATTTGTAGTATTGAAGCATAATGTTTTTGTCCGATTCGTTGACTTTCCTGTCGCAGAATACTGTATCGCCGTATTTTCTTACGGCATAATCGCAGGTTTTCCAAAGATAACGCTCAAATATATCCCTGTCGACCGATCTGTAAATATGAAGGATCGCGCGCTTGTTGCTTTCGGCAAACTCCACAGCTACAAGGATACATTCCTCAAGCGAAGAAAACGAAGGGTATTTCTTAATAATACCGTCAACGCTTTCCCGGATAATTTCTTCAAGTAGTGCGGGCAAATCCTGAAAATGATAGTAAAACGAGTTGCGATTAATCCCGCATTCTCCAACGATATCTTTTATTGTAATCTCGTTGTACGGTTTTTCCTCAAGCAGTTTGATAAACGCCTGCTTTATTGCGTTTTTTGTGAAATTAGGCACGATCCGAATCTCCTTAATCCCGGGTTAATTCATTATTTCCTGCATCAACGTTTGTTTCCATGACCTCGACCAAATCGGAAAGCTCGCAATCAAGAACAGTACATACTCGCGCAAGTGTTTCAAGGCTCACCGATCTTCCTTTTCCCATATTGGCAATCGCGTTGGTCGTCAAATGCGCCATTTTCATCAGATCCTTTTTCCTCATTTTCAAATCGATCAGCCTGTGCCATAATCGATCATAAGAAAAAGTGTATGTCTTTTCCATCGCATTTCATCCTCCGTGATTGATATTATAACATAAAAAATTGAATTTTTCAATCTGTTTTCGAATTTATTTTCAAAGAAATATCGGAATAAATGATGCAGTCATTCACTGTCAGACAGCTGAGAATTATTTGTTCGATGATCTCATTTTCGAAAATAATAAAATAGTCAAATAACTGCCCCGTGTTCACACAAAAGTGGGGGCAGTTATTATAAAACGGATTTGTTATATTCCTTCCTTAATTTCAATCATCAACCGGACGCCAAGCCGAAAACCGTAGGAGAACGCTTCGACTTCGGCGAGGGAGTTCATTTCATTGACAGCCGAGTCATACTTTTCGAGCGTTTCCGATTGCTTGTCTGTGAGCGTTTCGTTCAATTCGTCCCGGTTTCTTGCCATAAGGGACAGTAGATGCTTGTATCGCTTACTTTCCGTCAGTATTGCCTCGTGCGGGTCGATATTACCGTACCAGAGGTCTTCCAGTACCGTCATACGAATATCATCTCCCGCTGTACGATCTCCATCGCGCGGGAGCGGATGTTGTTTTTCCGCTGAAACCACGTCATTTGATCCTGCCGTTTCAACGCTTCGGTCACGCCCTCGCTCTTTGCCATTTCGGTTTCCAACCGGGCAAGCATATTCTCAGCGTCCGCATTGACCTCTTCGAGATACGACCTCAGTGTGCCTTTCATTCGCATCACGTTGACGACCGACGGCTTGTTTTCCCTCAGATAACGATAGTGCATCTGACCATAAACTCCGATCTTACTGATAAAATCGTCCTTCATTTCGATACCTCCATAACTTTGATTTTCTTTGTCGGCGCGTCGACGATCTTGAGCAGAAGTTCATTCACGACCTCGACACACCCGTTTTCGTCGATGACTTGCTTTCGGTATTCGTTGATCCCTTTTACAAGCGCTCTCCATTCAAAGTCGTCCAGAACGATGTGCCTTTTCGGCTGTTTTGTATATTTCATAGCGTTTTCGCCTCCTTTTGCCTACATTGTAGCGCAAAGCGGCAGATAATACGAATGTGCGAAAATAGAAAAATACCGGGACTACATTTCTGTAATCTCGGTATTTCTCTTGCCTTTACCGCGCTAATTCAGTTGCTTTTTCATGTTTTCAAATTACTGCCTTATCACGGTCGGGCAAACACTTCCCCGCTTTTTTATCGTCAAGAATTTTTCCCGCGGCGTCAAGCCCAGAACATACCCGTGGGCTTTTCTTCCTTTATCATCGCCTGCTTGAGGAAATAGACGGCTTTTTCAAAGCCTTCGCGGCTCGTCATAAGGCTGTCCTCGTGCTCGATGGAAAGGACGTGATCGTATCCGACGAGGCGAAGCATGGAGATCATATCGCGCCAGGTCTGCATATCGTTTCCGTATCCGACGGAGCGGAACACCCACGATCTGTTTATCTCGTCGCTGTAATGCTTCGTATCAAGAACGCCGTTCACGGCGGTGTTCGTCCTGTCGATGCGTGTATCCTTGGCGTGGAAGTGGAAGATAGCCTTTTCCCTGCCCAGTACGCGTATCGCCTCGACGGGATCTATGCCCTGCCAGAACAGGTGGCTCGGGTCGAAATTCGCTCCGAGGATGTCGCCGACGGCGCGGCGGATGCGGAGCATCGTTTCGGGATTGTATACGCAAAATCCCGGGTGCATCTCAAAGGCGATCTGTGTTATACCGCGCTTTGAGGCGAATTCAGCCATATCGCACCAATAGGGGATGAGCACCTTGTTCCACTGGTAGTCGAGGATCTCAAGGAAGTCGTCCGGCCACGGGCACGTCACCCAGTTGGGATGCTTTGACGTTTCACTGTCGCCCGGGCATCCGGAGAAGGTGATGAGCTTTTTCACGCCGAGTTTTTCGGCGAGAAGTACGGCGTTTACGAAATCGTCGTTGAATTTTTTCGCCGTGGCTCTGTCGGGATGGACGGCGTTTCCGTGGCACGAAAGAGCCGAAAGCTCTATGCCCGTATCGTCGAAAGCTTTTCGGAAGGAATCGAGCGCGTCTTTGTCGGAAAGAAGCTTTTCGGGATCGCAATGAGCCTTTCCGGGAAAGCCGCCGCAGCCGATCTCAGCCGCTTCGAGCCCGAGGGACTTTATGTATTTCAGCGTGTCGTAAAGAGGCATATCGCCGAAGGGAACGGTCAGAACTCCGAGTTTCATGGATATTTCCTTTCTTTATTTATTGATGTTGAAAGCCTGCCCGAAAGCTTATTTATTGAAGAAGTACGCGTTGCCGGAAGCGGCGGACTTGTAGATACCCTCGAGTATCTGGGAAACGGCGAGAGCCTGACGCGGCATGACGCAGGGGTCGCTGTTTTCTCTGATCGCCTTTATCCACTGGAAAGCTTCTCTGTCCTGAGGAGACTGGGAAACGCCCGCGTAGAACGCGACTCCGCCCGCGGAAAGGTTGGGCTTCAAGAGGTACTGTCTGCCGTTTCTCACGCCGTTGATGCGTACGCCGTCCCAGGTGTCGCCGCCCGCCTTGGTGCCGCAGACCTGCGTGACCGCTTCTCTTACCTCGACCGTGTTGAGAGCCCAGCTCGATTCGAGAAGGATCGTGGCGCCGTTTTCCATGACGACAAAGCCGAAGGCGCTGTCTTCAACGGTGAATTTTGCGGGATCCCAATCGCCCCAGATGTTTCCGGTGTTCGTGTCGTTGTTGAGCTTGTGATAAGTCGTTCCGACGCAGTACTTGGGGGAATAGTTGTTCATTACCCAGAGGGTCAGATCGAGCGCGTGAGTCCCTATGTCGATGAGGGGACCGCCGCCCTGCTCGTATTCGTTGAGGAAAACGCCCCAGGTAGGAACGGCTCTTCTTCTGATCGCCGTCGCCTTTGCGAAATAGATGTCTCCGAAGGTGCCGGATTCAGCCTCGGCTTTTATGTACAGAGCTTCGTTCGTCTGTCTGTTCTGATAGCCGATGCTGAGCTTTTTGCCGGTGCGCTCTGCGGCCTCGACCATTTTGAGGGCGTCCTCGTAGGTCGTCGCCATGGGCTTTTCGCACATTACGTGCTTTCCCGCTTCGAGAGCGTCCACCGTCATATATGAATGATGGCGGTTGGGCGTGCAGATGTGCACCACGTCGATGCTCTTGTCCTCGAGCAGTTTTTTGTAATCGGTATACACGTCGGCGTCGGGCGTTCCGAATTTCGCCTTGGCCTTTTCCGCGCGCTCCGGGATTATGTCGCAGAACGCCACCATTTTTACTCCGTCGACCTTTGAGAGCGCCGGCATATGCTTTCCGTTGGCAATGCCTCCGCAGCCGATTATACCTACCCTTACGGTATCAGATGCTTTGATTTCCGCCATGATTATATATCCTCCTGCTTCTTCGCAGTAAAATTTGACTTATTTTCTGTAATACTTGAAATACGCGACGACGGATCTTTCTTTTCCCGTCACCTCGTCAAAGCCCGTGACGACCACGCCGTCGAGGCTCATCAGATCGCCGCAGACGACCTCTTCGGCGTCGCAGACAAACAGCGTCTTTCCCGAGCCGTTGATTATCAGCTTTCCGTCGTGAAGCGTCATGTTTCCGTCTTTTCCTATGACGACTTCTCCCTTTTCCGTCGATTCCGTAACGTACCGGAGCAGCTTTCCGTCGTAGCTCTTCGCTTTTTCGCGCTTGTATTTCTTTGAGTTTTCATTGACTTTTCCGAAAAATCCGAAGAGCTTCATCGCTTTTGCCTCAAAACGGCTCCTTTCAGTATCCTTACTGAAATTATAACAGTACGGACTTGTCCGTGTCAATAGCGCGAAGAGAAAACGCGGAGGATTTTTGATACGGCGCGCTGTGAGGTGGTGCTTCGGGCTGATGAGTGCTTTCTCTGTGATAAAAGCGGTGGTTTGAACATTCATTCTTGCGACAAAGCCAATATCAGATTGAAGCACCACCTCATCCGTCACCTGCCGGTGACACCTTCCCCTCAATGGGGAAGGCAAACAGCGCTCGCTTTTGCGCGAGCGCGAAAAATAAACATTTTGCAATCAGCTTCCCCCTATATCTCCCTCGCACAGCAGTATCAAATTCAGGGCGACAGCTTGCGCGGAGCGCGGGGATTCAAAAGGGGCGAAGCCCCTTTGCCCATGGGGGAGTCAGGGGGACCATGGGTCGGTCCC
>Ga0079305_1002750_pt1 | contig 13945 bp, 9 predicted proteins | sample LMS_cellobiose_e_FD_79183 | JGI IMG/M metagenome (GOLD analysis project Ga0079305, IMG submission 79183) | Rumen-fistulated moose microbial communities from Alaska, USA - LMS_cellobiose_enrichment | ecosystem: Host-associated > Mammals > Digestive system > Stomach > Rumen fluid ... | reverse complement strand
TTGCCGGAAAAGGCGGCGACGGAGCCGTGGCCTTCCACAGGGAAAAATACGTGGCGGCCGGCGGCCCCGACGGCGGCGACGGCGGGCGCGGCGGCGACATTATCGCGGTTGTGGATGATCATATGTCCACGCTGATGGACTTTCGCTATAAGCGGAAATATGTCGCCGGCAACGGCATGAACGGACAGGGAAACCGATGCTCCGGCAAGGACGGCGAATCGCTGACGATCCGTGTTCCGCGCGGGACGCTGATCCGCGACAAGGCCACGGGAGGGATCATCCGCGACATGTCGGATGATGAGCCGTTCGTGATCGCCCGCGGCGGCAACGGCGGCTGGGGCAACCGGCACTTTGCAACGCCGACACGGCAGGTCCCCCGCTTTGCCAAGCCCGGTCTTCCGGGTCAGGACCGCGAAATCGTTCTGGAACTGAAGCTTCTGGCGGACGTGGGACTTGTCGGTTTTCCGAATGTCGGGAAATCAACGCTTCTCTCCGTCGTAAGCAAGGCGCACCCAAAGATCGCCAACTATCATTTCACGACGCTCTTCCCTAACCTGGGCGTCGTTTATGTCAGCGAGGGCGTCAGCTTTGTCATGGCCGATATTCCCGGCATCATCGAGGGCGCAAGCGACGGAGCGGGGCTCGGACACGATTTCCTTCGTCATATCGACCGGTGCCGCCTGCTGATCCACCTTGTCGATGGATCCGGAAGCGAGGGTCGGGATCCGGTGCAGGATTTCGACGCAATCAATGCGGAGCTCCATTTATATAATGCGGAGCTTGCGTCCCGCCCGCAGATTGTCGCTGCGAACAAATGCGATCTGCTGGGTGACGACCGCGCGCCGATCGAACGCCTGAAAACGCATGTGGAGGCGCAGGGCTACCGCTTCTTTGAGCTGTCTGCGGCGGCGCATCAGGGTACGCAGGAGCTGATGAAAGCCGCGGCGCAAATGCTTTCCGACCTCCCCCCCGTCATCCGGTATGAGCCGGACTATGTCCCGCCGGAGCCTGTGATCGACACCAGTGAAGAGTTGAAAATCGAAAAATGTGATGAGGATTACTGGTCCCTTGAGGGCGCCTGGCTGCAGCGGCTGCTGCAGAGCGTCAATTTCGGCGACTATGAAAGCCGCATGTATTTCGACCGGGTTTTGCGGGAAGCTGGCGTTTTTGAGCGCCTTGAGGCGCTCGGTGTCAAGGACGGAGACACCATCGGGGTCTATGATCTGGAATTTGAGTATCAGAGCTGAAGGATGGAATTCCGGAAAAGAGAAAACGGGCTCGCTGCAAAATGCCTCGTAGACTGCATTTTGCAGCGAGCCCGTTTGACTCAGTAACCCAATTCCTCGCCAATGAGATAGACGTCCATCTCCGGAATGCTGCTCATTTTTTCCATGAGAATCGCCATTCCGTTGCAGATACGCTCCGGGCTGCTGCAGTCGTGGCAGCGCATCGGTTCGGAAAGCACACAAGGAGTTTTCCGGCCAAATCGTCTTGCGTTCAGCGGCGATGCGATGTTTCTTGCCCGGTCAATGGCGCCCGGCAGATCCGGCGTCAGTTTGTTGATACCGGCAAGAAAGATCACGCGCTCATGACCGTAAAACATGGAAGCAATGCGGTTCCCGTTCCCGTCGATGTTGACGATCTCGCCAGTTTCGGAAAGAGCGTTGGCCGACATGATGTAGACCTTTGCATGCGCCGCGCTGATCTGCGCCGTGACGCGATCCTCCGCTTTCCAGTGCCAGATCACTTCATTGTCCCCGGACAGGAGCTCATAAAGGCCCATCTGTTCTGCGGTCTTGCACCCGCCGATCCCGATGGTGGTGCCGTGGAGCGATGCCGCAAGGTCTGCGGCTGCTTCTTCTTTCGTCGGGTAAAAGCGCGCCTGAAAACCGTGGCGTCTCAGATTGTCAAGTGTTTTTTCGATATTCATAAGATGCTTCCTTTAGAATGAACGCCCGTCCATGGTCAAAAAGCCATGGGCGGGCATTCTAAACTTTTCTCCTTATTTGAAATAGCGCTCCAGCAGGCCCTTCAGAGCCTTGCCATGGCGGGCCTCATCGCGCGCCATCTCATGCACCGTGTCGTGGATGGCGTCGAGATTATTCTTCTTCGCACATTTGGCAAGATCAAACTTGCCCGCGGTGGCGCCGAACTCGCACTCCACGCGCCAGGCCAGGTTGGCTTTCGTGTCTGCCTTCATGTTGGCCTCCAGATCCTCGCCCAGGAGTTCGGCAAACTTTGCGGCGTGCTCAGCCTCCTCATAGGCGGCCTTCTCCCAATACAGACCGATCTCGGGATAACCCTCACGATGCGCGATGCGGGCCATGCACAGATACATTCCGACCTCGCTGCACTCGCCGTTAAAGTTGGCTTTGAGCTGGTCGAAGATATACTTCTTGTCTTCCTCGCTGATATCCGCGTTGTTCTTGACGGTCTTTGCATAGACGCCGTACTCGTGCTCGGCAGCAAGCGTCATCTCACCGGTGACCTCTTTGAACTTATCTGCGCCTGCGTGGCAGATCGGGCATTCGGCCGGAGCAGCTGCGCCTTCATAGACATAACCGCAGACGGTGCATACGAACTTTTTCATGGTTTGAATTCCTTTCGTAATCATTTAAATTTCCAAATACGTTTTCTTGTCTTCTTTGTTGATTCTATCGAAATACAGCGCGATTGTCAACAACAATTCAGCTTGGGATTGCTTTTTCAAACCCGCTTTGTTATACTATCCAAGTAATTGATTTTTGTCGAAATCCATTGATAGTTAAGCAGGTGTTGTCATCTTGGCATCCGGTAACCATACAGTAAAACATAACAGCAGCTTTGCGATTCAGGCCGCGCAGATCCTGATCCTTGTAGTATTGCTGGCTGTCCTGGCAATCGTGGTAAACAAGCTTCGTACGGCGGAGCCCGCAAGCGAGCTGCCGATCGAGACGGTGGTTCCTGCAGAGACAGTAAAACCGACTGTGCCGCAAACGGCTCCCCCGACCGCAACGCCTGTGCCCCCCACTCCGACGGAATCGCCGGAAATCGTGGTTACACCGTCTCCTGTGCCGGAATTCAACCCTTATCACACGGATGAAACCGATCCGGAAAATTATGTCAAGCAGCTCGCCATCAATGTGAATGGTACCACGCTGGCCGAAGGAGAGTCGTATGAGCCGGAAGAACAGATCGATTTTCTGACCGGGGACGAATATACCGAGCTGGAAGGCGTCATTACATTCCGAAGCAACAATTTCCGAGACGGCGGTTCCTACGGTTTTGCCGAACTGAAGGATTACAAGTTCGGCTCCCATTGGTTCCATAACACGGGAAGCCTGACTGCTCCGGACGGAGAAAACTGGAGCGGCAGCGGCTGGGTCGGACAGCCCCTGATTGTGAAATGGCCCAAAGAGACGAAAGAGATCATGAATCTGCATGAATGGGCAAAAGCGGATGATGATCTCGTCGAAGTGATCTATGCCACGATGGACGGCAACATCTATTTTCTCGATCTTGCGACGGGAAAACAGACGCGCGACACGCTGAACGTCGGTTACACCTTCAAGGGAGCCGGTGCGCTTGATCCCCGCGGCTATCCCCTGCTCTATGTCGGAGCGGGCTATGAAAGCGCGCACGGACATTCCAGGGCTTTCATCATCAGCCTGATCGATTTCAAGATATTGCATACCTTCGGACCAGACGATAATTACGGATTCGCGCTAAGAGCATGGCCGATGTTTGACGGCTCTCCCCTGGTGGATGCGGAGACCGATCAGCTGATCTACCCCGGTGAGAACGGCATCGTCTATATCATAAAGCTCAATACGGACTATGATGAGAAGGCCGGGACGATCTCCATTGATCCCCAAACCGTCAAATGGCACTATAACGGCCGGAACACCACGCTGTATCAGTATTGGGTCGGCATGGAGGACAGTCCTGTGATCTGGCGCGGGCACCTGATCATCGCGGACAACGGCGGCCGCCTGATGTGCCTCGATCTGAATACGCTGGAGCTGGACTGGGTACAGAACATCTGGGACGATTCCAACAGCACGCCGGTACTGTCCATGGAAGACGGTCACCCATATATCTATGTCGGGACCTCTTTCCATCTCGGCTGGCGAAGCCAGACCACCGCAAATGTGCCGATCTTCAAAATCGACGCGGAAAACGGTGAGATCCTATGGCAAAAGGAATACAAATGCCATTCTGAGAAAGGCCTTTCCGGCGGCGTTCAATCGACGATTGCGCTCGGGAAAAACGATCTGGAAGGATATATTTACGTCACGGTCTCCAAGACGGACATCAACAGCAACGGGCTTCTGGTGTGCCTTGATCGGGAAACCGGCAAGGTCGTCTGGGAACACAAGTCATACTACACCTGGAGTTCGCCTGTCATCATTTACAACAGCGACGGCAGCGGTTGCGTGCTTTATTGCAATTACGGCAGTATGATGTATCTTATGGATGGCAAATCCGGGACTGTGCTCGATACGTTCAATCTCGCCGGCGGTGTAGAAGCCAGCCCGGCGGTGTACGAAAATACCGTTGTGATCGGTACCAGACAGTGCAAGATCTGGGGCGTTAAAATTGACTGATTTTTTGAAAATTCCTCTTGCTTTTTCATATCATGTGTGCTATCATAATCGGGCTGACAAGCGGGTTATCCGGGTGTAGCGCAGTTGGTAGCGTGCTTGAATGGGGTTCAAGAGGCCGCTGGTTCAAATCCAGTCACTCGGACCACCGCCGTCGCGGACGTTATTTCGTTCGCGACGGCGTTTTCTTTTTGAAAGCAAACGACCACTCCGTCGCTCCTCCTCTCCAAATCGAACCCGCTTCCCTGGGCTTCGATGACGCTGTCGGGCGGAAAGAACAGCAGGACCCAACTCATAACAAGCCACAAGCAAAAAACCGACCGCCGGAGTTTTCCCCCGGCGGCCGAAATGCTTTATTTCCCGATCAACTGTTCTCCGACTTTGTAAATGTCTCCCGCTCCTACTGTCAGGATGATATCGCCGGGCGCTGCGGTCCATCGCAGCGTTTTCAGGATCTCATCAAAGCTGTCGAAATACATCGAGTTTCTGATCAGATCTGAGATATCCTTCGAAGAGATGCCAATGGTATTCTTTTCCCGCGCCGCATAGATCTCTGCCAGTATCGTCATATCGGGACGTCGAAGCTGGGTGACAAAATCATTAAAAAGCGCTTTCGTGCGTGAATACGTGTGCGGCTGAAAGACCACGATCGTCCGCTTATAGCCGAGCGTTTCCACTGTGTCCAGCAGAACCTTCAGCTCACCCGGATGATGGGCATAGTCGTCATACACATCCGCCCCGTTGTACTTCCCTTTGAATTCAAACCTGCGGCCAGCTCCGTTAAAACCGGCAAGTCCGTATTTTACGGCCAGAGGCCCGCACCCGAGCGTAATCGCAGCGGCGCTGGCGGCAAGGGCGTTTTTCACATTGTGGATCCCGGGGACATGAATCGTGACATGCGTAAATACCTTCCCCCGATAAATAATATCAAACTCCGACTTGGTGCCGAGCTGAACAATGTTTCGCGCGCACACGTCTGCGCGATCCGTCAGGCCGAAGGTCATGATTTTTCTTCCGAGCGGACGCAGCGCGTCCATCGTGTTTTCATCTTCCAGATTGGCGATGATGGTCCCGTCGTCCGGAACATGGGAGGCAAATTCGCGGAAGGAGTTTTTGATGTCGTCAAGATCCTTGAAGAAGTCCAGATGGTCCTCTTCGATATCGAGGATCACGGCAACGGTCGGGTAAAAATTCAGGAATGAATTGCAGTATTCACAGGATTCCATCACGATGGTATCGCCGCACCCGACGCGGTGTCCTGCGTGCAGCAGCGGCAGCGTTCCGCCGATCATCACAGTCGGGTCCTTCTGCGCAGCCATCAGAATATGGGTAGACATGGAGGTCGTCGTTGTCTTTCCATGGGTGCCGGAGATGCACAGCGCGTTCCTGTAATCCCGCATGATCGCTCCCCACGCTTCCGTCCGCTCAAAAACAGGAATTCCCCGCGCATGCGCCGAAGCGATTTCGGGATTGTCATCGTGAACGGCGGCAGTGCGTACGATAAAATCGATGTCGGGCGTAATGGTCTCGCTGTGGTGACCCAATATGATTTCAATGCCTTTCTCCCGGAGGCGTTCAACGTTTTCGCTTTCATTGATATCGGAACCGCTGATCTTAAGTCCCATCCCCTGCAGGACTTCAGCCAAGGGCGACATGGAAACACCGCCGATCCCAATGAGATGCCCGCGTTTGCCCGCTATCATATATTGTCTAAAGTCTTTCATAATTACTCCTTTGCGGCATGGATCCGGCCGTTTCCAGTATTATACTTGTTTCATTTCTGAAATTCAAGCAGTATCTGTCGCCTGTCCGAGGTTATCTGTTGACGCTCTCTGCGGAATCATCTATAATAATAACAATACCTGATAAAAACTATGTAAGGCAGGGGATGTTTCATGCCAGCTTTCAGCGATTCTGCTTTCTTATCCAGCAACGGAACCACCAGTATCCACGTTCGTCGATGCGCTCCTGACGGGCCGGTCCGTGGGATCGTCCAGATCGCGCACGGGATCGCAGAACATGTTGAGCGTTATGACGCATTTGCGCATCACCTCGCGTGCAACGGCTTTCTCGTCGTTGCAAATGATCATCTCGGACACGGAAAAAGCATGAACAGCGAAGCGGATCTGGGTTTTTTTGCTGAGCATGGCGGCTGGGAGCTCGCCGTGGGCGATATGCGAAAGCTCTTTGAACTGACGCGAGAGGAGTTCCCGTCCGTACCCTATTTCCTTTTCGGTCACAGCATGGGAAGCTTTCTGACGCGCACATATCTGATCAAATACAGAAGCGGTCTCGCAGGCGCAATCATTTGCGGCACCGGTCAGCAGGCCGCTCCGATCGTAGCCGGCGGCAAGCTGCTCGGCACGATGGAATGCAGGAAGTACGGCCCCAGATATAAAAGCGAGAAGCTCAATCATCTTGCTTTTGGGAATTACAACAAATGCTTTGAGGTTCGCCGAACGGCATGCGACTGGCTCAGCAGAGACAATGCCGCGGTGGACAAGTACATCGAAGACCCTCTCTGCGGTTTTATCCCCAGCGCCGGGCTTTTTACCGATATGATGACCGGGATTCAGTTCATCGGATCAAAGAAAAATATCCGCCGAATGAATAAGGATCTTCCCGTGTTCTTTATTTCCGGCGACATGGATCCGGTAGGAGAAAATGGGAAAGGCGTCATACGCGTATACAACAGTTTCCTGAAAGCAGGCATGACAGATGTTACCATGAAGCTCTATCATGAGTGCAGGCACGAATTGCTGAATGAATTGAACCGTGATGAAGTGATGAAGGACATTCTTGACTGGATTGTCAGTAAGCTGCCGCAGAAATCCGAATTATGATGATTCCGGCCCCGCGGCGGTTGACGATGCGGGTGGCAGCTGCATTCTCTCCCACCAGATCCGCCGCATGCCGTTGGAGTGCTTCCTGCGGCTGCGCGGGCTCAAATCCGAAGAAAAGAGACAAAACAGATGGATCAGATTTATGAACAGGACTTGAGGATCACTCCAAGCCTTTCGGATGCCGACGGGAAACTCGGATATTACAACGCCTTTGGCGTATGCATGGATGTCGCGGCGATCCACGCACAATTGCTCGGCATCGGATTGTATGAGCTGGCGCGCAGGGATCTTTTCTGGCTTACGGTAAAAACTCAGCTCCGTTTCTTCGAGCGCCCCCGGATGATGGAGCGCGTCACGGCGCAGACGTGGCCGGATCAACCGGGAAAGCTTCGCGGCAACCGCAGCTATCGGATCCTTCGCGGCAATGCGATCCTGATCGCAGGGAAAACGGAATGGGCCGTGATCAATCAGAAGACAAAACAGCTGGCTCGCTTGGACGATGTTTATCCTGCTCACATGGAATTCGGAGTCCCCCCGGCATCCCCTGAACCGTTTGCGCGCATTCAGGACAGCTTTGGAAATGAACCGCCCTATGCCAGTTACACGGTTCGCTCTGCGGATATCGACGTCGGCGGGCACATGAACAACACGGCCTATGTGCGCACGATGCTCGGCTCTCTTTCCAATGATACGCTGCACAATCTCAACATCGGAAAGATCGATGTCGTTTTCCGGGCCCCCTGCTTTGAGGGCGACGTATTGGAGCTTCAGCAGCGAAAAAACGAGAACTGTCTGGAGATCCGTATGAGCAAGAACGGAGACACCGTGATTCTGGCACGGATCGAATGAAAAGAATAAAGAAATCGGCCCTGCGTTCAAAGTCGCAAGGCCGATTTCTTTTACTTCATCTGTTTTCTTCTTGCGAGGTTGATCATGCCTTCCTGCATATTGCCGAGCTCCCGAAGCATTTTTCCCGCGCCGTAAGCCGCGCAGGCCAGCGGATCATCCACAACGACGGCCTCGATGCCGGTCCGGCTTGTGATCAGCTTGTCCAGGCCCCAGATGAGACTGCATCCGCCCGACATGACGATCCCGTTGACGGAGATATCAGCAACAAGCTCGGGAGGGGTGCGCTCCAGCACCATATGGATGGTCTCGAGAAGCTTTTCCAGCGGTTCCTCCAAAGCTTCTATCATATCATTGGAACTGATCGTCACGGCCCTCGGCAGACCGGTCAGCAGGCAGCGGCCTTTCACTTCCTGTGATCCGATTTCAGTGCGGGGATAAGCGCATCCGATGCTGCGTTTCAATTCCTCCGCCGTACGGGAGCCGATCACAACGTTATGCTTTTTTCGGATATACTTCACAATCGCTTCGTCGAACTCGTCCCCTGCTGTTGTAATGGATTCGCATTCCACCACTCCGCCGAGGGAGATGACGGCAATTTCCGTCGTACCGCCTCCGATGTCAATGATCATATGACCGTCCGGTTTTGAGATGTCGATGCCTGCGCCGGTGGATGTTGCGACGGAGGTCTCCAGCAGGTATACCTTCCGGGCGCCCGCTTCGATCGTTGCGTCAATAATCGCGCGCTCTTCCACGCCCGTGATGCTGCTGGGAACACACACGATCACTCTCGGCTTGAAAAAGCTGAAGCTTGTGACACGGGATATGAGCTCCTGGAGCATTCGTGTCGTCATGTCATAATCGGAGATCACGCCGTTTGCAATCGGGTGGATCGCGACGATATTTGCCGGTGTGCGTCCCAGCATTTTCTCAGCGTCGCCGCCGACCTTCAGCAGCTTTCCCGTAACCTTGTCCACAGCGACTACGGTAGGCTCGCGCATGGAAACCCCCTTGCCGCGCACATAGAGCAGCGTGCTTGTTGTGCCGAGATCAATCGCGATATCCCTCTCAAAAAAGAGCATATGAGCTCACCTCAACCTATATTATAACATAATTCTCACAGAGTCAGTCCCGCGTCCGTGCAATCGCGGCGCAGAGGATTTCGGATGCGCCGGCGGAAAGCAGCGTTTTGGCGCATTCAGAAAGTGTGGAACCCGTCGTCACGATGTCATCGATCAGAAGGATCCGCTTTCCCTCGACCAAAACGGGATCCACCGCGCGGTATGCGCCGGAGATGTTGGCACGGCGTTTTTCCGGGGAGCCCATCAGAGACTGTTTTTCGGCCTCCATCGGCTTTTCCAACGTGCTGACCGCAACATCATCCAGTTCCAGCGCGGTGGCAAGCGCGAGCAGCATGGACTGGTCATAGCCGCGTTCATTCAGGCGGTTCCGACTCAGCGGCACCCAGGAAATCAGGTCGTATCGGCCGGCAAGATGTTCCCGGATGCAGTCAGCCAGCAGCCGGCCGTAAGCCTTGGAATACCCGGTCGCGCCCTTGAACTTGTACCGATGCAGAGATTCCCTTACGTCGCCCTCATAATAAAGCGGCGCAATACAAAGGGAGAAAAACTCTCCGTTCTTTTCTCCCCCGCCCTGCGTATATGGCAAGGTACGCAAACAGTCGTCGCAGATCATTTGGTTGCTGCTGCGCAGAAATTTCCTGCAAAACACGCAGCGCGGCGGGAACAGGATGTCCAGGAAAGTGGAAAACACGCCCATGATGATACCTCCCACACCGATTATCCGTTCTCTCCGGCGAGACGAGCGCGGAGACCGCTGTAGCGTCTCACCTGTTTATGATTGTCGATCATCTGCCTGGCAACGGCCTCGTCACCGACCGCGATGAGCAATTCCCTGGCTCTGGTCACTGCTGTATAGAGCAGACTTCTGTATACAAGCTGGGGCGGCGTTCCGGCAAGGCTCAGAATCACCGCACGGTATTCGCTTCCCTGCGACTTGTGCACGGTCATGGCCCAAGCATGTTCAATTTCGGAAAGCATATCGAAACTGTAAGTGGCGAGATGACCGTCATAATCTACGACCAGGAGCTCATTTGCAGAATCGATCGATCTGATGTAACCGATGTCTCCGTTGAATACACCGGTTCCGCTGAACGAACTGTCAGCGGCTATCCATATAATATCATAATTATTTCGGATTTGCATCACCCGATCGCCTACGCGAAAAACAAAATTTCCGTATTGCTTTTCGGGCTTCCCGTCGGCATGCGGGTTCAGAGCAGCCTGAAGCGCCTGATTCAGAGAATAGACGCCCGCGGAACCCTTTCGCGTCGGTGTCAGAACCTGGATCTCGTCGCTGGAGAGCCCAAGATTCTTCGGCAGACGCTCGGCACAAAGCTGAACAATCAATTCCCGCGCCGCATCCTGATTGGTGCGTCGCATAAAAAAGAAGTCGCCTTTGTTCTCGCAGAAGTTCGGGTGATCGCCGTCGTTGATCGCGTGGGCATATCGGATAATCCGGCTGTCAGCTGTCTGCCGGAAGATTTCCGTCAGGCGGACCACCGGGATCATGTGGCTTCTGAGGATTTCCATGAACACGTTGCCCGGCCCCACAGGCGGAAGCTGATCGGCGTCACCGACCAGAATCAGTCTGCAATCGGCGGGAAGCGCGCACAAAAGCGCCTTCATGAGCGTGATATCAATCATCGAGCATTCATCCACGATCATCACGTCGCATTTCAATGGCGCATCCTCGTTGCGCTTAAAAACGAGTTCCGTGCTTTCGTGCGCGTATCCGGCCTCCAGCATACGATGGATCGTCTGTGCTTCCCGTCCGGCGAGCTCGCTCATTCGCTTTGCTGCCCGACCGGTCGGCGCAGATAGCCGGACAGAAAGCCCCATGCGCTCAAACATTGCGATCAGCGCGCGGATGACGGTCGTTTTTCCCGTACCCGGTCCGCCTGTCAGAACCATTACCCGATGATTTGCGGCGATTTCAAGCGTTTTTCTCTGCATCGGAGCATAGCTGATGCCCTGCTCCCGCTCAACGGACGCAAGAATCCCGCTGAAGTCCGAAGGGGCCCGGACATAGGCCGCCGTCATCCGCAGAAGACGCTCGGCAGTGTAGGTCTCAGCCGCATACAGATTTGCAAGGTAACAGCCCTCGCAGCCGGCGATCTTTGATGAGACGACTTCTCCGCTGTCAAGAAGAACGTCAAGTCCGTCCTCGATCGGCTGCGGGTCGATGTCGATGAGCTGACTTGTGGCGAGCACAAGTTTTTCCCGGGGAATAAAAACATGCCCGTTTCCCGTGTTGTGCTGAAGCTCAAACAGGATCGCGGCAGCGACGCGTTCAGCGCTGTCACCGTCCATACCGAGCTCCAGCGCCAGACGATCCGCATCGGCAAATTCGCCGCCGATTTCGGACTGGCTGAGGATGTAAGGGTTTTCTTCCACGATTGCAAGCGCCTTGTCCCCATAGAGACGGTACAGACGAATGGAGAGCTGCGGCTTGATTCCATGTCCGACGAGAAACTCCATCAGCCGCCGGAGACCCAGCTGTTGCCGAAGCGTCTCGCTCATCTCAAGCGCTTTTTTCATGCTGATGCCTTTGAGGCCGGCCAGCTTCTCGGGCTCCCGTTCCATGACATCCAGAGCATCGGCGCCGAAAGCCGAGACGATCACCGACGCCGTCGCAGGGCCGACGCCTTTGATGACGCGGCTTGCGAGATACTCATAGATTGCCTGCGCGCCGGTGGGCAGCGTGCGCTCGGCGGCGTCCGCCTGAAATTGTTTTCCATGGGCGGGATGCCGGACCCATGTGCCGCGGACCGTCAGCTGTTCACCGGGCGCGGCAAATGGGAGGCAACCGGTGACGGTGACTTCTTCCCCGTCGCCTGTTTCAAGCACAAGTACGGTATATCCGTTCTCTGCGTTGGAATAAATGATATCTCCGACCGTGCCGATCAGTTCGATCCATTCTTTCTGTTCCATTGGGTCCTCCGCCTACAGGATCTTTTTCAGGAACTCGCCTGTCGCGCTCTCCGGGCAGGCAGCACATTCCTCCGGCGTGCCTGTAAAAACGATGTTTCCGCCGGCGTCGCCTCCTTCGGGCCCCAGGTCGATAATATGATCTGCGCACTTGATGACGTCCAGATTGTGTTCGATGACAATCACCGTGTTGCCGAGATCGGTCAGCTTGTTCAGGACGTCGATGAGGCGATGGACGTCGGCGGTGTGAAGTCCTGTTGTCGGCTCATCCAGCACATAGACCGTGCTGCCTGTGCTTCGCTTGCTGAGCTCCGTCGCAAGCTTGACGCGCTGCGCTTCGCCGCCGGACAGCGTGGTCGCAGGCTGTCCCAGCTTGATATATCCCAAGCCGACGTCAAAAAGCGTCTGGATCCGGGCGCGGATTTTCGGAAGGTTTTCAAAATACGGGATCGCTTCCTCTACGGTCATGTCAAGCACTTCCGCGATGTTCTTTCCCTTGTATCGCACCTCCAGCGTTTCCCGGCTGTAGCGTGTCCCCTTGCACACTTCGCAGGGCACATAGATGTCGGGAAGGAAGTGCATTTCGATCTTCAGAAGGCCGTCGCCCGCGCATGCTTCGCATCGTCCGCCGCGCACATTGAAGGAAAACCTGCCGGGACCGTAGCCGCGGATTCTCGCATCCTGTGTGGAAGCAAACAGATCACGGATATCATTGAATACGCCGGTATATGTTGCGGGATTGGAACGCGGGGAGCGGCCGATGGGGCTTTGATCGATTGCAATGACTTTGTCGGCGTACTCCGTTCCGTCCACGCCGTCGCATTTTCCGCCCCGTGTCTTTGCGCGGTTCAGGCGCGCTGCAAGGGTCCTGTACAGGATCTCATTCACAAGGCTGGATTTTCCGCTGCCGGATACGCCGGTCACGCAGATGAATTTTCCCAGGGGAAACGATACGTCAATGTTTTTCAGATTGTTTTCCCGCGCGCCGCGCACGGTGATGCAGTGTCCGTTTCCGCTGCGGCGCTCTGTCGGGACAGGGATCTTCTTTTTCCCGCTGAGATACTGGCCCGTAACAGAACGCGGACATGCGCAGATATCTTCAACGGTTCCCTGCGCGACAAGCTCACCGCCGTGGACGCCCGCGCCGGGCCCGATGTCGATGATATGGTCGGCTGCGTACATGGTCTCCGTATCGTGCTCGACGACGATCAGCGTGTTCCCGAGATCACGAAGGCGCCGGAGCGTATGGATCAGCTTCGCGTTGTCCCGCTGATGCAGGCCGATCGAAGGCTCATCGAGGATATAGAGGACTCCCATCAGCGCGGATCCGATCTGGGTAGCAAGCCGGATCCGCTGGCTCTCGCCGCCTGAGAGGGTTCCGGCCGCTCGATCCAGGGAAAGATACTGCAGACCCACGGAAGAAAGGAACCGAAGTCTGGCGGAGATCTCTTTGAGAATCTGCTCCGCAATCATCTTCTTCTGCCCTTCCAGGCGCAGCCCGTCAATAAACGCGATCTCATCGGTAATGGAAAGCGCGGCAAACTCCATGATGCTCAATCCGCCCACTGTGACGGCAAGAGCTTCCTTTTTCAGTCGCCTGCCGCCGCAGTCGGGACAGGGGATTTCGCTCATGCACTGTTCCAACTCTTCGCGGACAGCGGCG
>Ga0079305_1002749_pt1 | contig 13952 bp, 8 predicted proteins | sample LMS_cellobiose_e_FD_79183 | JGI IMG/M metagenome (GOLD analysis project Ga0079305, IMG submission 79183) | Rumen-fistulated moose microbial communities from Alaska, USA - LMS_cellobiose_enrichment | ecosystem: Host-associated > Mammals > Digestive system > Stomach > Rumen fluid ... | reverse complement strand
TCGGACGGCAAAAACCTGCTGCTCGACAGCGAGTTCGCCGGCGACGAACCCTATATGCTGGCCTCGAATCTCGAAAACGTCGCCGTCCTCGTGGACAAGGACCGGGTCAAATCGGGCGTCTACGCCATAGACCACTTCGGGGCCGACGTCATCATTCTCGACGACGGGTTCCAGTATCTCATGCTCAAGCCCCACATCAACATCGTGCTGGTGGACTCCACCGATCCCTTCGGCAACGGTCACGTGCTGCCCCGGGGCATTCTGCGGGAGCCCATCAAAAACATCCGCCGGGCGGACTACATCTTTCTCACCAAGTCCGACGGCAGCCACAAACTTGAGCATCTCAAGCACTTCCTGCGCCGCCACACCCGCCGGGCGGAGATCATCGAGTGCTGTCACAAGCCCCAGTATTTCGTGCGCATCGGCACCGGGGAGACGCGGCCGCTGGACGCCGTCCGCGGCAAGAGAGTCGCGGCCCTTTCGGCCATCGCCCGGCCCGAGAGTTTCGAGAGTTTTCTCGAACAGCTGGGCGCGGAATTGGTCCTCCGCGACCATTATGCCGACCACCACCGCTACACCGAGCAGGAGATCCTCGACTTCATCAATCAGGCCAAGGCCGCCGGAGCCGAGTGGATCGTCACCACCGAAAAGGACGCCGTGCGCATCCCCCGCATCGCCCGCTGCGACCTGCCCCTGATCTATCTGCGGATACAGATCGACATCCTCAGCGGTCAGGAGAGCTTCGATCAGTGCATCTCACGCATCTGCTTCATGTGAGGCTCCCGTTGCGTTTTGCGCTTTACTTGAGGGTGCCGTATCGGATTCGTACAATTTTTTTCACGGAGCGTGCTGTCTTTTTCCGTCTTCACCGGGTATATTGTCGAAAGGCAGATGCATGAATTTTTCGGAAAGAGGACAATTCCATGGAGACGAAAGCGCTTTTTCAGCTGATCCGGCAGACCGTCGACGGAAACAGGATCCGTTCCTTCGCGGAGGAGTACCGCAAGTACCCGGCAAGACTGGGTTTTTCCTCATACGCGGAGGGGATCGGCTTTCTCGCGGAAAAGTACCGGTCTTTCGGTCTGGACGCCGAGGTCGTCGATTTTCCCGCCGACGGCCGGAGCGTTTACGCCGACCGGCATTTTCCGCTGGCGTGGGACGTCGACGACGCCTGGGCGGAAGTCGACGGGGAACGCATAGCCGATTTCGGCGAGCGCACCTACTGCGTCGTGCCGTTTTCGCATGACAGCGGCGGCGTGCGCGCGGCCGTCATCGTTCCCTATGACGAACTTCCCGGCGCGGGGTCGCCGGAAAACATCGTTCCGCTGCTTACCCGAATGCCTTCGGGCGCCGTCGTCGGGGAACTCATGGACCGGGGATATGCCGCCTTCATGGCAGCGGTCGATCTGGAGCCGGTCCACCCCTCTCTGGACGACTCCCGGCGCTGGTACAACGACCTTTTCGGCGCCGGGCAGATCGACTGCCGGAGCCGGACCTGCGCCGGATTTTCGCTGACGCCGCGCATCGCCCGGAAACTGATGCAGCGCTATGCCGAAAGCGGCCCCGTTCCCGTGAAATATCTGATGAAGACCCGGACTTATGCGGGCAACGCGCCCGCGGTCACGGCACTGCTGAAGGGAAGGTCGGAACGCTGCTTCTTCGTCACCGCCCACGCGTACGAACCCCATGCGACGAACAACGTCGCGGGGGTGGCGGGCTGTCTTGAGATCGCCCGGGCCCTGTCGCATCTGATCCGCGGGGGAAAACTTCCGCAGCCGGAGCATTCCATCCGTTTCTTTCACGGGCTGGAGAATTTCAGTCTCTACGCCTGGGGCATGGCGCACCGGAACGAGATGAAAAACGCCGTGGGCGGCGTGTCGCTGGACTCCTTCGGACGGCTGGAGGCGGAGGGGGCGAAAGAGCATTTCGTCCTGCGGCGCAGTCTGAATGTGCATCCCTCCGACCAGCACGCGGCGGCCCGGGAATATCTGGCGCTGGCAGCGGAAGCAAGCGGCATCCCGTTCGAAGTCAAAGAGGCGTCGAAGAACAACGAAGACCTGATGCAGGATCCGCTGTTCGGTCCGCCGTGGAACCTCCTTTACGGGTCGTTGTGGGAGGAGCCGCGATCCACGTATCCGCGCTGTTATTTCTATCACACCGACAACGACACGACCGACAAACTTTCGCCGGTCGCGCTGGGCGCGGCCGCCTCCTTTGCCGCAGCGCTGGCTTTTGATTCGGTCACGGAGCGCTCCGCCGGGGAACGCGCGCTCCGCTCGTGCGAAGACTGGAAGCGGATCGTCCGCGCGAAATGTCTGGAGGCGCTGAAGCTGAAGGACGCCGATCCGGAACTGCGAACGTTGCGGGCTCAGCGTCTGGCGGCGTGGCGGCGTCTCTCGCTGGATTCGGCGGCGGCGGCGATCCGTGACGAACAGCTGATCGCGGCGTTCCGGAGTTTTGCCGCCGGGGAGTTCGGCGCCGCCTTCGACCAGCTGTGCGGCGGCGAACCCCCCGAACTCCGGACCGCGGGGGGAGAGGAGATCATCGTCCGCACCGTGCCGGGCCCCGTCGGTCTGGGGTGCATCGGCAACGATCTGCGGCCGCTGGCCGGGGAAGCCCTGGGGTATGCCGCCGACGAATACTGGTGCTTCGACGAGAGCGGGACCAATTACTATTATTTCGACGGCAGACGCAGCGTGTTTCAGACGGCGCTGGCGGTCTGGTGCACCCGGTCTTACGGGGATCATGAAAGTGCCGGCGGTTTCGAAGAGGAACTGCGCCGCCTGTCTAAACTTGCGGAACTTGCGGTCAGGGCGGGACTGGCGGAATACGTGAAGACGCCCCCGGTCGCAGAAAACGGCGTCCAGAAGGGGCTTCGCAAACCGTGAATCCCCGCGGCGGAACGCCCGGCGGCGGCTCCGGAATATCGGTTCCGTACAAATCTTTTCTGCTCACATCCTATTTTTTCCTCACTTTTCGGGTATATTTAAAGGCAGGAGACAACCACACAAGGGAGGGACGTTCCATGGGTAAGAGATTTTCGGGTATGACAGGTTTGTCCGGTACAAAATCGATCGTGGGGACCTGCAGGTTCTTCACTTTGATAGAGCTTCTGGTGGTGATCGCCATCATCGCCATTCTGGCGGCGATGCTGATGCCCGCGCTGCAGCAGGCCCGGGACCGGGCCCGGGCGGCAAGCTGCCTCTCGCAGATTAAACAGGTCTCCCAGGCCCAGCAGTTCTACACCGACGACCACGATGGCTGGATCCTGCTGAACGACTCCACGCTGGCCGAAACGGTGATCTGGGCGCGTATGCTGGCCGGCCGCGCCAGCTGGTCCAAGAAGAAATATCTGGAGCCGAAGATGCTTCTCTGTCCCGGCATCACCAACGTGGCCCCCAAGAGTTCCTCCGGCGACCCCTTCGGCGACAGTCTGAACAGAAACTCCTACGGCATGTGGATGTTCGCCTATCCTCACGAGCGCCGCGGCGACCGGTCGCGTTCCATCGGCACCATCTCGGGCATTTTCGAATCCAGTTCGAAACTGATCGGCTATCTCAAGCCGGCCACGCTGCGCAAGCCCTCCGGCGTCGTCCTCATCGCCGACACGGGGATCCTCAAACCGGGAACCGATTACGGGCGCTCCTATATGTTCTTCACCACGGTCGCCGACGAGATCGACACCGACCGCGGCATCTGGCGGCTGCACAGCGACCGGGCCAACACGGCCTTCGTCGACGGCCATGCGGCGGCGATGACCAAGGGCGATCTGCTGGCGACGCCCCAAAAGGTCCAGCGCAGCTGGTCCCAGCTCGGCGTCAAGGAAGTCATCCCGTAGAGGACACGTCATGAAAAAGCTTTTTCCGGCGCTTTGCCTCTTTGCGTGTTTCCTGCTCTTCGGCGCGGAGAACATGGGGCGGTTCGACGCCGACTCCGCCTGCTGGTTCGTCGACGGAGGCAATTACAGCTGCCGTTTCTTCGAGGGACACATGTTTCCGCTGCGCTTCACGCTCGCGGGGGCGGGCGAGATGCCCCGGTGCGGTTTCGGCGACAACATCACGACGCCCTCCGACAAGAAGAACTGGCGTCTCAACATGGACCGCTGGGCGAAACTTCGGGTCCTCTCCAACACGCCTGAGGAGTTCCGCGTGGAACTCACGGGCAAGTTCTGCCGCGACGCCCGGCCGAGAATGGAGGTGCTGGAAGAGGTCACGGCCGTCTACCGCTGGACCTTCCGGCGCGGCAGACCGGGATTTCAGGTGGAGGCGATTCTCAGGGGCGAATCCGGAGGCCGGTACCGCGTCAATCAGACGCTGTGCATGAACTGGCGCGAAACCTTCATCGACGCCGTCCGCCGTCCCGGTGAAGAGAAGAAGCCCGTTGTTCCGGGCAAGTATTGCGACGTGCGCGGGAACCTTGCCTTTTACGGTCCGCGTTTCGTCGTGACCGCGAAAAGCCCCCGCGTCATCGGGCTGGTTTCTCCCGATGCGTGGCGGACAAAAGTCATGCTCAATGCAGGCTTGTGGGGCGTGGACTGGGACGGCAAGGAACTTGTCCGTTCCGCCGAGATCGAATTTTCAAGTGCAAACAGCAAATAAGATCTGCCGCATCGGCCCTTTCTCATGAAAAAGAAAACATTTCTTCTGTCGGCTCTGCTTCTCGCGCCCGTCCTGCTCTGTGCCGGGACGGAGCCCGTGGCCCGCTACTGCTTCGAGGACACCAAAGACGGCGTCGTGCCCAACCGCATGGGCAAACAGTATCCCGCCCGCATCAAAGGCAAGTACCGCGTGACCGGGGACAACGCCCTGGCCATGGACGGCGTCTCCACCGAGATCGTCCTCGAGGGCACCGAAAAGCTCGATCCCCGCAAGGGCATGACCTTCATGCTCATCTACAAGCGTCAGGTCCTGCCCGGCAACAAGCCCATCGACTTCAACCACGACATGTTCTTTTTCAGGAGCAAGCAGTTCCTCTTCGGGCGGCAGTATCACCGCGTCTACACCAATTACTGGGACGACTCCATGCGCGACGTCGCCCCTTCCTACGCCTCGGACGCCGTGCCCATGGACGACAAATTCCACCACATGGCCATGACGATATTCCATCACGAGGAGCCCGCCCACGGCATCGATCAGGTGGAGATCAGGACCTACGTGGACGGTATGCCCGTCAAGCAGACCGAACACCGCCGGCTCAAGATGCGTTTCGGCGGCGACAAGCCCATCGAAATGGGCTGCGGCAGCACCTTCGGTCCCCCGTGGCGGCTGGGCGGCGAGATCGCCGACGCCCGCATCTACGACCGGGTCCTGTCGGCCGGCGAGATCAAAAGGATCGTTTCCGAACAGAAACTGGTCCGTCCCGCGTTCCGCGTTCCGCAAAAATTGTCGCCCGGTGACGAAAAACTGCTGGGAACGGTCGAGAACGCTTCTTTCCGCAGCGCCTTGACCCGGCTGGCGCAGAAGGGGAACGCCCTGTGGCGCACCGCGGCGGCGGATCCCCGAAAGCATCTGACCCTTCTGACGGGCAAGGAGAGTTCCCTCGTCGTTTCCGCTCTGCCCGGCGCGGCGGGGATTGTTTCGTGGTACGACACGGCCGCCAAGCGCGAAGTCCTGCGCTGGGACAACCTCTTTTTCGAGCTCGTGCTCAAGCGGAACGGCCGCGAGGAGACCGTTTCGCCCGACTCTCCCGGCGTTCATTCGGAGCTGACGCAGAAGCCGGTCAGGACTGCGGACGGGTGGCGCTTTGCCGTTTCCTACACCCACCCCGAATGGTCGGCCCTCGCCGAGTTTCTCTTCACCGGGGACCGGATCGAGTACACAATCAAGCCTCAAAGCCGGCACCGGGTGCTGTATCTTGCTTCGCCCCGGGCGGCGGTCAACGCCTTCGACCGTGAAAAGAGTTTTCTCGTGACGCCCGACGAGATCGGGCGCAGCATCCCCTGCGGCGGTTCTTCCGGAGCCGCCTACGCCGGGACCTATCCCGGCCGCCGGGCCTGCATGCAGCTGGGCGCGTACTATGACCGCGACGGCGGCGTCTTTCTCTCGTCGGGCGAGAACCGGGGCCGGATCAGTTATCTGACTTCCTCAGGCGACGGTTCCGGCGCGGAATTCGGCTTCCGGCAGGTGACGGCCAAGGACGGCTCCAACAGCGGCCGCGCCGTGCTGGAGCTCTTCCGCGGCGACTGGTACGACGCCGGAAACTGCTACCGCAAAATGCTGGACCGCCGTCAGCCGCCGTGGTGGGTAAAAGAGGCCGTCGCCTATCCCACGCCCCGGTGGATCAAAGAGAACACCCTCTGGGTCTATTACGCCTGCGGCAACGAAGACAACGGCGTGTACGCCGCTTTGAGAAAGTATTTCGGTCTGCCCTTCGCCGTCACCGTCGAGGGCAGTCACGAGCGGGGCGGCAAGTACGCGCCGTTCCCGCGTCTGCATCCCGATATGATCGAGGAGACGAGAGAACTTCACAAGTCGGGGCTCCGCGTCCAGCTCTACACCAACGCCCGCATCATTCAGGAGATCAGCCGGAGCATGGGCAAGGAGGAGTTCACCGCAAAGATCCTGCCCGACGCGGTCCGGCGTGACGGCAAGCCCGCGTTCGAGATCTATCCCGACACCTTCGGTCGGACTGCGGTGATCTGCCCGTCGTCGAAGACCTATTCTCTGCAGATACTGGACTTCTGCCGCCGTTTTTCGGCGCAGGGCATCGACGGGCTCTACCTCGATCAGCTGGGCTGTACGACGCCGCTTCTGTGCACGTCCGACAAGCACCTCCACGCCCCCGGCGACCCCGACGCGTGGTTCCTGAACGGCCAGCGCGAAACGGTTTCCGCCCTGCGCCGGATGTTCAAGGAGAAGAACTGGTGCGAAAAGTGGTTCTCCAACGAGTGCAACGGCGAGATCGTGGTGGGACTGAGCGACGTCGCCTGTCCCTGGGGCGCGTTCTACGACGACCAGATCCCGCTGTTCCATCAGGTCTACTCGGGACGCATCCAGAGCGGCGACCTCGACCGGGTGGGCGAAGACGAGGGCGCATCCTTCGTCAAGGACGCCGAACTTCTGCTGCGGGGCGAACAGATCGGGCGGCTCAACTGCCGCAATCTGACCTCTCCTCTGCGCTTCGACTACCGCGCCTATGTCAAACGCCTGATGCACCTGCGCACAGGGCTTCTGGGGTATTTCAATTCCGGCGTCATGGGCCGTCCGCCCCGGCTGGTCCCCGAAGAGAAACGGATCCCCCGGTTCTGGGGCAATTCCGGCTCCCGGGTGGTGGCCCGTCCCCCCGTCCTCGCCGCCTGCTGGAAGAAGGGGGAAAGCACCGCCGTCGTCGCCGTCAACACCACCGCCGAAGAACGGAAGACGACCCTGTGCTTCGAACTCGAAAAGCCCGGTGCGCTCACGCTGTATTCCGCCGACGGGAAGAAGCGGCGCGTTCCCGGGCGGAAGGAAATGCGTTTCGACTGCGTTCTTGCTCCTTACGCCTGTCTGGTGCTCACCGATGCGCCGGACCCTGCGCTGGACAAGGCCTTTGCCGTCATCGGTTCCACCTTCACCGAGCCGGATCCCTTCCGCTTCGATGCGGCCAAGTACCCCGAAAAACTGCATGAATTGAACAGGACCTACCGGGCGGTGGATTCCTTCGTCAGCGGCGCTCAGCGGGCCGTGGCCCGAAACGAGGTCAATTACATCTACTACGCCGTGGTCTACCCGGGAAGCGTCGATTTCGGCAGCGAAGAAAAGGTGCGCGAATTCGACCTTCTGCTTGCCGCTGCGCCCGAGAGCGGCGACGGCGCGCTCCGCATCTACGCGGACGCCATCTCGCCCGAAAACCTGATCTTCTCAAGTCCCCTCTGCGCAAATTTCCACACGAAAAACTGGCAGGACTACCGTATGCTGACGGGCAAGTCCCTCCGCAAACTTGCGGGGAAACACCGGATCTTCTTCTGCTTCTCCGGCAGTTCCGTATGCAATTTCCGCAGCTGGAGGATCAGATGACGATCCGTTTTTCCGCTTGACAAAACGGGGAAAACGTGCTAATTTTTGGTTCGTGTCCGGCGCCTCTTCCGCTGAAGTCGTGCGTCTTGACCGGTTTGACATTTCATCACCGAAATTCGAATAGGAGACCGTTATGAAAAAGATTCTTTTCCTTCTCGCCCTTTCGGCGCTGCTTCCTGCGGGGGCGGCGGAGATCGCACTCGGCAAACATCAGGTCATCACCTCCGCCTGGGGCGGGACCATGACCAAAACCGCCGATGGCGTGGAGATCAAGGCCACGCAGATCCGCAACATGTTTCTGGGCCGGGTCCGGCGGCAGCTGCCCCGGGAACTGCCGCTGTGGGGCAAGAGCTTCACCTACAGTTTCCGCGCCCGCGGCAAGGGAAAGATCAGCGCCTTTTTCTACACGCTGACTTCGCTGTACCGCGAGGAGACCTCCGGACGGACCAAAGATTTCGAACTTGCCGACGACTGGCGCGACTTCAAGGTCACTCTGCGCACACTGCGCCCGGACATCCTCAAGGGGTATCTGGTGCTCGAGGTGAACGGTCAGGGCACCTTCGTCCAGCTGGCCGGTGAAAAGCTCGAGACCCCCGATCCGGAAGACAGGGTGATCGCCGCTTCTCCGGAATTCGTCATGGTCCCCCAGAAGGGCGGCGCGGAGGTCAAGTTCACTGCTCCCGGCCGGGAGAAGCTGACCGCCTTCGACGGCAAGAAGCAGATCACGCTTCAGGGCCGGGACGGCGTCTTCACTTTGAACGCCCCTTCCGACATCGCCCCGTGGGGCAAGGCTCCCAAGGGCTCCGTGCAGGAGGGCGTGGCCAAGATCGGCGTCTGGGATGAAAAGAGCGGAGCGGCCAAGGGGGTTTACGTGTCGCGGCTTTCGGATCTCGAGTGGAGCGTTTTCACGGACATCGCCAAAGCGCCCCAGCTCAACAGAAAGATAAGCGCGCTCTTCCTCGGCGACAGCCTGAGCGACTTCTGCCGGGGCTTCAACTACATCGACGAGATCGCCTTCTGGATCAACAGATCCCATCCCGGCAGCTTCACCTTCCGCAACGCGGGAGTCGCGGGGTTCACGGTCAAGCAGCTGTACGCCCATCTGGCCGGTCAGCCGGGCGCGGCCGAACTTCACCGCATGAAGGACCTGTGGGACAGAAAGTACGATTACGTCTTCATCTTCCTCGGTCACAACGACACGGTGCAGTATTACGACAAGACGTGGAACCCCGTTCCCCATCAGCAGGTGAACGTTCTCAAAGAATATATGCCCAAGGTGATGGGCGAGATCCGCAAGCATTCCGACGCGAAGATCGTTCTCGTCACGCCGGTCGCCATGGATTACGAAAACTGCAAGAAGTTCGCCGAATCGCGCAAGCGCAAAGGGCAGGGGTACTACCTCTTCGCCATGCCCGACAATCTGGTCCCCTGGTGCACGGCTCTCGGCGAGATCGCCGAAAAGCACGCCGCATCATGCGTCGATCTCTACACGCCGACCGTCATGCTGCCCGAAAAGCACAAGGTCTTCACCGCCATCGACGGCGTGCACCTGATGCCCCGCGGCCAGCATCTCATCGCCGAGAAACTGCTGCGCTTCCTGGCCTCGCAGCCCCGGTAGCGGTTCAGCGGGCTTTGGCGCGGTACTCCGAGGGAGGGATCCCGATGATGCGCTTGAAGTTGCGGCAGAAGTGGCTGTTGTCGAAAAAGCCGCAGGCGATGGCGATTTCGGAGATGCTTTTGTCCGTTTCGGTCAGTGCCAGACAGGCTTTTTCGATCCTGAAAAAGGTCAGGTACTCGGTGATGTTCATCCCCGTTGCGCGCTTGAAGGCCCGCCCGGTGTATTCGGCGCTGTAGCCGAAGCGTTTGCCGATGGTCTCCAGCGTGATGCTCCCGGTGTAATGTCCCGCGATGTAGTCGAGGATCTCTCCGGCCAGATCGCCTGAGAAGGTCAGACTGGGCGTGCCCGCGCTCTTTCTGCCCGCGAGGATCAGGAACTGCACCAGCAGGGCTTTGGCGCACTCTCCGCACATGGGCTTGCCCTCCTCCAGTTCGGTCCTGACGGCGTCCAGCAGGGCGAAGAAGGGTCCCGAAACCGACGGGGGGAAGGTGTATTTCTTCCGGAATGAGAAGCCTTTGCCCGCGAGTCCGGCAAAGCAGTCGAAGCGCTCCAGCTGTTCCAGTTCGGCGGCGCTGAAAAGGTCTTTGTAGAAGGCCACGGTGCAGTAGTCCCCGTCGTGCCTGAAAAGGAAGGCGTGGGTGTCGTCTTCGCCCATGGGGTAGAAGTCCCCCGGCACCAGCGGAAAGGTGTGGCCGTTCACCGCGCAGAATCCCGCCCCGCGCCGGATGAACATGATCTCGATGCCGTCGTGTTTGTGGATCCTCTGCCGCCGGAATTTGTTCGTGTCGCGCTCGACGATGAACCGCATCCCCCGCAGCGCCCGGTCGCATATCCTGAATGTGTACATCCCGGCCTCCCGCGTTTTTTTTGTCAGAATCATACATTTTTCGAAAAAATATAGCACGCATTCTCTTTTTTTTCAACAGAAAAGGCCCGGTCCCGGTTTTTTCTCCGGGCATATCGGTTTCGAACAAAAAAAAGGCGGGGATATGCTTTTTTTTTACGGCGGCATGATGTATATTTCAGGCTGTTGAAACCAAAATCTGGAACAAAAAGGCGGGAATCATCATGGCCAAACTGAACGGAGACGAATTTCGCGACCGGGTCCTCGGCTGCTGGACGGGAAAAAACATCGGCGGCACCCTCGGAGCGCCCTTCGAGGGCACCCGCGACATGGTCGAACTGGATTTCTACACGCAGGAACTCCGCGGCGATCCCCTGCCCAACGACGATCTCGATCTGCAGCTGATCTGGCTCTATGCCGCGGAAGAGCTGGGCGTCTATCACATCACGCCCCGGAAACTTGCCGAATACTGGATGAATTACGAGTGCGCCCCCATGGGAGAATACCGCAACTGCATGGCCAATATCGCCGCGGGCTTCTATCCGCCCCTCTCGGGATCGTGCAACAACGACCAGTGGCGCTGGAGCAACGGCGCGTGGATCCGCAGCGAGATATGGGCGTGCTTCTTTCCCGGCTTTCCCGACGAGGCCGCCCGCTGCGCGTGCATCGACGCCTGCTGCGACCACGAGGGCGAGGGCATCTGGGCCGAGGTATTCACCTCTTCCCTCGAAGCCGCCGCCTTCGTCGAACACGACATCCGCCGCCTGATCGACATCGCCCTCGACCGGGTGAGCGGCGAGAGCCGCATCGCCAAAAGCGTCCGGACCGCCGTCGCCGCCTTCGACGAAAAACTCTCTCTCGCTCAGGCCCGGGAGCGCCTCGTCGAAGTCAATTCCGAAACGGGATTCTTTCAGGCTCCGCTGGACATCGGTTTCCTCACGCTGGCGCTCCTGTACGGCGGGGGGGACTTCGAAAAGACCGTACTCGCCGCCGTGCGCTGCGGCGACGACACCGACTGCACCGCCGCCACCGCGGGCGCCGTTCTCGGCATCATCCTCGGCCGCTCCGGCATCCCCGAAAAGTGGTGCGCTCCCATCGGAAACCGCATCGTCACCAAATGTCTGGCCCAATACGGCATCCCCGCGCCGCGCACCCTCGACGAACTGACGGACCGCGTCATGGCCGAAGCTCAGCGCGCCCGGAGCGTCAATCCCGTCCTGCTTGAGATCACCGGCGGTCCCACCGATCTTGCCGGGCACACCATTCCCCTCGACGGAGAGACGGCGCGCCTCGTCGCCATGCGCTCGCCCTACGAGGTTTCGCTGGAACTGCCCTTCGCCCGGATCGGCGCTGATCTGGCGGGAGGACCGGAATTCGAGCCCGGCGTGCCCAAACGCATCCGTTTCGTTCTTCGGGATATTTCGTGCGTTATGGGCGCTGTCACGGGGGAACTGCTTCTGCCCGAGGGGTGGCAGGCCTCTCCCTGCCGCCAGTTCGTCCTGCCGGGGACCTGTCTCGGGCCTCAGTGTGGCGAGATCGAGGTCGAGATCACGCCCGCCGCCTGCGGTGAAGCCGTGATCTTTCTGCCGGTGCGCTTCACCCTGACGGGGCGGAAAATGCCCGAGATACGCATGATCCCCCTCCAGCGCAAAGGCAGTGTCTGCGCCGATCTGCACACCCGCAACGGCGACGAATTTTACCGCCGCTCCCTGCGCCTCGGCGAGAGCAGGATCTACCCCAAGTGCGAATTTTCCTTCTGATGGCGGAGACTTGAAAAACCCCGTTTTTCCGTGTACATTAGGATCGAACTCGAACTTTCCGGGAGGACAAAATGGGGTTGAAGGAAGAAATTTACGCACGTCTCTACACCGATGAATCGCTCGTTCCGGCCTATACCGTTCCCGATCCGCTGAAGACGGACGACGGTTCGGCCGTCGGGACCCCTCAGGAGTGGAACGCCCGGCGCAGACCCGAACTTCTGCGCTGGTTCGAAGAAAACATGTACGGCCCCCTGCCGCCCCCGCCCGCAAAAGTCGATGTGGAAGTCCTTTCGGAGCGTTCCGACGCCCTCGGCGGCGCGGCCGTGCGCCGGGAACTCCTCATCCACATCCTCGCGCCCGGCGGCAGGACATGGCGTCTTGATATGCTGCTCTATCTGCCGGCCGGGGCCACGGGCAAAGTCCCCGCGTTTCTGGGGCTCAATTTCAGGGGCAACGCCGCGTGTTCCGACGAGCCCGATCTGCGTCTGGTGCCGGAACTGCCGGTCCAGCCCGACTCCGCGGGGCGTTTCGAGGGGCGGGGCTGTCAGGCGCACCGCTGGGACTTCGAAAACGTCGTCCGCCGGGGTTACGCTTCGGCGACCATCTGGTACAACGAGATATTTCCCGATACCGCGGCGGGGTTTCGGCACAGCATTTATTCCCTCTTTTCCGAACCCGAATACCTGGCGGTCGACCGGACGGGGGCGGGCGCGATCTCCGCGTGGGCGTGGGGGTTGTCGCGGGGACTCGAGGCCCTGCGCCTGATGCCCGAGATCGACGGTGAAAGGATCGCCGTCCACGGCCACTCGCGGCTGGGCAAGACGGCCCTGTGGGCGGCGGCGGCCGATCCCCGGTTCGCCATGGCCGTCTCCAACTGTTCCGGCTGCGGCGGCGCGGCGCTTTCACGTCGGGGATTCGGAGAGAACCTGGCGTGGCTCCTCTACTGGCGCACCTACTGGTTCGAGCCCGCCTGGCGGCAGTGGATCGACCGCGAAACGGAACTGCCCGCGGACCAGCACGAACTCATGGCGCTCATCGCGCCCCGCCCTCTGGCCGTGGCCAGCGCCGACGAGGATCTCCACGCCGACCCCAAAGGGGAGTATCTTTCGGCCTATCACGCAAGTCCGGTCTGGGGTCTCTGGGGCCTGAAAGGCCTCTCCTCCGCCGAGCCTCCCGCTTCGGGGCAGAGCGTCGGGGAGGGCGTCATCCACTACCATCTGCGGCCGGGAAAACACGACATCACCCCCTACGACTGGCAGAGGTACATGGATTTCGCCGACCGCGTTCTGAAGCGCTGAACCCCCCGCGGTCAGGAGTTCTTCTTCTTGCGGCAGAACACGAAGAACAGCGCGGGAATGACGTAGAGCGTCATCAGCGAGGCGAAAATCAGCCCGCCGACCACGCCCATGCCGCAGCTGGCCCGCAGTTCCGACCCCAGTCCCCGGCCGAAGGCCATGGGGAGCATCCCCGCCACCGAGGCGATGCTGGTCATGACGATGGGACGGAACTTGCTCTTCACCGCCTGCAGCATGGCCCGGCGCGGAGCCATGCCCGAGTTGCGCATGAGGCTCGAACACTCGTCCATGATGAGGATGGCGTTGTTGACCACGATCCCGATCATCATCACGCCGCCCAGCAGGCCCATCATCGACATGGACATCCCCGCCAGATACAGCGTGAAGTACATCCCCAGAAATCCCAGCGGGATGGTGAACATGATGAGAAGCGGCTTCGTC
>Ga0079305_1002747_pt1 | contig 13968 bp, 10 predicted proteins | sample LMS_cellobiose_e_FD_79183 | JGI IMG/M metagenome (GOLD analysis project Ga0079305, IMG submission 79183) | Rumen-fistulated moose microbial communities from Alaska, USA - LMS_cellobiose_enrichment | ecosystem: Host-associated > Mammals > Digestive system > Stomach > Rumen fluid ... | reverse complement strand
CTGCAGGAGGATACGCCTCTATTATCTCATATTTTTTGCGATACTAATTTCTGTTTTCTATGGGTGAACCAGAAGTTCAAAATTCAATTAAAGCGGGAACGAAATCAAGGCGAGAGAGCACTATTTTCGGAAGGAGAAAAAAACCAATGAAAAACAACAAGAAGGGCTTCACCCTTGCGGAACTTCTGATCGTCGTTGCGATCATCGCCGTTCTCGTCGCCATCGCGATTCCGATCTTCACGAGCCAGCTCGAAAAAGCCCGCGAAGCGACTGACATTGCCAATATTCGTGACTACTATGCCGAGATTGCGACCGCGCTCGTGACCGGCGATCTTGACGCAACTCATACTCCCATGACACTGTCTGGTGGTTTATCCGCCGCCTATGCCGCTGGTACGGGTTCGTATACCGTAACGGTTAACGCTTATCAGCCGCAGCAGGGTGTTTCCGGCTGGGTTACGACTGATGTCAATGTTGCTGGTGTTGATGTATCCGGTCTTTCTTTGGTCAAAGGAACTTCTCACAACATCGTATTTACCTTTACCGTTCCCACGACTGGTAACGCATATCTTTCTGCCATCGACTAATTTGCTTTAAAGCCTAATCACTCTGTTCTCCGGAAACGGAATGAGGAAGATGTGAATCTCGGCAATTAAACTCCTCCCCAATTGCGGGGAGGAGTTTTTCGTATCCAGAAAACCCCGCATTAGACGCGGGGTTCCGTGAAGCGATGCGGTTGACCAGGCTTTTCATGGATCGTTTCCATCGGGAGTACAGAAAGGATTCGGAGGAATCAATTCGTTCAGCGAGATGAAGCCGATTACGGCGCAGATGATCATAAAATGAATGGAAACAGACCCTTTTGTGATCAAAAGAGCAAGGCGGAAACGGCCTGCCCGCTGTTATCAGGCATTGAGGGGATCAGTGCCTCATTTTAACTCCATATTTTTCCACTCTGCTGGTTGCGTTGCCTTGTTTTCCCGCTGCAAGGAACCAGTATCTGAAAGAACAGGAAAAACCGGTCGAAGAAAACTTGTGCCGGACTCCGGAATTGATCATAAATGGGGGTATTCTGAGGAGATTTGTGATCAAATCGCGCTTTTCCTGTTTGTGCCGGCCTTCACGAAAAAACTCTGTAATCAATCCGTGTGTCTGTTTTCGCCTATTTATGTCGATTTGACACAGCTTTTTATGCTGATTGGACCAAATATTAAGAAACCGCAAGATCGGACACGTAATGATGTGAAAAAGCGGCTTTGGGAAGGTTGATTTTGCAATAGGAACGAAAAAGCCGCGCCCTTTTTGACGGTTGATCTCGAAACGGGCAACCCGGCGCAAAAAATTGGTGCCGTTTCACAGCTTTTTCAAAAAAAGGTCAACCCGGCGCAAAAACGGTGACCGAAAAAAGAAAATCTTCGTATTTTGGAAACCCGGCATGCACCATAAATGTAAAAAGGAAATTACAGGAAATAATTCTAAATAATTCTTGCACATTCGTTATATTTACGCTACTATTGGCTTATCAGCAATCGAACCGAGGAACCGGAAATGGAACTGCTCTCCTATGAAGAAAAACGCAAAATCGCCGCCCAATTCAATCTCATCGATTCCTACAGCGCGGAGAAAGGGATTCCGTTTGATGAACTGCCCGATCTTTACCTGATCTACATCGCGAAATTCGATATTTTCAAACGTGGACATACGGTGTATTATGTGGATAGAATCGTACGCGGAACAGAACTTGTCGCGGATAACGGGGTTCATGAACTGTACCTGAATGCAAACGGCCGCGATCATTCCAAAATAGGCGAGCTGATGCGCTTCTTTCTGCATTCGACCGCATTGGAACCGAATTTCCCGCGGATCGCAAGCCGCGTTGAATATTACAAAGAAAACGAGCAGGGGGTGAACAGTATGTGTGAGATTACCCAGCGTTATTGGAACGAAGGCCGTATGGAAGGCCGTAAAGAAGGCCGTATGGAAGGTCGGAAAGAAGGCCGTAAAGAAGGCCGTATGGAAGGCCGTAAAGAAGGCCATACGGAAGCGAAAGAGAACATCATCCGCAATATGCTCCGCGGCGGCTTCTCCGTGGAAACGATTATGGCGATGACCGAGAGCCCGGAGGAGCTCGTCCTGCGGGTAAAGACGACGCTTCAATAGCTTTTCCGGAAACAAGCGTCGATCACACTTTCACATCATCAGATCCAATCACAGCGGGCGCTTTGCCCGTTTTTTATTGAAATGAAAGAAACCCAAAAAAATACATACCCGAACCGGCGAAATTGTGGTATACTAACACCAAACGTATGCGAATACGTATCTCTTTGTGTGAAGAGATGCGCGGAGGGCAGCAGTGCGGAAGGAGCGGAGAGAAAGCGGATGTCGGTATACGATGATAAGGCGCTTTTGATCTACTGCGTAACCGTTTCGGCGATCCTCGGTGCGGCGATCGGCTCATTCCTGAACTGCGCCGCGTGGCGGATCGCCCGCGGAGAATCGTTCGTAAAGGGACGGAGCCGCTGCCCGAGCTGCGGCCACCCGCTCGGCGCACTCGACCTCATCCCGGTCCTGAGCTGGCTCTTCCTGAGGGGAAAATGCCGGTACTGCGGGACGAAGGTCCCGGTCCGTTATCTCCTCACGGAGCTTGCGTTCGCGGGTCTGACCGTCGCGTGTCTTCTCCGGTTCGACCTGACGCCGGTCGCTTTGCGGAACTGGATCTTTATCGGATGCCTGTTCTGCCTCGCGCTCGTCGACCTCGAATCGTTCGAGATCCCGGACGGATGCCTCCTCGTCGCGGCCGGAGCGTGGATCCTCGCGCTTCCGTTCGACGCGGACTGGAAGAAGACGCTGATTCGCGGCCTCGTCGCGGCGGCTGTCTTCGGCGGGGGGATGCTTCTCCTCTCGCTCGTGATGGACAGGGCGCTGAAGAAGGACACCCTCGGCGGCGGCGATATTAAGCTCTTTGCCGTCTGCGGCCTCTACCTCGGAATCGCGGGAACGCTGTTTGCGGTGATCCTCGCGTGCGTCCTCGGCCTTCTTCTCGGCGCCTTGCGGAAAACGAAGAAGGGCGAACCGATCCCGTTCGGACCGGCGATCGCGCTCTCCGCGGCGCTCGTCCTCCTCTTCGGGAGCGGCCTTATTGAACGGTACCTCAGCCTGATCAGCTTGTAACGAAAGGACTAATATGAAAACACTTGTCGGAATCGACATCGGAGCGGACAGCCTGAAGCTGGCGCTTGTCCAGGGACGGAGAGTCCGAGGAACCGCGATCGCGGCGATGCCCCAGAACCTCTTGCGCGACGGCCACATCGTCTCTCCCGAAACGGTTGCCGAGCTCATCCGCAATACGATGCGGGAGAACAGACTCCGCGCGAACGAAGCGGCGATCGTCCTCCCCGCCGAGACGACGTTCGTCCGGAACGTCATCGTCCCCCGGATGACCCCGGACCAGCTCGTCTACAATCTCCCGTTCGAGTTCCGCGACTATATTACGGACGAACTCAAGAACTACGTCTACGACTATGCGGTTCTTTCGACGGAGGTCGAAGGGGCGGAACTGACGAATCCCGACAACGCGCCCGAAGGATCGGAGAAATCCGACGTCCGCCCGAAGATGGAACTGATGGCGGCTGCGACGTCGGCGGTGGCTTTCCGGGAAACGCGCGATATGCTCCGGAACGCAGGCCTTAAGCTCGTCAAGGCGGCGCCCGCGGCCTCGAGCTTCGTTGCGCTGATCCGGAATATGGACGACGCGAAGCGCCCCGAAAGCGGCGAATACGCGTTCCTCGATCTCGGCTACCGGTCGATCCGCCTCCACATCTTCAAGGGCGAACGGCTCGAAGCCACACGCGAACTCGAAACGGGTCTTTCCGCGGTCGACGCGGCGCTTGCGGATGCGATGAACGTCGACATCCACCTCGCCCATACCTATCTCCGATCCAACTTTGACGAATGCCGTTCGAAGGAGGTCGCCCTGACCGCCTTTACCGGCATCGCGGTCGAACTGATGCGCGCGGTCAACTTCTACTCCTTCAGCAACCAGCAGAGCCGGCTGAACGACATCTGGCTCTGCGGCGGCGGAGCGGTCATCACCGAGCTCCGCAGCGCGATCGCCGAACAGCTCGAGATGAAGCTCCACTCCGCCGACGAGCTCGTTTCGGGCGGCGAAGGGATCGAAAACTGCCACAGCTTCGTCCAGGCGATCGGCGCCTGCGAATACTAAGGGAGGTCCGGTTATGGCACGAAACGCTACTTCGAAGAAATCCGGCCGCGGATCGCTCCCGACCAGAAAAAGCATCAACTTCGCATCCGTCGGCGAGAAGAAGGTACGGTACGGGATTCTGATCCCCGTGATCATCCTCGCCGTCCTTGCGGTGGCCGCCTTCGCGAAATTCGCCGTCATCGACCGGCTGAACGCGCTCGAAACGGAGCGCGCCGAGCTTGCGCGGATCGAACGGGAGATCGCGGAAGGGTATGCGAAGATCGAATCGTACGGCGAGCTCACCGAGCGCTACGCCCACTACACCTTCTCCGATATGACGGCGGAGGAGCTGACGAGGACCGACCGCGTCGCGATCGTCGATCTCATCAGCCGCGTCGTGATCCCCGAGGCCGTCGTTTCGTCGTGGGACGTGAAGGGAAATGAACTCTCGCTGACGATTACGGGTGAAACGCTCCAGCAGATCAACCTCATCGCCCAGAAGATCGAGGCCGAGGAGATCGTCGATTTCTGCACGGTCACGACGGCTGCGACCCAGGATACGTGGTACAACCGCGTTTACGAAAACACCGATAACCGCGTAACGGCGAAAATCATCGTCTATCTCAATGAAATGACTCCGGAGGTGGTGCTCTGATGAAGATTTTAAGCAGAGACTTCACAACGAAGGAGAAGGTCCTTCTCCTCATCCTTGCGATTATCCTCCTCGCGCTCGTGTATTACCGCTTCATCGACATTCCCGTCCGCGACGGCATCGCGGAGGCGAAGAGCGAACAGGATATGCGGAGGATCGAGCTCACCGCCGTCAATAAAAAGATCGAGTCGCTCGAAAAGATGAAGAACGAGCTCGACGACATCGCGAAGCTGAAGACGGTGACGTATATGCCGAGCTATAACAACGTGAAGAACGTGAACCGCCTTCTGAACGATACGCTCGGACCGCTCGACTACGTCGTGACGTATACGAACCTCACGCGCGACGCGAACCAGATCCGCCGGAACGTCAGCCTCCAGTTCACGTCTCCCGATTACGAAACGATGGAACAGGTCCTCCGTCAGATCTCGGAGAGCGAATACCGCTGTCTCCTTGACGACCTCCGCGGCGCTCTTGTAAACCGCCGGAACGACGATGCTCTCACCGTCAACCTGACCGCCACGTTCTATGAGACGATGGTCGGCGGGACGGCGGATGCGGGCCTTCCGGCAGACCGGAGCGCGGCGAACTAGCGGTTTCCGGAACGGAACCGCGGACGGGGTGCGATTTGCGCGTCGAAACGAAGGAAAACCGAACAGCGAAAAATGATGTAATGAGAACGGTTGCGAAAGCGATTGTCGATTATCGTTACATCATTTTTGTGCTGTTCATCATCGCCGCGATCTACTGCGTGCTTTCGCTCGGACGCGTCCGTGTGAACAGCGACCTGACCGCGTTCCTCCCCTCCGACGCGGAAACGCGCCGCGGCCTTACGGTGATGGAGGAGGAATTCGTGACCTACGGCTCCGCGAACGTGATGGTCTCGAACGTCACGTACGAAATGGCGGAGCGGCTTTCCGACGCGATCCGGGACATCCCCCACGTCACCGACGTCGTCTTCGACGATACGACAGCCCACTACATCCGTTCTTCCGCGCTCTTCTCGATCTCGTTCGACGGGCAGGGGACGGAGCCGGAGGTCGTCTCCGCGATGGAACGGATCCGGGAGATCGTCCGGCCGTACGACCACTACATCTCCACCGTCATCGGGGAGGACTTTTCCGCCCAGCTCGCGTCGGAGATGGGCGTCGTCATCGCGCTCGCGGCGGTCGTCATCGTCGCGGTGCTTCTCTTTACGTCGCGAAGCTACTTCGAGGTCGTGATCTTCGGCATCGTCTTTGCCTTCGCGGCGCTCCTCAATATGGGCACGAACTTCTGGCTCGGGGAGATTTCATCGATCTCGCATTCCGTTGCGATCATTCTCCAGCTCGCGCTTGCGATCGACTACGCGATCATCTTCGCCCACCGCTACCAGGACGAAGCCACTGTCCGCGGGTCGGTCCGCGAGGCGCTCGTCGAGGCGCTCGCGAAATCGATCGTCGAGATCTCGTCGTCGAGTCTGACGACGATTTCGGGTCTTGTCGCGCTGACGCTGATGCAGTTCCGGCTCGGCTACGACCTCGGCGTTGTTCTCGCGAAGGGCATCATCTGCTCGATGCTGACCGTGTTCCTTCTGATGCCGGGGCTGATCATGCTCTTCCCGCGCGCGCTGAAGAAGACGCAGCATAAAAAGCTCATCCCGGACATCACGGGCTGGGGCCGTTTTCTGATGAAATACCGGCTTGTGTTCGTCATCCTCTTCGCCGTCATTCTCCCGTTCGCGATCGTCTGCTCGGGGCGGACGGAATACGCGTTTTCGGACGGAACGGTCGACGAGCTGATCCACTCCGATTCGCGCGCCGCGATGCATAAAATCAACGATACGTTCGCGCCGAGTACGGCCGTTGCGCTCCTCGTTCCCGCGGGCGATTTCGAGGCGGAAAAGGCGATCCTCCGGGAGACGGAGGAACTTCCCGAGATCAAGGCGGCGACGGGCCTCGCGAACATCAGAATCGACGACACGCACGTTCTGACCGATCCGTTTACGCCGCGGATGTTCGCGGAGCTTCTTGACATCGACGTCGAGGAGGCGCGCCTTCTCTACCAGGCTTACGGATTCGAGCACGATGATTTTCAGCCGATCTTCGGGTCAACGGCGACGTACGAGGTCCCGCTGATCGATATGCTGTTCTATCTCTTCGAGAAGATCGACCAGGGCATCGTAACGCTGAGCGGCGACCAGCGGGAAATGCTCGATTCGCTCCGCGGAAGCCTTGAGCGCGGCGACGACCAGCTCCGCGGAAACGAATGGGACCGCCTCGTCTTTACCGCGAACATCCCCGCGGAGGGCGACGAAAGCACGGCCCTTGTCGAGACGATGCGGGCGATCGCCGATGCGCATTACGGCGCGGAAACCTGTCTCGTCGTCGGCGACATCACAAGCGCGCGCGACCTCCACGATTCCTACAACAGCGACTCGCTTCTCATCAACATTCTGACGATCGCGTTCGTCTTCACGATCCTGCTCTTCACGTTCAAAACGGTCGCCGGCGCGGCCGTCCTCGTCTTTGTCATTCAGGGCAGCATCTGGATCAACTTTACATTCCCGTACCTCACGGGAACCCACGCCTCGTTCGTCACGGATATGATCGTCTCCGCGATCCAGATGGGCGCGACGATCGACTACGCCATCGTCATCATGAACCGCTACCTTGCGCGGAAGAAGGATCTTCCGAACCGCGAGGCGATGACGGCTGCCGTGAACGAAAGCTTTCCGACCGTCCTTACGTCCGGCGCGATCCTGACCGTCGCGGCTCTCCTCATCGCATTCCGCGTAAGCGACGTCTACGTCGGCCACATCGGTCTTGCAGTCGGACGCGGCGCCCTCATCTCCGTCATTCTCGTTCTGACGGTCCTCCCCCAGCTCATCGTTCTTACGGACAAGCTCATCGAAAAGACGCGCTTCCGGATCTCTCCGGCGGACATCGTAAGCCCCGAAGCGGAAGCGCCCTTGAACGGCGGCTCCGCAGCGGAAGCGTCTCCGGAGGGAATCTCCCGAACGGAAGCGTTTCCGGATGAGGCGGAAGGAGGCGCGAAATGAGACACATTCGGAAACGGCCCGCGATCCTTCTTCTGTGTGTACTGATCGTTTTTGCGTCGCTCCCCGCGTATGCGTCCGCGGCGGAAAGCGGAACGGTTTCGATCCGGAACACGGACGACTGGGAAACCTTCGCAGAGAACTGCATCCTCGACGTCTGGTCGTCCGGCCGGACGGTCGTTCTTGAGGCCGATCTCGATTTTGCGGGAAAAGAGTTTACACCCGTCCCGCTGTTTATGGGGACGTTTGACGGAAACGGCCATACGCTCCGGAACGTTTCGATCACCGAAGCCGCGTCCGTAACGGGCGTTTTCCGGCGCATTCTTCCCGGCGGCGTCGTCTCCGGTCTGACCGTCGAAGGAATGGTCGCACCCTCCGGTACGGCGACCGACGTCGGCGGGATCGCGGGCCGGAACGGCGGTACGCTCCGGGCCTGTACCTTCCGCGGTACGGTCGAAGGAAAGCGCGCGGCCGGCGGCATCGCGGGGACGAACGAAGCAAGCGGACGGATCGAAACCTGTACGTCGTACGGAACCGTTTCGGGCGAACACCGCGTCGGCGGTATCGCAGGGGAAAACGACGGAACGGTCCTGTCTTCCGTGAACCGAGCGGACGTCAATACGACCGAAATCACGTCGGCGGACGCGGATGAAGCCTCCGGGACGCGTTCGCTCTTCTCCGGGAATAGCGAAACCGTCACAACGGAGGATCTGATCGACGTGACCGATATCGGCGGCGTTGCGGGGCTTTCCGTCGGACTTGTCCGTTCCTGTACGAACGAAGGAACGGTCGGCTATCTCCACATCGGCTATAACGTCGGCGGCATCGCAGGACGCCTTTCGGGGCGGATCGAGGACTGCGAAAACCGAGGAAAGGTCCTCGGCCGCAAGGACGTCGGCGGCATCGTCGGACAGCTCGACCCCGACGCGGAGTGGAATCTCGACGAAAGCACCCTCGGCGAACTCCGGGAGATGATGAACGGGCTGAAGACCGAAACGGACCGGCTGATCCGCGATACGCAGGACGGAAAGGAACGCGTTGCGGACAGCCTGAACGGCGTTCTCAACGCGCTGGACCGGACGGAACGCGCCGCGGAGACGCTCGGCGGGGAGACGCGGGAATGGCTGAACGCGAATACGGAGGCCGTCAACGCGCTTCTCGAAGCGGCGGAAAACGCGGCGGACGATCTCGTTCCCGTAACGGAAGCGCTTTCGGACGTTGCCGAAACGATGCCGGAAACGTTCGGAAAACTGAAACAAACCCTTGCAATCCTTGCCGATGCGGCGAACGGAACGAACGATGCCGTCCGGACGGCCCGGAACGCCGTCCAAACGATGGACGGAGCCGTTCAGGATCTCCGGGGTGGGGTCAGCTCGTTCGAAAGCGGGCTTTCGCATCTTTCGGCTTCCGTCGGCGATCCCGATGCGGTCCGCACGGCGCTTATGAATCTTGATCTCGCGGCGGCGCTTTCAGAGATCGACCTCGCGGAACTCGGCGCGGCCGCAACGGATTTCCGCGCGGGCGTCTCGACGCTCCGCACTTCGCTCGGCGCGATCGCTGCGGCGAACGGCGAACTCGGAACGGCATTGAGAACACTCGCGGACGCGGGCGAAAACGCAGCTCCCGCGCTGACGCTTTCATCGGAGATCGCGGCGCTTCTCGAACAGGCAAGCAGCCCGATGCGGCGCGCTATGGAGGCGACCGAGACGCTTGTGAATCGCCTGGCCGAACACTCCGCGGTACGCCTGGCCGAACTCGATCCCGAAAGTCCCGCGCGCGATGAACTCTTCCGCTCGCTCCGGGACGCGAACGAGGCGCTCGGAACGCTGACGGACGAACTCCGGGACAGCGCGCTTTCCGACGGCGTTTCGGCCGTGTCGGACAGGCTCTACGAGGTGACGGACTGGCTCGTCGAACGCCTCACACGGGCGGAAACCGCGTCGGAGAAGGACGTCTTCGAGGACGTTTCCGCATCCGAAACGCGGATCCGCACGCAAGGCGTCGTCGTATCCTCGCGGAACCGCGCGGCGGTCGAAGCCGAGACGAACGTCGGCGGCGTCGCCGGTGCGATCTCGATCGACATATCGTTTGATCTGGAAGATGAACTCGATCTCTCGTCCTTCCTGTCGGGAGGGGCGAAGTACGTCGTCTACGCGGCGGTGGCCGATTCCTCCTCGCGGTCGTCCGTTACGGCGCGGAAGACGGCGGCCGGCGGCATCGTCGGCCGGATGGATTTCGGCGTCGTCTCGGGCTGCGAAGCGAACGGCGATGTCACAGCCGGAGGCAATTACGCCGGCGGTATCGCCGGTACGAGCGCGGGGACGCTTCGGAATTCCTCCGCCCAGACGAATCTCTCCGCGTCGAATTACGCGGGCGGGATCGCGGGCCGCGGCGGTTCGATCCTGAACTGCCTTGCGATGGCGTATTTCGAAACGCAAACGGAGTTCCGCGGCGCGATCGCGGGAGACGCGGACGGAACGGTTTCCGGAAACGTTTACACGGAAACGGCGGCCGGCGGCGTGAACGGCTTCAGCTTTGCCGGACAGGCCGAGCCGCTCCCGTACGATGCGTTTCTTGCGCGGTACGGCGATGGCGATCTCTTCCGTACGGTGACGGTGACGTTCCTGCGCGAAGGGAACCTCGACATACTGGAAACGGTGCCGTTCGGCGGCTCGCTTTCGGTTCTTCCGCGGATTCCCGCAAAGGACGGGAAGGAGTGGGTCTGGGACGATTTCGACCGGACCGCGATCACCCGCAATCTGACCGTTTCGGGGCGCTACATCAGCCCGATCACGTCTCTCGCGTCCGGTGAAGAGGTGCCGAAGCTCCTCGCGGAGGGCGTCTTCTCGTCCGGGCAAAAGCTCATCGCGCTTCCATATGAGGCGGAGGACGCGTCCCCGTTCGGCCTTCTCCCGGAAATCCTCGATGCGTACACGCTGTACGTCCGCGGAAACAGCGATCCGTTCACGGTTCGGCTCCGCGAGGAAGAGGACGGAACGGTCTTTGTCCGCACGGAGGACGGCTCCTACCGCGTACAGGATGCGGAGCGTGACGGAAGCTATGTCGTATTCCCTCTGGAAAACGGCGGATCGTTCGTCTATGTGAAATCGCCGCACAAACGGCGTATGATCGGCGCGGGCGCGGCCGTTCTCATTCTGACACTCTTCATCGCAGCAATCGCGCTCTTCCGCAGACGGAAGGCCGGGAGAAAAAACCGCACGGAAGGAGAAAACGCATGATCCGGATCCGGGAAACGATCGTCGTCGAAGGAAAGGACGACGAAGCGGCCGTCCTCCGGGCGGCGGACGCGAACGTCATAACGACGTCCGGCTACGGTCTTTCGGAGGAGACGATCCGTATGATCCGGACGGCGTACGAACGGACCGGGATTGTGATCTTTACCGATCCCGACCACGCGGGCCGTTCGATCCGTTCACACCTTACGGCTCTTTTCCCGAACGCGAAACAGGCGTACCTTACGGCATCCGAAGCGCGGAAGAAGAACGATCTCGGAATCGAGAACGCATCCCCCGAAGCGATCATACGGGCCCTTACGGCCGCAATCGGTCAAAAAGGTACAGAATCCCCTGAAGACGAAAAAAACGCGCGAGAAAGCCTCTCAGACCGTCCTGTGACCCTTTCCGACCTCGACCGGCTGGGACTCGCGGGCGGACCGGGCGCCTCCTCGCGGCGTGAAAAAGCCGGTGCCGCTCTCGGCATCGGCTATGGAAATGCAAAGACGTTCCTCCGGCGGCTGAACCGTCTCGGGATCGGCTGTGAGGAGCTCGCGGATGTGCTGAATGGCTCCTGTAAGAGCAATTATTGAGAACGGGACCGCTCCGGCGCCACCGATGCCTTGACGTGATCGATGAAGGCCTCCTCGACGGTCGGAAGCGGGTGTCCCTTTCGCCAGACGAAAAGGTATTCGATCGAGCGGTTTTCGCCTTCGATTTCGCGCGAGATGAGGGAACTGTTCGGAATGTATGCGGTGCGGGGGAAAAGGCTGATTCCGACGCCGCGTCCCGCGAGCGCGGCTGCGTCGAGATAGTTGTCCATTTCGCAGACGATCCGCGGTTCGGATCGGATCTCGCGGAACCATTTATAAATCAGATCAATGACGGCCCTCCGGCTCGGGACGATCAGCGGCTCATTCCGCAGATCGTCGAGACGGATCGGGCCTTTTTTTGATGCGAGAGGATGGTTCTTCGGCATAAAAGCCGTCATCGTTTCGCCGCCGACGCGAAAGCTGTTGAGAAGCGAATGATCGCACGGAGAGGTGATGACGGCGAGACTGATGATCCCGCTCCGGAGCTTTTCGATGAGGTCGTCGCTGTTTCCGTCGATCACCAGAAGACGGACCTCCGGATGATCGAGAATGAAAGAGGAGAACCATTCCGCAGCGATGTCGGGAGCCATTCCCTCGACAAGACCGAGCGCGATCGTACCGGTCATCCCGCGGCTCATGGAGATGATCTCGGTTTTCGCCTTGTCCGTGAGATTGAGGATCTCCTTGGCGCGGCGGTACAGGAGCCTGCCTGCTTCGGTCAGCTCAAGGTGGCGTTTCCCCCGGAGAAAAAGGACGGCGTTCAGTTCCTCCTCCAATGATCGGATCTGGCTTGAGAGCGGAGGCTGGCTCATGTTCAGCTTTTTCGCGGCATGGGTAATGTTGAGTTCCTCCGCGACGGTGACGAAATACGAAAGCGTGCGTAAATCCATAGGGAAACCTTCTCCGGACGGGATGCGCCTTTAACTATACTTTTTTTATATTGTAACAATAATATTATATGTATTTTATCTTATAAAGGCAAGTCTTTATAATGATCTTGTTTTTATTTTTCTGATTTGAAACCCGGAAAGGAGACGACCCATGCAAGCAGTACCCGCTTATTTCGGAAGCCTTGTGTTTGATGACCGGATGATGAAGGCAATGCTCTCCGCAAACGACTACCGATCGCTGAAACAGACCATCGACGAGGGAACGCAGCTCAATCTCAGCGTGGCAAACGCCGTCGCCGAGGCGATGAAGAACTGGGCCGTTTCCAAAGGTGCGACGCATTTCACACATTGGTTTCAGCCGCTGACCGGGATCACGGCCGAAAAGCACGACAGCTTCATCACACCGGCCCCCGACGGCGGGGTGATCATGGAGTTTTCGGGAAAGGAACTGATCAAGGGCGAACCGGACGCGTCGTCGTTTCCCTCGGGAGGTCTCCGTGCAACGTTCGAGGCGCGCGGTTATACGGCATGGGACCCGACCTCGTACGCGTTCATCAAGGGAAAGACGCTCTGCATCCCGACTGCGTTCTGCACGTACGGCGGGCATGCTCTCGATAAGAAAACGCCGCTCCTCCGCTCAATGGAAGCGCTGAACAAACAGGCGCTCCGCGTCCTGCGTCTCTTCGGGAACGAAAGCGTGAGGCGGGTAAACGTGATGGTCGGCGCGGAACAGGAGTACTTTCTGATTCCGAAGGATCTCTATGAGAAGCGGACGGACCTCCGGTATACCGGACGAACGCTCTTCGGGGCGATGCCGCCGAAAGGACAGGAGCTGGACGATCACTATTTCGGCGTGATCAAGCCGTCGGTCCTCTCGTTTATGGAGGATCTCAACGAACAGCTCTGGACAATGGGCGTTACCGCAAAGACCGAACACAATGAGGTGGCGCCGTCCCAGCACGAGCTTGCCTGCGTCTATACGACCGTAAACATCGCGACGGACCACAACCAGATCGTGATGGAGACGATGAAGCGGACCGCGGCGAGGCACGGCCTTGTCTGTCTGCTCCACGAGAAGCCGTTCGACGGCGTCAACGGAAGCGGAAAGCACAACAACTGGTCGATGGCGACCGACACCGGCGTCAATCTTCTCTCCCCCGGCGATACGCCGTACGAGAACGCCCAGTTCCTTCTCTTTCTCTGCGCCGTCATAAAGGCTGTGGACGAGTATCAGGATCTTCTCCGGATCGCCGTTGCAAGCGCGGGCAACGATCACCGCCTCGGCGCGAACGAGGCGCCTCCCGCCGTCATGTCGATGTTCCTCGGTGACGAGCTCACCGCGATCCTCGACGCGATCGAACG
>Ga0079305_1002746_pt1 | contig 13980 bp, 15 predicted proteins | sample LMS_cellobiose_e_FD_79183 | JGI IMG/M metagenome (GOLD analysis project Ga0079305, IMG submission 79183) | Rumen-fistulated moose microbial communities from Alaska, USA - LMS_cellobiose_enrichment | ecosystem: Host-associated > Mammals > Digestive system > Stomach > Rumen fluid ... | reverse complement strand
CTCAGTAGGTAGAGCAGGGGACTGAAAATCCCCGTGTCGGTGGTTCGATTCCGCCCGGAGGCACCATATGCGGATTTAGCTCATCTGGTAGAGCGCCACCTTGCCAAGGTGGAGGTAGCGAGTTCGAGTCTCGTAATCCGCTCCATTTAATATGCAGGGGCTTGTTGCCCCTGCTGTTTAAAATTAATATTCGGCGCCATAGCCAAGCGGTAAGGCAGAGGTCTGCAAAACCTTTATTCCCCGGTTCGATTCCGGGTGGCGCCTCCAGTTTTATCACACAGAAGAGCACATCTTCCGTGTGATTTTTTTATTTACAAGGAAATTTATCAGGTATATTCGGGGTTGGTTATATTTTTATGTAAAAACATATTTAATGCTTCTGCGCCATATGGTAAAATTAAAGGAGAGTGTGATAATGTTTTTCTTTATAATGGACAGGAGCAAAATAAAAAAGATATCTTTTGCATGCGCGGCAGTTTTATTGATCGGTATTTTCTGCGGATATGCATATAAAAAATCGATCGACCGAAACATAAGAACAAATGCGCAGGCGGATGCAGGGAATGTCGAGACGGTCGTTATAGATCCCGGGCACGGCGGCATGGACAGCGGAGCTGTCGGGGTCAGCGGAAGCCTCGAGAAGGATATAAATCTTGATGTCGCGATAAAGCTTGACAGCCTTATGGGGCTTTTTGGGATTAAGACGGTAATGACAAGGGAGAAGGATATCTCTCTTGATTACGAAGATGGGAGAACCATTAGAGACAATAAAATGGCAGACCTTAACGCGCGAGTTGACATAGTAAAGCAAACGGCAAATCCCGTTTTGATAAGCATACATACGAACAATTTCACAGAAGAAAAGTATAGCGGTGCGCAGACGTTTTACGCGCCGACCGAGAAAAGCGATAAAATAGCGGAAATGATACAGGAGACGCTTGTCGAGGGCCTTGATAAAAGCAATAACAGAAAAGCAAAGGCGGCCCCCGATAAAATATATATAATCAAAAAAGCCGATTTTCCGGCTGTCATCGTGGAATGCGGATTTGTTTCAAACGCAAGAGAAGAGGCGCTTCTCAAAGACGCGCGATACAGGACGCGCATTGCGGTGTCGGTATTGTCGGGATATCTTGAATACAAAAATTCTTTCGAATAGTCGGGATATTAAATCCTACTGTTGAGGATTTTTTAGGATGTGTGATATATATGAAACAAAAGACAATTTTTTTGTGCAGCGAATGCGGATTCGAATCGGCCGTGTGGTACGGAAGATGTCCGAGCTGCAAAAGTTATAACACTTTGGAAGAGTTTAGACCCAAAGCCGATAAAAAAACACCGGTCGGTTTCACGGGCGATAAAACTTCTTCCGATCCGGTCCTTCTTAAAGACATCTCTCTTGCGGAGGAAAAGCGGCTTAAAACCAAAATTTCGGAATTTGACAGGGTGCTCGGAGGGGGAGCGGTTAAAGGGTCCGTCGTGCTTATAGGGGGAACGCCCGGGATAGGGAAGTCGACGCTTCTACTTCAGGCGTGCGCAAATCTGTCAAAAACCAGCCGCGTGCTCTATGTATCGGGAGAGGAATCGCTGAAACAGATAAAGGTCAGGGCAGAGCGGCTGCTTTCTGATTGCGAGTCGCTTTTTATGCTCGCCGAAACGGATATCGAAGAAATACTTTCGGCGTCGGAAAAAATTTCTCCCGATGTGCTTATAATAGATTCGATCCAGACTATGTACCGCGACGGGATAGAAATGTCCCCGGGAAATATAACACAGATAAAAGAGTGCGCGATGGCGTTTTCCCGGTTTGCGAAGAGCAGGGGAGTGACGACTTTTATCGTTGGGCATGTAAATAAAGACGGCGCTATAGCCGGTCCGAAAGTTCTTGAGCATATGGTGGATTGTGTGTTGTATTTTGAAGGCGAACAGCATTTGCAGTACAGGATGCTAAGAGCGGCAAAAAACCGATACGGTTCAACAAACGAGATCGGGATGTTTGAGATGACAGACCGCGGTCTTCAGGAAATAGAAAATCCGTCGGCTTCGCTTCTTTCCGGAAGGCCGAAAGCATCCCCGGGAAGCTGTGTCGCGTGTACTATAGAAGGTTCGCGGCCTGTTCTTGCAGAGATACAGGCGCTTGTGTCAAAAACTGTTTTCGGAGTGCCGAGGAGAATGGCGTCAGGGATCGACTATAACAGATCCGTTATTCTTCTTGCAATATTGGAGAAGCGGTCGCATATATTCCTGTCGAATTTTGACACATACTTAAACGTCGTTGGAGGATTGAAACTAAACGAGCCGTCCATAGATCTTCCGGCGGCGCTGGCGATCGTGTCAAGCTTTAAAGAAAAGCCCATATTGCCGGGGATCGCCGCATTTGGAGAAATGGGGTTGACGGGCGAACTTCGGGCAGTGTCAGCCGTTTATCAGCGTATATGCGAGATAAGAAGGCTTGGATTTGATAAATGCATAATCCCATATCAAGATATGTCTGCGATAAAAGTGCCGCAAGGGCTGGAGATCATACAAGTTAAAAACATAAACGAAGCCATAGACGCGGCGATGTGAGCCGTTTATCATAATCCTCCGTCCGGATCATCGGGCGGGGGATTTTTTATTATATTTTTAACTGGCGAGACAGGGATTTTTTGTATATAGTACGCGCAGCTGCAATCGCCGGGGATTCCGCATGACGCCGCCATTTCCAGGCGGCATTCGCCGTCTTCTTGATATATGCAGTCGTTTGTACATGAAATCAGATTCATGGCTGTATTCCTCCGGATCTTAATAAAGTTTAATAATATTTTTCCGTTTTTCAAGAAAAATATTATACGTGAGGAAGGTGCATTTTCTTGAAATCGTTTGTCGTGATTTTGACCACTTTTTTTGTATGTTTTGGGATAGCATGCGCCCAAATATATTTGAAAAATGAGGAAAGTATCGATGTAGAAACATCGCGCGTTGAAATAAGCAATATAGAAGAAAGTGTTTTTGCAGCCGGCACCGTAGAAGAAAAATCCAGGACCGATATATATCCGGAAGAACATATTTTACTCTCTAAAATATATGTAAAGCAGGGCGATTTTGTAAAAAAGGGGCAAAGAATCGCCGATGGAGCAATAATTTCAAGCGAATACGCAACTTCGGATATGTTTCTTCCGAATATTGAAAAGGAAATGAAAGAGGCCATGAAAGATATCGCAGGCACCGACGTATCAGAGGAGATAATCCATGCAGTGATGAAATCGTATACAGAGGCGGCGCGCAAATCCGGAGTATATATAGCGGGCGTTGAAAAAAACGATGCTAACGGGAAAAAGGTTTCGTTATACAGCAGCGCAGACGGCACGGTAATGGATGTATATAAAAACTCAGGGGAATTTGTTCCCGCGATGACAGCGATCATGGATATCGCAGATCTAAGAGAACTCAGCGTAAAGGCCAAAGTGCCGGAAGAATTCATATCGTCAATTTCGAAAGGGACATACGCGGAGATAGAGGGGGCGGCTTTCCCTGGAATGAAATACAGCGCGACAGTAGATTTTATAATGCCTTATGCGCAAAAAAATATTTATATAACACAGCAAGGAAGTCAATCTGCGAAAATAGACGTGATTTTGAATTTCAAAAATTATAACGGCGGTTTAAAGCCGGGTTATACCGTTCAAGTTAGGTTTGCGACAAATCAAAAAAACGATAGCATGCTCGTTCCATATGAAGCGATCCTGCAGGACGATAGCGGGCGAGAATACGTGTTTGCCGCAAAAGAGGGAAGAGCTATAAAAAAGATGATTGAAACCGGAAGCGAACTTGACGAAAGCATCGAAGTTGTCAGAGGCCTTAAAGAAGACGACCAAATTATTTTGTCGCCGCCAAAAAGCCTGAGACCCGGAAGTAAAATAAATACTACAGGAGTGAAAGATGAAGTTTCTTGATGTTTTATACACGGCATTATCTTATATTAAGAGAATGCGCATTAAGACTTTTTTGACGGCGTTATCGGTTTCGGTCGGGGTTGCCGCAGTCGTTTTTATCACATCTATCGGCAATGCCGGCGAAATAAAAATATCAGATATGCTGGACGGCCTTGGATTCAACGGATTTACGGCGTTTATAAGCGGCGGCGCGTCGAACTCAGGCAAGTTTGCGGCCTCTGATGCGGAAGAGATAGAGAAAAAAGTGAAAGGCGTATCAACAGCCATGCCGGTTATTATAAAATACGGACAATACAGATCAAATCAACAGAACGGCAACGTGATCATATGGGGAATCGGCAGGGAAATGGGTGATGCGATAAACGTTAAATCTGTTTACGGAAGACTGCCGAACGGGACGGATATAAGGTATGGGAAAGATGTGGCAGTCATAGATATTTCGCTTGCAAATAAACTTTATAAGAGAGATAATATAGTAGGCTGCGAATTGTTTTTGACATGCGATGACAGCATAAAAAAATATGAGATAATAGGCATAATTGAACAGCAGGCGGGCGCCCTAAATAATCTTTTCGGGGGAAAGATACCTTATTTCATATATGTGCCATATACATCCATACCCGGATATAAAGACGGGGTCGATCAAATAGCGGTCTCGTGTTTGGCAAATTCGTCTGATACAGATATAAAAAACGGGATAAAGTCATTTCTGGACAGGAAATATAAAAATAACGGAGAGGTATTCGTTGAAAACATATCCGAGTATAAGGATGTAGCGGGAGCTGTTATACGGATAGTGTCTCTTATTATAAGCGCAGTTGCGGGGATATCACTTTGCACCGCTTGTATGGGTGTCGCAAACACCATGCTTTTTTCGGCAAGCGAAAGAAAAAATGAAATAGGGATATATATGGCGCTCGGCGCGAGAAAAAAAGATATCGTGCGCTGTTTTTTTGTACAATCAATTTTGATCTGCATGTTTGGCGGGGCTTTTGGCGCGGTATTGGGAACAGCAGCGTCGCTTTCGCTGTTTGCGGTTATCGGAGAGAGCGCAAAGATAGACATTTTATTTTTAGCCGCGGCCGAGGGAGTTTCAATCATATGCGGGGTTGTATGCGGGGTATATCCTGCGATCCATGCGTCGAAAATAGACCCAATCGACGCACTGCGCGAAGGATGAGCTTTAATATATGAGTTTTTTGAAAAATCCAAACCTTCCAAAAGCAAAAGTCAAAATGGTCATGATAGGGGAAAGGTATGTGCCACGTCTTAAAGGGGCGCTAAATAAACTTGGCGTTGAAATTTTGTCTGTTCCTGAAAGCGCGTACCTTGATAAAACGGTCTCATCACACGCGGATATGACGGTTTTCCACTCAGGCGGACCGGATTTGTTTTGCCCTCCCAGTATAAAGGAGACGCTTGTCAAAAGGTTGGACGGCAAAAAAATGAATATTTATTCCGGGATAAAAGAGCCGCATGGGAAATATCCGTTAGATATCGCGTATAACGGAGCGGTTATAAATGACATATTTATATACTTGGAAGGCGGCATAGACCCAGAAATATGGAGATATATGAAGGTTTCAGGCAAAAAAATGATACCCGTAAAACAGGGATATTGTAAATGCTCTGTTGCTGTGATCGATGAAAATTCAGCGATAACGTCAGATGTAGGTATATATAATAAACTTACAGAAAACGATATGGATGTTCTTCTTATTTCTAACGGCAACATACGGCTTGAGGGTTTAAATTATGGATTTATAGGCGGATGCTGCGGGAAAATATCTGACAAGGATATAGCTTTTACAGGTATTATAAATTCACATCCGGATAAAGACAAAATACTGAATTTTATAAATGATAAGGGGATGACGCCGCATTTTTTAACAGATGATGCCATATTTGATGTAGGGTCTATTTTACCTATCGTGGAGGAAGAAGAAAAAGAGTGATAAGAGGGGTGTAAAGATGAGAAGCTTGCGTTTTGGAATAGTTGGGGCAGGGTGGATAGCCTCACAGTTTACAGAATCGTGCACAGCCGTCGAAGGAGTAGAGGTTTCAGCGATCGCGTCGAGAGATGTGGAAAAAGCAAAGCAGTTCGCGCAAAAATACAAAATTCCTAAAGCATATGGAAGTTATGAAGAATTATTCAATGATAAGGATATAGATGCAATATATATAGCCACTCCGCATCATCTTCACAAAGAACAGGCCATTGCCGCAATGCGGGCGGGAAAACACGTTTTATGTGAAAAACCAATGACGCTTACAAGCAAAAACGCAAAAGAGATGTTTAAATGTGCGGAAGACTGCGATCGCTTTTTCATGGAGGCGATGTGGGCGAGATTTGTTCCATCGGTTTTAAAAGCGAGAGAATGGGTGAACACGGGGAGAATAGGGAAGCTGCGTCTTATAGATATTCCGCTGTGCTTTCAGACAAATATGCAAAATACTGGCGGAAGACACTTAAACAAAGCGCTTGCCGGCGGGGCATTATACGATATGGGCGTATATGTCATCGAACTGATGCAGCTGTTTGCAACGTCTGAAATAAAGGAATATTATGGAATATGCAATATGACAGATACGGGCGTTGACGGCCTTGATGTATTGACATTCAAATTTGCGGATGAATCCGCGGCGGTGCTGAGATCGGGAATATCCGTAAGGACCGAGCCGCACGCGTATTTATATGGTGATGACGGATACATCCATATGTATTTGTCGCCGTCAAGGGCCGGCCCCAAGAGCGCGCAGCTTTACAACAATAAAGGCGAACTGATAGACGAATTCAAATTTGATTTTACTTATGGATTCCAGTTCCAAATAGCGCACTTCAGGGATTGTGTAGAGAAAGGGATGCGCGACAGCGATATTATGCCGCATGCCGATAATATACAATGCTGTGAGATATTTGAGGAACTGCTGAGACGTTGGAATATAGATTATTCGGAAATAATTTAAAATAAAATAAAAAATATGAAGCCCACATATCAAATTAAATATGTGGGCTTCATTAATCAAAGCACAGGGGGGAGTGAAAAATAGACTTTTATATACAAAGAAGAGCCCCTACATTCAAGACCCAACATTATACAAAATAAAAATTTTGTATAATGTTGGGTGGACTTTAACGGGGTTTTATGGTATTATAAGCACGTAAATACGTAAATCTCGTTAATGTGCTGTTTCTCAACTGTTTTCATGGGGTCTCTTCTTATTTGATTTGGCGGCTCTTTTATAAACTTTTATATAAAATATTATTTAATTGTTTTGATCTCTCGAGTTTTTATATTTCTTTTTTTTAATCGCTGTTTTAATGTTTATACTTATGTTAAGATTTTTTAAGTTATTTTTTTAAGAGGTTTTGCTATGTCTATTGATTATCGCACTGAAGCTCCTCAAGTTGTGCGCGACTTTTTAACTTATAATGAAACTATTCGCGGACGTTCTCCCAGGACCGTCGGCGAATATTATCTGGATTTGAAGACCTTTCTTCGTTATATGAAAATATTGAAAAAATGCGCTCCGGCGGACGCTCAGTTTGATGAAATTCCAATAAATGACATTAATATAGATTTTATAAAGACAATAACTCTTTCTGACATTTACGATTATTTGACATTTATAAGCCGCGAGCGCCCCACTCATTGGAAAAGCGAGCACACAACTTATGGAAACAGTGCCGCTTCAAGGGCCAGAAAGGTCGCCGCACTCAGGTCGTTTTTTAAATATTTAGAGGAAAAGGCGCATCTTATCGACGATAATCCGGCAAAAAATCTCGATGCTCCGAAGATTAAACAGTCCCTTCCCCGCCATTTAAGCGTCGATGAAGGAGTCGAGCTTTTAAGTTCTGTCGACGGGCAGAATTCGGCGCGTGATTTTTGCATTTTGACCTTTTTTTTGAACTGCGGCCTTCGTGTATCCGAGCTGGTCAATATAAATATAGGTGATATACAGGGCGACCGGCTGCGTATTTTGGGAAAAGGCAACAAAGAACGTGTCGTATATTTAAATGACGCGTGTATAGACGCATTTGAACAGTACTTATCGGTGCGTATCAAGCCGGAAGGTACCGACAGAAACGCCTTGTTTGTAAGCAGACAGCGCCGCAGGATAAGCGCTCAGACGGTAAAGGCTCTGACACAGAAATATCTCAAAGCCGCAGGTCTTGGAGATAAAAAATACTCCGCGCACAAGCTTCGCCATACGGCGGCGACGCTGATGTTTCAGAATGGGGTCGATATAAGGACCATAAAAGATTTTCTTGGACACGAGACGATGGACATGAGCTCAAGATACGCGCATGTTGTAGACAGCAATTTAAAAGAAGCGTCTGATGCAAACCCGTTTTCCAAGATAAAACGCGAAAAAAATAATGATAAATAGAATTTGAAATTATAAAAAACTGTCTGCATCAAAAAAAGGTGCAGACAGTTTTATTTTAAGCCTTTGGATGGCATTTATCATACACGTCTTTAAGCGGATTTTTAACAAGTCTCTTATACATTTGCGTTGATGAAATATCTGAATGCCCCAGCATCTCCTGTATTGAATGAAGATCTGCCCCATTTGAAAGCAGATGCACCGCAAACGAATGCCGCAGAGTGTGCGGGGTAATATCCTTTGTTATCCCGGCGGTCCTCTGATAATGCTTAATGATTTTCCAAAAACCCTGCCTGGTCATCCTGTGCCCCTGCAGATTTACAAACAGCGCATTTTCATCGGGATCTATAAGCAGCTGATCCCGCACGCTGAAAATATATTCCGCAAGCGCGCGCGATGCAACTGGATATATCGGTATTATGCGCTGTCCCGCTTTGGTGCCGCTGCATTTGAAAAATCCAATAGAGAGATTGACATCGTCTATATTCGCATCTATAAGCTCTGTCACGCGAATGCCGGTCGCATACAGAAGCTCGAGCATGGCCTTGTCACGGCATCCCTTGGGATCGTTTGTGTTCGGCTGGTCCAGCAGAAGGTCTATTTCTGCGCTGGTCAGGATATTGGGCATTTTTTTATCGGCTTTGACCGTTTGTATATTTTTTGCCGGGTTTTGAGAAACTGCACCGCTTTTTACAAGAAAATCATAAAAGGATTTAATGGAAGCACAGCTTCTAAGGATAGTGGAATTTGATTTATGATCGGATTCGAGAGCACTAAAATATCCTGTGATCATGTCGCTTTTGACGGCAGATATATCGGTTATGCCTAAACCGGATACGAAGTCCATAAATTGAGAAACGTCTCTTATATAGGAAGCTCTGGTGTTTTCAGAAGCTTTTTTTGTTTTGCCGAGGTATCCTTCAAACAGAACAAGCCATTCTTTCACACATACACTTCCCATCCATAAAAGATCAATTTGCAGAGATAAAAAAAGCATAAAGCCAAGGAACGCAGACCGCCTGAACGACGGCGCACATTAAGAAAACGCCAAAACAAACGAAGATCCGTTTTTGAAAGATATAATCGCGGGCAAAGCGGGATCTTTTTCCGCCCTTCCCTTTCCTGTTTTGACGCCCGCTTATGGCTGTCATACGCCTTGAATGAGTAAACGCCCATGATGATAAAACCAAAGTGCAAGGTATGGAGATCAAGCTGTAAGGGGCAAAAAGTATTATAGAAGTAAGAAACGCCAAATTTTGCCCGGAGCATATCAACGATGAGATCAAAAACGAAAGAAAAAAGCCGCGGAAGAAAATTGCCGCCGGTATCAGCAATATTCCGGCGCCTATAATCCCAGATAAACAGATAAAGCAGGGATATCTCAGCTGGTCGAATAACGATGCGGCAAATGTCTTCCATGATATTTGCACGCCCGATAACGAAGATATGTATGAATCTGCGTATGCCGATAGAATGTTATCATGCGCCGGCATCTTGCATGCGCAGACCGTGCCCATAACCGCGCCGCATAAAAAGATCGCAATTAAAAAAGCGGCTGATGGAGTGAGAAAAACAGACGGCACGTCCGAGATTTTCGAAGGCGTTTTTTTCATATATATTCCTCCTCTGGATATTAGAGGAATATGCCAAAAACCCCCTCGATATGCCTTGTTTTTATACTTATTTATTTTCCAAGCTCGAATGCGCGTTTTGTGCAGCTCTTCATCGCCGCGATAACGGTTTCGTCAAATTTAAGCTCGTCCATGGTATGAAGAGCGGCAAGCGTCGTCCCTCCAGGAGATGAGACCTGGCGAATAAGCTCTTCCGGCGTCATTCCGGATTCCATGATCATCTTTGCCGCGCCTTCCATGGATTTCGCGCATAGTTTTACGGCTTTGTCATAATCTATTCCTTCGCTTTGCGCGTTTTTTGCTATAACGTTTACAAAGCGATAAAAATATGCGGGGCTTGAACCGTTGACTGTTGTTATATTGTTTATAAGTTCATCAGGCATTATCTCCACGATCCCAGACGCAGAGAAGATATCCACGCAGGTATTGAAATATTCGCCTGGAACATCAGGCGCTTCGGATATAACCGTCGCGCCGCATGACAGCATGAGCGGCGTGTTCGGCATAATGCGGATGACATGCGAATTTGCAAGTTTTGATGAAATAAATTTGCGCGTGTATCCGCCGACGATCGATAAAAAGCATTTTCCTGAAGAGAGATCTGATATGCTTTCAAGCAAAGCTTCAAAATCCTGCGGTTTTATTGCGAACAGGACCATATCGCTCATCTTTACAACTTCGCGCGCATCAGAACATACGTTGACCCCTTTTGCTTTGAATTTGTCAAGCTTTTCATAGATCTTATCGTATATATTTATGTTTTGGGGAGAAAAAATCTCCTTTTTTAATATCCCGTTTAAAATAGCACCGGCCATATTTCCGGCGCCGATTATTCCAAGATTCAATTTAGATTCAGCCACAAAAAACCCTCCCTCGGTTTAAATATATTATCAATATAATATAGCATAAAGCCTTATTGCAAGCGGATAATTGCGGAAAGAAAAATTTTTGTAAAATTCCAACAATATTATGTAAATAATATTATGTAATCTGATAAAACCTGTTTTATCCCCCTTCCCTATTGTTTCAAAATTGAAAATATATAAATAAAATAAAGACCGGCGAAAGGGGTTATTCCCCGCCGGTCTTTATATGATTTTAAATATCGTTTTTTACTCTCCTGCTTCCGCGGCTTTTAAGTAAATGGCGCATTCAACGCGTTTTTTCTCAAGTTCGCATGCAAGCTTATACGGTATGCGGATGTCTTTATTCATATTATAATTTCCCGCGCTGCACCCGCCGCTGCAGTAAAATTTTGCCCAGCAGTCTTTGCATCCTTCCCTTTCAAGTACGTTCATATGCGAAAACGTGTCGGAAATATCATGTCTTAAAATGCCCTGATCTAGAGATCCCATTTTAAAATCTTCGTTCCCAACAAATTGATGGCACGGATATATATCCCCTTCCGGGGTTATCGCGACATACTCATGCCCTGCTCCGCATCCGCGCAGGCGTTTTATGACACACGGCCCCTGTTCGAGATCTATGTTGAAATGGAAAAAATTAAACCCGTCGTCCTTCCTGTGTTCTTTCAGCATGATCTCACACAGCCTGTCGTATTCAGAGAATATCTCTGCAAGGTCCTCTTCCCTAAGCTCGTATCCGCACCCGTCTTCGCTGACAACGGGCTCGACTGATATATGCTTGAACCCCTCGTTTGCGATCGACATGATATCGTTTGAAAAATCGAGATTGCGGCGCGTAAATGTCCCGCGGATATAATAGTCTTTGTCTTTATCTCGGGCATCGACTAATTTTTTAAATTTGGGGACGATTATGTCATACGACCCTGCACCTGACGGAGTTTTCCTCATGGCGTCGTTTATTTCTTTGCGTCCGTCTAAAGACAAAACTACATTTGACATTTCACGGTTTATGTAATCTATTTTATCATCGTCAAGCAGCATGCCGTTGGTCGTTATCGTGAAACGGAAATTTTTCCCGTGCTCCCTACCCTTTTCTTTGGCGTATTCAACGGTCGCTTTGACCGTTTCAAAGGCCATAAGCGGTTCCCCTCCGAAGAAGTCGATTTCTATATTCCGCCTGCTTCCTGATTTTGATATTACAAAATCGATCGCTTTTTTGGCAGTTTCCGGAGACATTATAAGCCTTCCCGTACCAAAATCCCCGGTAGACGCGAAACAGTATCTGCATCTTAGATTGCAGTCGTGAGACACATGGAGACACAGCGCCTTGATCGGCGTATCTCCGCGGATCGGTATCTTGTCAAGGTCTATATAATCGTCTGATGAAAACAAAAGACCGTTTTCATACAAGTCCAAAAGATCGGCGTAGGCCGCAGTTATATCGTCGCGGGAATAATCTCCGGAAAGCGCGGAAAATACTGTTTCGGGGCAAATTTCAGCCATCGGGGACGATATGAGCCCCGATACTGCATATGCCACATCGTCGAGAAGGTGCACAGCGCCGCTGTTTACATCCAGCAAAAAATTTAATCCATTTTGAGTATATCTGTGTATCATATAAAACCTCACAAACAAGAAAAATGGGGCGGACACGCCGCCCCGATGCAAAAGCCTTATTTATTGTTGTTTTCGCATTTTTGATTTGCGACGGTGCAAGATGTTTTGCAAGCTGACTGGCAAGATGTCTGGCATTCGCCGCAGCCGCCTTTGCATGCGCTTTCTTTAAGTGTTGCAGATGCGATTGTTTTAACGTGTTTCATTTTAAACGTCACTCCTATTTCCTTCTTTTTTTTACAGGACTTAAAAAGCCGCCTATCGTACTGCCGACGATTGCGATAAGCAATGTCAGAACAGCTGTTTTAAATGAAAACATCCCTCCGGATTCGAGCAGCCCTATAAGCAGAAACAAAACAAAAAATACAATGCCAGACAAAAAGCCGAACAACAGTTTTCTGTTTTTCATTTTACGTGCCCCTATTATCCCTGAAAAAGCCCCGCCTATAAGCACCGATGACATTGCCAGCGGATATACTGAGTCTTGCGGGATTTTGTCCGCATTGATCATAAGCGAAAAAACAAGCAGCAAGACCATGGACAATAAAACCCCGCATGCTCCGGCGATAAGAAGACACTTTAAGGTATATGCCAGGATATGATTTTCGGATTTAACCATTTGTACGCCCCCTCATAAGGATTTGTATGCTACATTCTTATGAAAAGGCAAATCGGTTAATGCCAAAAATTAATCTTCTTCATTTTCTACAGAACGAACAGCCCAGCGGTTGATGTGTATCTTTACCCTGTCGGCGCCGGTCTCAAATGTCAGAGTCTCGTCGTCTTTGATGCTGACTACGCGGCCTATCATGCCGCCGATAGTAGTTATTTTGTCCCCGACTTCGAGATTGCTGCGCATTTCAGCATCCGCTTTTTCACGCTTTTTCTGAGGACGGATTATAAAGAAATAGAAGAATGCGAACATTGCGACTGTTAGCAGTATAAGAGTCGTATAATCGTTGCCCATTTTATTACCTCCGTATTGATAATGCAAATAATCCATTGCCGTTAATTATAAAGAAATTTCGTGTAAAATACAAGTGTTTCTTTGGTAAAAATAATTTAGGATCGCATTTTTAAAAAAATTATATCCTTCGATCTAAAACATTTATCCACTGTTCTCTGAAAGCGTCATACCTTTTTTCTTCGATAGCTTTTCGTATCTCCGATAAAAGTGAATTGTAAAAGTACAGATTATGTATGACCGCAAGCCGCATGCCGAGCATTTCATCGCATTTTAAAAGATGTCTTATATACGCCCTTGAGAAATTTCTGCAGGTATCGCAGTTGCACGCAGGGTCTATAGGAGACGGATCTTCTTTATATTTTTCATTGTTAAGATTTATTATTCCCTCCCACGTGAACAGGTGTCCGTGCCTTGCGTTCCTTGTCGGCATGACGCAGTCGAAAAAGTCTACCCCTCGAAAAACGGCCTCAATAATATTTGACGGTTTCCCGACGCCCATAAGATAACGCGGTTTTTCCCACGGCATAAACGGGATAACTTCCTCTATTATATTATACATTTCTTCGGCGCTTTCTCCGACT
>Ga0079305_1002742_pt1 | contig 13993 bp, 12 predicted proteins | sample LMS_cellobiose_e_FD_79183 | JGI IMG/M metagenome (GOLD analysis project Ga0079305, IMG submission 79183) | Rumen-fistulated moose microbial communities from Alaska, USA - LMS_cellobiose_enrichment | ecosystem: Host-associated > Mammals > Digestive system > Stomach > Rumen fluid ... | reverse complement strand
GGCGTCGCTGAAGAGGTAGTCGTGGATCCACTTGTAGCCGCTGCCGGCATAGGTCCCTGTTCCGATGTTTCCGACATCGTAATTGAGGACGTCGTTGGTGAAGCCCACATTGCCGCCGGTGACGGTCAGCGCGCCGCTGCTGATCACGGAGACAAAGTTCTGGAGCGACACGTTGTTTCCGGCGATCTCAAGGCTCGCGCCGGTGCCGCTGACGACGATCCGGCTGGCGATGGTGCTGGTGGCGGCGGAGCTGTCCGCGCCGAAATCGAAGACCGCCTGTCCGGTGATCCTTGCGGAATCGCCTTTGAGTTTCACATCCCCGGCGGAGAGATTCAGCGCGCCGGGAACGATGATTTGTCCGTTGACGACCGCGCCGTTGCCGAGGTCGATATCGGCCGTTCCCGTGACCTGCAGGGAGGCGCCTTTGAGGGCGGCGTTGTCGCCCGCGGTCATGTTCAGCGTGCCGCCGGTGACATTGACCGAGCCGACGACGGCGAAATTGCTTCCGGCGGTGATATTCACCGTCCCGCCGGCAAGTACGACGGAGACGCCGCCGGAGCTGTTGCCCCAGGCGGCAATGGCGGCGTTGTCTCCGGCGGTGAGATTCAGTGCGCCGCTGCCGCCGTTGACCAGAAGCGGAACGACCGTGTTGTCGCCGACATAAAACGTCACGGCCTTTTCTTCGGCGCTCCCCTGAGCAACGATGCGGTTGGTGCCGGGATCAGCGGCGGTCAGCAGAGCGGGAGTTCCCGCACTGCCGAGGGTGAAGTCGCCGACCACGTACAATCCGGCGTTCTTGCGGAAGATCAGTTCGTCCGTAACGGTGACGGCATTGTCGGCGCCGACGTGGAAGTCCCCGTAGAGATCGAGCACCCCGATCTCGACGGCAGGAGTCGTCGAGAGATCGAGCGTGCCGGTCGCCGCCAGCACGACGCTATCGATGTACGCGTCGTCGCCCGCGGTCAGGGAGAGCGTGCCGGGAACCCGGAGAGCGCCGGAAATGACTGCACTGTTGCCGAGATGGACGGTCACGTCGCCTCCGGCGTACACCCCGGCTCCCTTGAATTGCGCGTTGTTTCCCGCGGTCAGGTCGAACGTGCCGCCCATGATGCTGACGGCGCCGTTGACGGTGAAATCGTCGCCCGCGGTGAAAGTCATCGTGCCGTCGTCCTGCCCGATGGAAACACCGCCGACCGAGGCAATGGTGACATTGTCACCGGCGGTGAGGTTCAGCGCGCCGGTGCCGGTATTGCCCAGAAGGGGAATTACGGCGTTGTCGCCGACGTAAAGGTCCACGGCCTTTCCGGCAGTCCCCTGAGCAATGATGACGTTGGTGGCAGGATCAGCGGCGGTCAGCAGAGCGGGAGTTCCCGCACTGCCGAGGGTGAAGTCTCCTTCCACGCCCAGTCCCGCGCCGTTGACGGCGAATTCCAGTTCCTGGTTGACGACGAGTTCCGTATCGGCGGAAACGGTGACATCGCTGTTGAGAACGAGCTTGTCGACGGTCACGGTATGGTCGCCCGAAAGCTGAAACGCACCGACGTTTCCGACCGTGACCGTACTGCCGGTCACGTCAGAGGTGAATTCGACCCCCGCGGCGGTCACGGTCAGGTCTCCGGTCAGCGCGGTCCCGCCGGTTCCCATGGAGAGACCGACGGCGCTGTCGGCCGTAACGGTCAGTCCGCCGTCGTTGACGGCAGCCGTGACGTCGGTGAGATCCAGCGTCTGGGTCGGATCGGCAAGATTCGTCGCGATGACGGTGATGAAACTCGCCTCGCCGTCGCCCGCCGCCTGAGTCAGGCAGTAGGTGACGTTTCCGGTGTCAGCCACCGCTTCATCGCCCGATGTGGTATGATGCCACAATTCATCGCCGCTGAAATAGTAATAGTCGGCGGCGGAAGTATCCCACTCGTACCCCGATGCGCCTTGCTCCACCAGCGTGTAACTGCCCAGATCCCACGAGACGCCGTCGATGACGATGTTCTGCGTATCGACGATGCCGTAGGCGTATTCCAGACTCCAGTCGTTGGCGGAGCCCACCTTTTCGGCGGAGGCCGCCACGTCCGCTCCGGTCAGATCGGCGATGGCCGAGATCATGGCCCGACCGTCCTCGCTCCCGGCCACGTTGCACCCGTAGATCATGATGTCGCCGTCGGCAGTCAGATGCTCGCCGATGGCCGCCCATGCCGCGGGATCGTCGGCCACCGCCCGCGCGTCGACGACGGTGTCGTTGAGCAGAAAATACCCGGCGTTGCCGTGGCTCACCACGTGAACGGCGCTGTACTGCACGTCCGCCTGGCTGTCGAGATACTCGTTGATCTGGTCGAGGGGATCTTCGCCCCGCTTCAGGACCAGCACGTCGGTGTTCTCGGCAAGCTGGTCAATGATCTTGTCCTGATCCTTGACGTAGTCGCTCAAAATCACCAGTTCCCGCGTCTCGGGAACGGCGTCGGCGTCCGCGGCGAAAGCGTCGGCAAAGGCCACGGCGGCGTCATCGGAGGAAGAGTCCGCGTCAGCGGCGTCAGCGGCGTCAGCGGCGTCAAGCGGAGACGCGTCGCCGTCATCGGAAGCGTCGGCGGCGGAAAGATCCGCATCCTGCGGCATGACGTCGTCGATATCCGCCGCGCCGGTGTCGTCGGTCAGGCTGTCGGCCAGTTCCGTGTTGTCGGCGAGGGAGGCCGCGGGATCGAAGGAAGCATCGTCATTCGCGGCATCGGCCGCCGCGTCGGCCGCTTCGGCGCCGGAAGCGGTCTGCCCCTCGGCCTCGGCATTTTCCTGCTGGGCAGCGGCGTCCTCGGGCGGCACGACGGCGGAGCCGTTCTGCTCGTCGGAAGAACTGTCGCCATCCTGAGCGTCCTGCGCGTCGGCGGCCTGCGCCGCGGCGTCGGCGGCCTGGGCGGCCTCCACGACCTCGGCCGCACCCGCGGCATCGAAAAGCACGCGCTCCTCGAGTTTCTGGATCGCGATCCGCTGTTTTCTCAACATCTTCCTTGCCATCTTCTCTTCCTCCCTCCGGGGATCCCCGTCCATATCTGTTTTATTTTATTTGTTCTTTATTTGCAGACTTGTTTTTTTACCGTGTGCGGAACGCGAAAAATCCGGTAAAAAAACAGGAACAAACCCCGGAAGCGGCATAGTCGACGCGACCGGAGTCTGTTCCTGTGTTTTCAACGATTTTTCTCATGCTGACGACACGGTTCTTATAGCTTGAAGCAGCAGACCGCCTTGCGGACGGCCACACGTGCAAAACAGTAATGCGCGACGCGCACGACACAGTGACGGAGCGAGCGGGAAGCATGCTTCACCGCGCACTCGAACATACCCGCGATCCACAGGATCCTGCCGATGCAGAGCCGCGGAGCGGGGACGGAAAAACACGGCCCCGCCATGGCGGAAGCGCCGTTGCCGGGCAGAGAGACCGCCCAGTCCGGCGAGCACCGGCAATAAGTGTATGATGCTCCGTGTTTTTCCACTTTTTCTTTCCTCAGGATCGAAAAAAACTTACTTCTTGGCCGCGGCCTGTTCGTTCTTCTGCAGGATCCCGGCGTCGAGCAGTTTGTCGATCAGCTGCTGCATGCTGTTGAAAGCACCGAGGAAGCCCTGCGGAGGCATGATGATGCGGATGTTGCCCTCGGGGGTCGGCGCCGCGCCGTCCTGTCCGGGCTGAAGGGTCACGTAGTCAAAACGGACCATGCCGCCGACGAAGTGGATCTGACCGATACCGTCCGCGAAAATCTCTTTCTTGTTTTCCATAATCCCTGGACCATCCTTTCTTTGCAAAACTTCAAGCACGCATCACAGCGCTCTTTTTCACGACACGAAGAACCCTGCGACACTTCAACTTGCAAACTATACATCCGGCGCGGCAATTTGTCAAGGCGCTTTCCGAAAAATTTCACGCCGATCTCAAAAAAAGCCGAAACGCCGGCTCCGGTGTAACTGCGGCTTTCCCTTCGGGGAGCCGCAGGGAAAGAGGGCCTGTATATCCCACGATCCCGTTCTCCTCCAAAGCACGGCCCAGCCGGGCGGCGGAGGATTTTCAAACGCTCTGTTCCCCCCGGGCCCCCCATCCCTTTTCAAAAAAAGCGGCGCATTTAGGGGGAACCGGGACGGACGGATACTTCGGGGACACTCCGACGTCGCATCTCTGGCGTTCCTCCTCATTTACCTGCCCATGTGGGGAACAGAGCCTCTCGGGAAAATCAATCGTCCACTTCGACGACGATATTGCGGAATTCGACCACCGAGTCATCCGCGCCGGTACTGGTGAGAAAGATCACCCGCGCTTTCGCCGTGCAGGGCCAGAACTTCGTGTCGGACCGGGCGCTCTGCGTCATGCCGGTGACCGTGCCCGAGAACTTCTGCCAGTCGCCGCTGAAGTCCTTGAACTTCATCGTCGTGTAGATATAGGCTCCGCCGAAGCGGTGCTGGCGGATCCTCGTCCCCGCGGGATAGGCCTTTTTCAGCGGCGCCGCCAGTTCGATCTCCCAGACGTCGCCCGCTTTTTGACGGAACCCTTCTTCATGCTGACGTGATCGTAATTGGGGAAGTCGGCAAAGTTGTCCTTCGCGTTGAAAACCACCGCGGGATAGGGGAATTTGTTGTTCCACTTCTGCGCGTCGGCAACTTTGAGCGTCGTGTCGCCGACCGCCGCGGGAGCGGCCAGAGCCGTTTCGGTTCCGGGCTCGGCGTGGATGCCCGCGGGCGGGATCGGCTTCTCCTTTGCGGTCAGCGGCGTGAGCCCCACGTAGAACGACTTGAGCGGCGTCCCGCGGAAACGGAACTCGCCCGAGACCGTGTACTTTTTGGCCGGATCCACCGCGAAAGCCTTCCTGCCCTGGACCCAGAACCGCTCGCCGGACACACTGTAAAAACCATCCTTCTTCCCGACCCGCTTCGGAGGAATGAAATCCTCGAACCCCGGCCGGTAAAGTTCGGCCGCAAAAACCGTCCCCGCGACAAGGACCGCCGCGGACGCAAAAAACGTTTTCACCTTCATCTGTATTTTCCTTTCTTCATTTCGCGCCGGGAGAAAATTCACTCCGCGACCTCGACCTTGAGATCCCGGAACTCCAGCACGGAGTCATCCTTGCCGCCCGAAGTGAGAATGATCACCCGCGCCTTGGCCGTGCGGGGCCAGAACTTCCTGTCGGAACGGGTGTTTTCGGTCATGCCCGTGACCGTGCCCGAGAACTTCTGCCAGTCGCTGCTGAAGTTCCGGTATTTCGACGTGGTGTAGAGGAAGGTCCCGCCGAAAAGATGCTGGCGGACCCGCGTCCCCGCGGGATAGGCCTTTTTCAGCGGCTCGCCCAGTCCGATCTCCCAGACGTCGCCCTCTTTTTTGATCGAGTCCTTCTTCATCCCGACGTAGGCGTAATTGGGGAAGTCGGCGTAACCGTCCCTGATATCGAAGACCACCGCGCCGACGGGCGTCTTGCTGTTCCACTTCTCCGCCGCGGCGACCTTGACGGATTTGTCGCCGACTGCCGCGGGGGCGGCAAGAGCCGTCTCGGTGCCGGGCACGGCGTGGATGGTCACCGGCGGGATCGGCTGATTTTTCGCGGTCAGAAGCGCAAGTCCCAGACTGAAGGACCGGGGAGCCGTTCCGAGAAACCGGAATTCGCCCGAAACCGTGTACTTTTTGGCCGGATCCACGGCAAAGATGCTCTTGCCGTTGACCCAGATCCGCTTGGACTGCACGCTGAAAGCACCGTCCTTCTCTTTGATCGCACCGGCCGGCTGCAGATCCTTGATATCCGCCTTGTAGACTTCTCCGGCAAAAACCGCCTCGCAGAGGAACGCCCCCGCAAGAAACACTGTCTTCTTCGTCATGTCGTTTTTCCTTTCTCCTGTTTTATGTTGAACCGATGCTTCACTCGCAAACGGCCGGACTTTTCACTTCCGCACCGCCGCCGCGGGCTGGGCCGCGAGCATCTCGCGCGTCACTTCGTTTTCGAGGGGCTCCCCGGCGAGAAAGCGCCGGAAATCGCCGATCACGCAGTCGGCCATGCGCCGCACCTCGTCGTTGATCGAGCCCGCGATGTGGGGTGAAAGAAACACGTTGGGCAGCGTGTAGAGAGGCGACCCCGCCGGAGGCGGTTCGGGCCACGTCACGTCCAGCAGCGCGGTCAGGTCGGGACGCTCCCGCATGGCCTCGATGAATCCGGCTTCGTCCACCTGCTGCCCGCGCCCGGTGTTGATGAAGACCGCCCCCGGACGCATCGAGAGAAAATGCTCTTTTCTGAGGCACTTCTGATTGTTTTCGCTGTTGAACAAGTGGTTGCTCACCACGTAAGCCCGCCGGAACGCCTCCTCGATCGAGAGCGTGCGCCTTTCGGGCAGGGACTCCACCGTTATCACGTCAAGCGTGTAATCGGCGAGAAACTTCTTCACCAGCGTCGAGATGCTCCCCGAACCGATCAGCGCCACCGTCTCTCCGAAGACGCCCGGAGCCGTGCGGGGCCTTCTCCACGCCTCGGGACTTTTCGTTTCGCGGGCGCTCCTGAAATACCCTTTGAGCGCCAGCACGATCTGCGCCGCGGCGAACTCTGCCACCGGCACGGCGTTGGCCCGCCACGCGCTCACCACCCTGATCCCGCGTTCGAGAAAGGGTCCGGCGAACTTGTCCGTGGCCCCCGCCGCGTAGAACACCGCCTCAAGGCGCGGCATACGCGCAAACATCTCCTCCGTGAAGGGAAACATGCCCCATGTGGAAAAGATGTACTTCGTCCCCGCGAGATCGCGGTCGAAAAAATCCGCGGGCGTCACCACCTCGTCGTCGAGCGCCGTCAGGCTCCTGAGCACATCCAGCCGTTCCCGGCCGTAAACGTAATCGAAACTCTCTTTTCCCCTGCCGGCAAGCACTGCTTCAGCCATGACACGATCCCTTCATGATACCTCTGACGCTCCGTCAGAAAAAACGTTTGTACATGCCCGCGGCCCAGACGGCGAAAATGATGACGGGCAGGACCCACTTCATATAGAACCTCATGCAGAGAGGGAACTTCAGCCCCTCGCCCGCATTCAGTTCTCCGTAAAATTTTTCCGCTCCCCAGCCGCCCCGGCTCATGCAGAAGACCGTGAGGAACAGCGCCCCCAGCGGCAGCAGATTGTCGCTGACGATGAAGTCCTCGAGGTCGAGGATGTTTGTTCCCTTCCCCAGCGGCTGGAAACCTTTCCACGCGTTGAACCCCAGAATGCACGGCAGAGAAAGAAACGCCAGCGCGATCCCGAAGATACAGCAGGACCTCCCGCGGCTCCACTTCAATTCGTCCATGCCGAAGGCCGCCAGATTCTCGAAGACCGCCACCAGCGTGGAAAACGCCGCCACCGTCAGAAAAACGAAAAACAGCGTCCCCCACAGCGTGCCCCCCGGCATATCCTGAAACACCCGGGGCAGCGTGATGAAGATCAGCGACGGCCCCGCGTCGGGAGAGACGCCGAACGCCCGGCAGGCGGGAAAGATGATGAGGCCCGAACACAGCGCCACCAGCGTGTCGCAGAGAACGATCCACACCCCCTCGCCCGGCAGGGAACGCTCTCTGGTGAAATAACTGCCGCACACCATGATGGAGCCCACCCCCAGACTCAGGGTGAAAAACGCCTGCGCCATGGCCGCGTGAACGGTCTCGAGGATGTGTCCCCCGGCGAACCCCTGAAACGAGGGCCTGAGGAAAAAGGCGACGCCTTCGCCCGCCCCCGGCAGACACAGCGCCCGCACCGTCAGCACCGCCAGCAGCAGGAACAGCCCGCCCATCATGACTTTGATGCTCTTTTCGACGGTTTTCCGCAGACCTCCGGCGCAGAGCAGCGCGGTCAGAAAGATCATGACGAGGGTGTAGACGGTCTGCCCGGCGGCTTTTTCCGTGAAGGAGACGAAAAACGCCGCGGTCAGCCAGTTCCGGTTGCCCAGAAGCATCTGAAAGGCATAGGCCAGCAGCCAGCCCGAGATCACCGTGTAGTACATGAGCAGCAGAAAATTGCCCGCAAAGAACACGTATCCCGGAACGGGCCAGAAGCGGCGGCCCCGCGGCGCGCTCAGCTGCCGCAGGGTCCCGGGCAGCGTGCGGCGGGCGGCGCGGCCGGCGGCCAGCTCCATCATCATGACCGGAAATCCCAGCACCGCCAGAAAGAAGAGATAGAGAAAGACGAAGAGTCCCCCGCCGTAAGCTCCCGTGATGTACGGGAAGCGCCAGACGTTTCCGAGACCGATGGCGCACCCGGCGGTCATCAGAATGAAGCCCAGCCGCGATGCGAACTGTTCACGCTCCTGCTCCATAAACGGATCCCCTCCTTCCCCGAAATATCCTCACAGCAGTTCGTCGTCCCGCACCACCGTGGGCACGGTGATGTCCCCGGCCTCGGGGAAGCTCAGTTTCGATCTCCGCACCACCAGCCGCACCAGATTGGGCATGGGCAGCGTGGTCACGATCGAAAGAACGATGATCGCATTGAAAAACGTGTCGTCGAGTATCCCGGACTCCTTGCCGATGGCGGCGGCGGCCAGCGTGGCCGACAGCTGGGGCACGGTCATGAGTCCCGCCGCCAGTCCCGCGGGACGGCTGAAGCCCGTGAAGCGCATGGCGGCGTAGCCCGACAGGATCTTGCTGGTCACCAGCAGCAGCACGGTCAGGAGCACGATGTTCCAGCTCCGGGAGTCGGCAAAGGCCGAAAAATCGGTCTTCATGCCGATGGAGACAAAGAGGAACGGTATCAGAAATCCGTAGCCGATGCTCTCGAAACGCCTGAAAATGAGCATATCCTTCTGCCTCACCACCCGGGCCAGTCCCAGTCCGGCGATGAACGCGCCGACCACGAGGTTGATGCCGAAGAGCTCCCCCGCGACCACGATGGCCAGAATGATGAAAAGCATGATGGTGATGAGGATGTCCTCGCCCGGCGTGAAGATCTCGAGCAGTTTCCGCCCGACCCGGTCCACGATGAAGATGCTCAGCCCCAGATACAGCAGCACGATGACGAGAAAGACCGGCATGAAACTGTTGCCGAGGATGGAACTGTCCATGTGGTCGAAGATCGAGAGCGTGCCGCGGCCGATCATGTGCGAGATGTTCTGCCCCTGCCGGAAGATCTGCAGACTCACGGCCAGCAGGACGATGCTGGCGATGTCGGTGATGACCGTCGAGATCAGCACCGCGGCCCCGAATTTCGTCCGCGACATCTTCATTTCGCGGATCACCGGAAAGACGATGCCCACCGAGTGCGAGGCGAAAAGCGACGCGTACAGCAGTTTCCCCGCCAGCTCCCCGGGGTGGTAGTGCCGGTACAGCAGATACCCCGCCGTCGCCGGCACGATGAAGGTCAGCACGCTCAAAAAGATCACCGACTTCCTCACCGAATTGATGAGCTTGAAATCGGCCTCCATGCCCGCCAGCGCCATAAGGAACATCAGCCCCAGCGACCCCAGGGAATCCACCAGAACGGTGAAGTGACTGGCCGTGATCGAGGCGTAGACGTTTTCATCCATCGACGGATCCCGGAGAAAACTCAGACTCCTCGAGAGCAGTTCCACCAGATCGATCCCGATCCCGGTGGGCCCGATGAGCATTCCCACGATGAGGAGCGAGATCACCGACGGTATCCCCAGCCGCCGCAGCAGAAAGGGGATCAGCCCCATGAACGCGATGAACGCGATGAAAAGTATCAGAAACGAACTGTTGCTCATAAAAATCAGATCTCCCGCGGGATTTTTTTGCGCGCCGTCCCGCTATTCATACAATATATAGCGTTCAAATAACGTTGTCAACTTGAAAAAGGGCGGCGCAGGAAGTATCTTATTGCAATGGAGGCGAAGGACGAAATGAAATGTGCGAAGTGTTCCCATGATATCCCCGACGGGGCGCCGGAGTGCCCGTGGTGTGCCAAGTTCGGTCCCGAAAACGTCCCCCTTCAGGACGACTCCCGCGCCCGCTGCCCCGTGTGCGGTTCGACGGACATCGAAACGGTCAGACACGATTTCAGCCCCGGCTGCGGCTGTCTCGGACTGCTGCTTTTCGGCTGGATCGGGCTTCTGCTGGGCCTGCTGGGCGCGGGTCAGGTCGATCTCGTCTGCCGCAACTGCGGGACGGTCCGCCAGACCCGGCGTTCCGGCTGCGGATGCCTGCCCGCATTCGTGATTTTTTTCACTGTGATCGCCGTCATCGCCGCCTGCGCGGGATGAATCGGAGAAAAAGAAAGGTTCGACATGGCTCTTTTTCAGGTCAGTTTTTATTCGGCGGTCCTCGGCCGCAACACCTCCTTCAACGCGGTGATCCCCGACCGGAACACGGAAAAACGCGAAAAGTATCCCGTGGTCTGGCTGCTCCACGGCCTCTCCGACGATTTCACCTCGTGGCTCCGCCGGAGCTCCGTCGAACGCTACGCCGAAAAATACGGCGTCTGCGTCGTCATGCCCGACGGGGGCCGCAGTTTCTACACCGATATGCAGACCGGAGAGAGGTATTTCGAAGCCCTGTCGCGGGAACTGCCGGACTTCGTTTCGAGGATGTTCCCCGTGAGTTCCCGCCGCGAAGACACCTTTGCCGCCGGGCTCTCGATGGGCGGCTACGGCGCGCTGAAACTTGCCCTGCGCTTCCCCGGCCGTTTCGCCGCCGCGGGGATCATGTCCGCCGTGACGGACATCCCCGAAAAATTCGCCTCGGAAACATTCGATATGCAGTTGTGGCGCAACATTTTCGGCACGCCTGAAGCGGTCGTTTCCGGCGGGAACGATCTCTTCACCCTCGCAAAAAATTTCCCCGCGGACGCCCCGAAACCCCGCATCGCCCAGTTCTGCGGCACGGAGGACTTTCTGCTTGCGGACAACCGCCGGCTCGCCGATGCCCTGACACAGCTCGGCTGGCCCGGCTTCATCTACAAAGAGGCCCCCGGCGGCCACTCGTGGGAGTTCTGGGACCGGCACATTCAGGATATACTCGCATTCTTTTTCAACAACAGTGAGGAAAAAAATGGATAAAAACTGGAAGATCGAAACCATCGCCGTGCAGGGAGATTATCAGCCGCGCAACGGTGACCCGCGGATCGCGCCCATCGTGCAGAGCACCACGTACAAATACGACGACGCCCAGAGCGTCGCCGACCTCTTCGACCTCAAGACGCCGGGCTTCTTCTACACCCGGCTGGCCAACCCCACCGTGGACATCTTCGAACGCAAAGTCGCCGCCATGGAAAAGGGCGTGGCCGCCGTGGCCCTCTCCAGCGGTCAGGCCGCCAACGCCTACGCTCTGCTCAACATCGCCAAATGCGGCGACCACGTCCTCGCCGGCAGCGCCCTCTACGGCGGCACCGTGTCGCTCTTCACCAACACCCTCAAAAAGACCGGCGTCACCGTCACCACCGTGCTGCCCTCCGCCGACGAGGAGGAGATCGAAAGGAATATGCGGTCCAACACCAAGGCCGTCTTCCTCGAATCTTTGGCCAATCCGGCCCTGAACGTGGCCGATTTCGAACTCTACGCAAAAGTCGCCCACCGCCACGGCGTGCCGCTGGTGGTGGACAACACCTTCCCCACCCCCGTGCTGTGCAATCCCTTCGACTTCGGCGCGGACATCGTCACCCACTCCACCACGAAATACATGGACGGTCACGCGACAAGCGTCGGCGGGATCGTGGTCGAAAAGGGCGGTTTCGACTGGGCCAACGGCAACTTCCCCGAATTCACCGAACCGGACGAAAGCTATCACGGCCTCATCTACACCAAAAATTTCGCCGCCTCGCCGTTCTCGGTCAAACTGCGGGTGCAGATGGTGCGCGACTACGGCATCCCCATGATGCCCTTCAACGCCTTCCTCACCAATCTGGGTCTGGAAACGCTGCATCTGCGCATGGAACGGCACTGCTCCAACGCGCTGGCCATGGCGGAATTTCTGCGCGACCACCCCAAAGTCGGCTGGGTCAACTACCCCGGACTGCCCGACAATCCCCAGTATCCGCTGGTCAAAAAATATATGCGCGGCGCTTCCGGCGTGCTCTGCTTCGGCGTCAAGGGCGGCTCCGCCGCGGGTGAACGGGTGATGAACGCCCTGAAACTGGCCGCCATCGTGGTCCACGTGGCGGACGTGCGGACCTGCGTTCTGCATCCTGCCAGCATGACCCACCGCCAGCTCTCGGACGCCGAACTCGTCGCCGCGGGCGTTTCGCCGGACCTCATCCGGCTCTCGGTGGGCATCGAGAACATCGACGACCTGAAGGCCGACTTCGATCAGGCTCTGAGCAAGGCGTAAAGTTTTTTCATGGAACACCTGCCGGACAACTGGAAAACTTTTCTTGCGGGATACGCCGACTTTCCGGCCCTTGCCGACACGCTCCGCCGTCTGGAGGAGCGCCGAAGAGTCCGCACGGTGTTTCCGCCGCCCGGGAGCGTGTTCCGCGCCTTCGAACTGACCGCGCCGGAAAAGGTCCGCGCGGTCATCGCGGGGCAGGATCCCTACCACGAACCGGGACAGGCGCAGGGACTGGCCTTCTCGGTCCCCGCCGGAACGAAACTGCCTCCCAGTCTGCGCAACATCTTCAGGGAATACGCTTCCGACACGGGATACCCCGTCCCCGCCTCGGGCGATCTGACATTATGGGCAAGGGCGGGTGTTCTGCTCCTCAACGCCGTGCTGACGGTGGACTCGGGCTGTGCCGCAAGTCACGCCAAGAGCTTTGGCTGGGAAAATTTTTCCGACGCCGTCATCAGGGCGCTGAGCGCGAAGGGCGCGAAGATCGCCTTCCTTCTGTGGGGCAGTCACGCCGCGGCCAAGCGTCCGCTGATCGACGAAAAAAAGCATCTGGTGGTGGTCTCGGCCCATCCGTCGCCGCTTTCGGCCCGCCGGGGATTTTTCGGCAGCCGTCCCTTTTCCCGCGTCACCGCCTTCAACGGCATGAACTGGATCGGAGAGGAATGATGGAGCCGAAAAAAGAGTATTATTCCCCCCTCTTCCCCCGGAGCGGGAGTGGCGTCCACACCATGCTGGTCAACTGCGGGCACGAGTGTGTGACAAGTCCCTCCTACAGCTGGGACGGCATGAAGCGAGGCTCCAGCGACCTGGTCATCTGGCAGTACACCCTTTCGGGCCGGGGGGCCCTGGACTTCGGCGGCAGGACGATCGTTCTCGACCCGGGCAAGGGCTTCCTGCTGCTGGTCCCGGAACCCCACCGCTACTATCTGCCCGAAGATTCTCCCGGCTGGGAATTTCTCTTCGCAAGTCTCAACGGTTCCGAATCCGTCCGCCTCGCGGGGGAGTGCCGCAGGCACACGGGGCCGGTCTTTTCCTTTGCCCCCGACGCCCCCGTGGTCCGGGCGGCGTGGGAAATACTCAAGATGTGCCGGGAAAACCGTCTGCAGGGCCCCTACGCGGCCAGCGCCGCCGCCTACGGTTTTCTCATGCGGCTCCTCGAAGCCTCCGAAAAAAACCGGAGAGCCTGCGACGACGATCTGATCGCGCTGGTGCACGACTACTGTCTGCGCCACATTTCGCGCCCCGTGTCGGTGGAGGACGCGGCCCGCTTTGCGGGCTTGAGCCGCTGGCACTTTTCGCGGCGTTTCAAGAAGGCCAGCGGCCGGTCGCCCCACGATTTCATCACCGATCTCAAGATGCGCATGGCGGTGCGGCGGCTTCAATCCAGCCGGGATTCCGTCAAGGAGATCTCGCTCTTCTGCGGCTTCGAGGATCCGGCGTATTTCTGCAAGGTGTTCAAACAGACGTACGGCGCGCCCCCCGCGGAATTCCGTTCCGGCGCGGCCGTATCGAAGAATTTGTGACCAGGAGGTTTTCATGTCCGTTTTCTGCAAAACCTTTTTGAACGAAGCGTACTTCTGCGGCGTTTCCGCGCCCGGGAGCGATTTCTCTTCCGAAGCCGAAACGCTCATCGACGAAGTTCTGGCGGCCGTTCCCCGCGGACACGAGCCGGTGTGGTTCCGCTTTCACCTGAGCGACGTCGCCAATCAGGAGGCGCTGCTGAAACGTGCCCTCGAAAAAAAAGGCGTTGCGGG
>Ga0079305_1002737_pt1 | contig 14023 bp, 11 predicted proteins | sample LMS_cellobiose_e_FD_79183 | JGI IMG/M metagenome (GOLD analysis project Ga0079305, IMG submission 79183) | Rumen-fistulated moose microbial communities from Alaska, USA - LMS_cellobiose_enrichment | ecosystem: Host-associated > Mammals > Digestive system > Stomach > Rumen fluid ... | reverse complement strand
TTGCCGCTGGCCCGGAGGGCGTTTTCCGCCGAGCGCTGGAGCCCGCCGCAGCAGGGCACCTCCATCCGCAGTATGGTGACGCTCTGGATGTCGTTTTCCGCGATGATCTCGGTGAGCTTTTCCGTGTAGTCCACGCCGTCCAGCTTGGGGCAGCCGATGAGTGTCACCTTCCCCCGCATGAACTCCTCGTGGACGTTTGCATAGGCATAGGCGGTGCAGTCGGCGGCGATGAGCAGTTTCGCCCCCTGGAAGAAGGGTGCCTTTGCGGGCACCAGCTTGATCTGGCAGGGCCACTGACCCAGCCGGGACACGGGCCTGCCCGCCGCCGGGACCGTCTCTTGGCCCGCGGCGGCGCCCATCTGCCGCACCGCAGCGCCGGGACAGCCGCCGCCGGGATGAATGCCGTGCTGTTCCATCATTTTTTTCGCCTGTTCGCCAAGCTCCATGCCGCGCGCCTCCTTTGTCTGCTTCGCCGCCTGGACGGCGGCCTCGTCATATTCCGGAGCCTCCCGCTCCTCAAAACGGATGGCCCCTGTGGGGCAGGCCGGCAGACAGTCGCCGAAGCCGTCGCAGAAATTCTCCCGCACCAGCTTCGCCTTGCCGTCCACCATGTCGATGGCGCCCTCGTGGCAGGCGCTGGCGCACAGTCCGCAGCCGTTGCATTTTTCCTCGTCGATGTGGATGATCTTCCGAATCATGGGGCTCCCTCCTTGCCTTTCTGGGGCCATTATAGTATAATGGAGACGGAAAATATGTTGTTCAAACCACATTTTAAAAGAAAAAAGGAGAAAATCCATGGAAATGGACATGCTGGCCCGGACAATGCTGTTTCGGGGCCTGGACCGGGCAGGACTCGCCGACGCCCTGAAAACGCTGCGGGCAGCGGAGCGGGACTACCCCAAGGGCGCCGCCGTGCTGCGCGCCGGGGACACCACGGCGCAGATGGGTCTGGTGCTCTCCGGCAGCGTCACCATCGAGTCCAACGATCTCTGGGGCAACCGCACCATACTCAGCCATGTGGGTCCGAGGCAGTTTTTCGCGGAGACCTACGCGCTGCTGGCCGGGGAGCCGCTGCTGGTGGACGTCGTAGCCAATGTGGACAGCCGGATTTTGTTCCTATATGTGGCGGAGCTGGAGACGCTGCGCCCGGAAGAGCACCCCTGGGCCCGCCGGCTGACGGCAAATCTGCTGCGCATCTCCGCCCATAAAAATCTGGCGCTCTCCGGCCACAGCTTTCACACCGCGCCAAAGAGCGCCAGAGGCAGAGTCATGGCCTACCTGAACTCGGTCTCCCTCCAGCGGCGCAGCCGGGAGTTCGACATCCCCTTCGACCGCCAACAGCTGGCGGACTATCTGAATTTAGACCGCAGCGCCCTGTCCAAGGAGCTGGGCAGGATGCGCGCCGACGGGATCCTGGAGTGCCGAAAGAACCACTTTAGATTGAAGGCCTAGCCCAGGGCCACGTCCAGAGCCATCATCACGGCAAAGCCCGCCGCGAAGCACACGGTGCCCACGTTGGAGTGGCGCCCGGCGGACATCTCCGGGATCAGCTCCTCCACCACCACGTAGAGCATGGCTCCGGCGGCAAAGCTCAGCAGGCCGGGGAGAAGGGGGACCACCAGCCCCGTGGCCAGAATGGTCAAAGCGGCGCCGATGGGCTCCACGATGCCGGAGAGGAAGCCGTAGAAGAAGGCCCTCTTTTTGCCCATGCCCTCCGCCTTCAACGGCATGGAGATGATGGCCCCCTCCGGAAAGTTCTGGATGGCGATGCCCAGAGCCAGGGACAGCGCCCCCAGGGCGGTGATGCCGCTGCCGCCGGAGAGATAGCCCGCGTAGACCACCCCCACGGCCATCCCCTCCGGAATGTTGTGGAGTGTTACCGCCAGCACCAGCATGGTGGTCCGGCTCAGCTGTCCCCGGGGTCCCTCGGCCTCAGTGCTGTCCAGATGCAGATGGGGGACGGTTTTGTCCAGCAGCAACAAAAACAGAATACCCGCCCAGAAACCCAGGAAGGCCGGCAGAAAACTGAGCCGTCCCAAGTCTTCGGCCAGCTCCAGCGCCGGGAGCAACAGACTCCAGACCGAGGCCGCCGTCATCACCCCGGCGGCGAAGCCCTGGAGGCCCCGCTCCAGGGCGCGGCGCATCCCCTTTCGCATGAAAAACACACACCCCGCGCCCAGTGTCGTCCCCAGCAGGGGCAGGCTCAGGCCCCAGAAAACGTCGGAGAGCATCAAATCACCTCCTGATCTGCAATATAGTTAGTCTACGCTAATCATATTGCATTGTATCACGGTCCTGCGCGTCTGGCAAGCTGCCGCGCCATAAAAAAACCGACCCCGGGCGTTCGGCGCCCGGGGCCGGGGATTCTCGTTTTATCGGAGCTCCTCCGTCAGCTGCGCCGCGGTCCGCCGCACTGTCTCCGCTAGGGCGGCGTTGGCCAGCTTCTCCCGGATGCGGCTGGTGGGGCCGGAGACGCTGATGGCGGCGGTCGCCTTCCCGGCGGCGTTCAGCACGGGAACGGCGATGCAGAACACGCCGTCCTCTCGCTCTTCCCGGTCATAGGCCAGACCGGTCCGGCGGATCTCCTCCAGTTCGGCGCGGAGACTCTCCCCGTCGGCGACGGTGTGGCTGGTATAGCGGGTGAACTCGGTGTTGCGGATATATCGCTGCCACTCGCTGCGGTCCTGGAAGGCCAGCCAGGCCTTCCCGGCGCCGGTGCAGTAGTAGGGGGCGTTGCCCCCTAACTGGGTGAACATCTGGATCTTGTCCGGCATGGAGGCTTGTGCGGCGTAGACGATCTGCAAGCCCCGCACCAGTGTCAGACTGCTGATCTCGCCGCAGATCTGGCTGAGGCGGTCCAGATAGGGCTGGGCGATGCGGCAGAGAACGTCCTGGCTCCGGGACAGGGCGCAGATCCGGTACAGACCGAAGCCGATCTGGTATTTCTTGCTGGAAGGGTCCTGGTCCAGCATGCCGCAGGCGCGCATGGTATTTAAAATATGGTAAGCGCCGCTGACGCCGCAGCCCAGCTGCCGGCTGATCTCCGTGGCGCCGAGACCGGCGCTGCTCTGGGCCAGCAGCTCCAGGATCTGGGCAGCCTTCTGGATGGAGCCGATGGTCTTGCCGGCGCCCTTGAAAATCTGGTCGTCCATTGGAGCACACCCTCCTCTCTTTTTAACTATATTAAAAGATTATTCGCTATTTGTCAATAGGGACTTGACAAGTGCAGGGGGAAGTGATAGTATTTTAATAAAGATAAAAGTCTTTTAATATTAGTAAAAAAAGAAAGGAGCACCCCGCTATGAAAATGAAAGCCGCCCAGGCGCTGGTCGAGATCATGGTGAAGGAGGGCATCAAGACCGCCTTCGGCATCCCCGGCGCCGCCATCAATCCCGTGTATCAGTATATGGAGGACGCCCCCATCGAGCATTTCACCATGCGCCATGAGGAGGCCTGCGTCCACGCCGCCGACGGCTATCAGCGTGCCAAGCACGAGATCGCCCTGGCCATCTGTTCCGCCGGCCCCGGCGCCACCAACTTCGTCACCGGCCTGTACACCGCCTTCATCGACTCCATGCCCGTGCTCTGTGTTGTCGGCCAGGCCAACACCAGCCAGCTGAAGCAGGAGCCCTTCCAGTGCGTGGATATGCCGGACATCGCCAAGACCGTCACCAAGCTGGCCAAGTGCGTCATGAAGCCCGAGGAGCTGCCCAGGATCATGAACGAGGCCTTCTATCAGATGCGCGCCGGCCGTCCCGGCCCCGTGCTCATCGAGTTTCCCCTGAACGTCCAGAACACCGAGTTCGACTTTGATATCGACAGCTACATCCCCCGGGAGATCCCCGTTGTGGAGCCCGACCTGGCCAAGATCAAAGAGGCCGTCAAGCTGATCGGCGAGAGCAAGGCACCCGTCATCGTCATGGGCGGCGGCTGCTTCATCAGCGAGTGCACCGATAAGGTCGTGGAGCTGGCCGAGTTGCTGCAGATCCCCGTCATCACCACCTATCAGGCCAAGGGCGGCATTCCTGAGGAGCATCCGCTGAATGCCGGCCACGCCGGCATCCAGGTGGGCCAGCCCATCGGCAACCGGGTGTTCCTGGACTCCGATCTGGTCATCGGCATCGGCAACCGCTTCTCCGACCGCCACACCGGCGATCTGAAGACCTACTGCGCCGGCCGCAAGTTCATCCACATTAACATCGAGCCCAGCCAGATCGGCATGGTGTTCGAGCCCGACCTGGGCATCGTCTCCGACGCCAAGCTGGCCACCGAGGCCCTGATCGCCGAGGTGAAGGCCGCCGGCCTGAAGCCCATCAATCCCGACCGCGCCGCGGCTCTGCCCGCCCTGCGCAAGGAGCTGGCGCGCAAGACCGACTACGCCTGCGCGCCCATGATGCCCCACCGCGTGTTCCAGGAGGTCAACGAGGCCTTTGGCGACGAGACTTACTTCACCGCCGGCTGCGGCATCACCCAGATCTGGAGCGGCCAGCTGCAGACCGTCAACAAGGCCGGCAAGTACCTGGCCTCCGGCGGCGCCGGCACCCTGGGCTATGAGGTCCCCGCCGCCTTCGGCGTGAAGGTGGCCCAGCCCGACTGCGCCAGCGTCACCGTGGTGGGCGACTTCGGCCTCACCTTCATGGGCGAGGAGATCGCCGTCGCCTCCGCCTTCCATAAGCCCATCATCGTGGTGGTGGTGAACAACGCCTACCTGGGCCTGATCCGCCAGAACCAGAAGGGCTACGGCTTCGAGTACGCCGTGGATATGCCCTACAACCAGGACGGCACCATCGACTATGTGAAGCTGGGCGAGGCCTATGGCTGCGTGGCCGAGCGGGTGTTCTCTCCCGAGGAGCTGCAGGCCGCTCTGGTGCGCGCCAAGGCGTCCACCGAGGCCTCCGGCCGCTGCTATCTCATCGACGCCATCTGCATCAAGACGCAGCTGTGCGACATGGGCGGCTCCATCGCCAACATCAAGTCCTGGGCGCCCCAGGACTAAAAACAGATAGAATCGCGGATCCGGCCCGGACGGTCATCGTCCGGGCCGGATTTTTGCGCGGGGGAAAAAATTTCACAAAGTTAGTTGAAACTAACTTTCGTTCGTGCTATACTGGGCCCAGAGCAGAAAGGAGGATGCGCCGTGGACAGAACGCAGGAGATCAAGTCCGCCTACAAGGGCCTGGGCGGCGCCCATGATTTTTACGACGGCATGATGACCGGCAGCACCGTGTCCGGCCGCTGGGTGATGAAGCACGTCTGGGGCATGACCCCGGCGGACGCCCGGGCCTATCAGGCGGCGGCCCTCTCCGCCATCCCGGCGGATTTTGCCGGGCGGCTGCTGGAGGTGCCGGTGGGGACGGGAGTGTTGTCGCTGCCCGTGTTCAAAACCCTGCCGGAGTCGGAGATCGTCTGCCTGGACTACTCGGAGAAGATGATGGAGGCGGCCCGGCGGCGGGCCCGGGAGATGGACATCCGGAATATCACCTTCCGGCAGGGGGACGTGGGGGCGCTGCCCTTCCCGGACGGGAGCTTCGACGCGGTGGTCTGCCTCAACGGCCTCCACGTGTTCCCGGACAAGGAGGCCGCCTGGCGGGAGCTGTACCGGGTGCTGCGCCCCGGCGGCGTCTTCTGCGGCTGCCTCTATATCCGGGGCGAGAACGCCCGGACGGACTGGGTACTCCGTCAGGTCTATGCCCGGCTGGGCTTCGTGACCCCGCCCTTTGAGACGGCGGAGACTCTGAAGGCCCGTCTGCGGGAGACCTACGCTGCGGCGGAGCTGGGCCGGCTGAGGAGCATGGCCTGTTTCCGCTGCGTCAAATGAAGGAGGTGCGATTTGGCAAAACCTGACTATAAAAACTGGATGCCTCGGGGCATGGTGGCGTCCCTGGGCGCGGGGACCGCGGCGGCGCTGGCCGGCGCGGCGGTCCTGCGGATGATGGGCCACGGCGCCGCCGGGGCGCTGCTGGGGGCGGGCGGCCTGGCCCTGGGGGCAGGCGCCGTCTGGAGCGCCGCGGCCTATCGGGCTTTTTCCTATAACGGAAAACGTCAACTCTCCAGAGAGATCGTGGAAGGTACGGCGACCTATATCGACCTGCGCGCGGGCGGGATCGGCCTGGACGTGGGTTGCGGCAGCGGCGCGCTCACCATTGCCTGCGCCAGACGAAATCCCCAGGGCGCCATGGTGGGCATCGACCGCTGGGGAGTGGAGTACGCCTCTTTCAGTAAGGCCCTCTGCGAGGCCAACGCCCGGGCGGAGGGGACGACCAACGTCAGCTTCCGGCAGGGGGACGCAGTGCGCCTGGACTTTCCCGACGAGAGCTTCGACGCCGTCACCAGCAACTACGTGTACCACAACATCGCCGGCCGGGACCGGCAGGCCCTGCTGCGGGAGACGCTGCGGGTGCTGAAAAAGGGCGGGCGCTTCGCCATCCACGACATCATGAGCTTCCGGCGCTACGGGGATATGGAAGCCTTTGCGGAATCCCTGCGGCGGGCCGGCTACGCCCGGGTAGAGCTCATCGACACCACGGCGGGGCTGTTCATGTGCCCCCGGGAGGCCCGGCTGCTGATGCTGACCGGCTCCACTCTTCTGGTGGGGGAAAAATAGGAAAACTACAAAGAGCCTGCTGCAAAATGCAAACTGTCCTTCCGAACCGGTGCCACAGTATGGGGCCTCGCAATGTCGGAAGAAGCATTTTGCAGCAGGCTTTTTTTGTCGCGGCAGGCGAATGCCCGCCGCTTTTGTCATTCCATTTCGGTATGACGAATGATGAAGATTCCCAATTATACAAGGAAAAGGGATTCTGCTATACTCAAATCAGCCAAAAGAGAAGGCTTTGGAAATGGAGGACAATATGGAGAAGAAAAGCGAAAGGGGCTTGAAGATCAAATACGCCAATGTGCTGCTGGGTGCGGTCTTCATTGTTCTGGCGCTGGCGATTTTGTATATCTGTCAGAGAGACGATATGCAGTTCTACGTAAAGAGAGCGCCCGGGCCGGGCTTCATGCCCACCCTGTCCGCCGCCCTCATCGGTGTGTGCGGCGTGGGGATCACAATCCAAAGCGTGCTGCGGCTGAAAAAAGACGCCGCCGCGGGGGAGGCGCCTCTGGCCACCCGGGACGAGTGGAAGAACTTCTTCCTGGTCATCGGCCTCAGTGCCGCGGCGGTGTTTTTCGCCAAATACGGCGGACTCATCACCGTCATCACCCTGGTCATCGTGCTATTGATTCGTTTTCTGGGGCCGGAGCCCTGGAAGACCGCCATTCCGGTGGGCATCGGCACCGGCGTGATCATGTACCTCATCTTCGTCGTGCTGCTGAAGGTGCATGTGCCTGTGGGCCCGCTGGGCTTTTAAGGGGGGCCGGACATGGAATTGCTGCACAATCTGGCGACGGGCTTTTCCGTCTGCGCTGACCCCATCGTCCTGCTCTACTGCTTCATCGGCGTGGTCTGCGGCGTCATCATCGGCGCCCTGCCCGGTCTGGGACCCTCCACCGGCATCGCCATTCTGCTGCCGCTGACCTACGGCATGGACCCCGTGGCCGGTATCGTCATGCTGGCGGGCATCTACTACGGCGCCATGTACGGCGGCTCCATTACCGCCATCCTCATCAACACCCCCGGCGACAGCGCTGCGGTGATGACCACCCTGGACGGCTACCCCATGGCCGCCAAGGGACGGCCGGCCCAGGCCCTGGGCATGGCGGCCTATGCTTCCATCATCGGCGGCAGCGTGTCTGTGGTCATCTTCATGCTGCTGGCCCCGGTCATCGCCAAATTTGCCCTGGCCTTCAGCCCGGCGGAATATTTCGCCCTGATGGTCATGGGTCTCACCTCCATCGCGGGCATGACTGGCGACGACCCCTTCAAGGGCTTCGTGGCCGCCGGCCTGGGCCTGTTCGTGTCCACCATCGGCATGGACGCCGTGCTGGGTACCCAGCGCTTCACCTTCGGCAGCGTCCAGCTCATGGGCGGCATCGACTTCATCCCCGTGGCCATGGGTCTGTTCGGCATCGCGGAGATCATCTACGCCTCCGCCCAGAAGGACGGCAAGAAGATCACCATCACCCGGGAGGAGCTGCGCTTTCGCAAGATGTTCCCCACCCGGGAGGAGTGGGGCCTCTGCCTGCCCCACATTGCCCGGGGCACGGTTCTGGGCTTCTTTGTGGGCGTGCTGCCCGGGGCCGGCGCCACCATCGCCTCCTTCCTGAGCTATGACCTGGCCAAAAAGACCTCCAAACGGGGAGACCAGTTCGGCACAGGCGTCATCGAGGGCGTGGCCGCGCCGGAGTGCGCCAACAACGCCGCCTCCATGGGCGCCATGGTGCCCATGCTCACCCTGGGGGTGCCGGGCAGCGGTGCCACCGCCATCATGATGGGGGCGCTGCTGATGTTCGGCATGACCCCCGGTCCCTATCTCTTTGACAAGAATCCGGAATTTGCCTGGGGCCTGGTGGCTAGCATGTACATCGGCAACATCATTCTGCTGCTGTTGGTCATCAGCGCGCTGCCGCTGTTCGTCACGATCTTGAAGGTGCGGCCGGGCGTTCTCAACGGCGTGGTCATCGGCTTCATCCTCATGGGCTCTTACGCCATGAACAACCGCCTCTTCGACGTGGGCGTCACGCTGTTCTTCGGCGCTGTGGGCTTCTTCTTCAAGAAGCTGAAGGTGCCGGCGGCGCCCATGGTGCTGGCCATCGTGCTGGGCTATATCACGGAGACCAACCTCCGCCAGGCCATGATCATGAACAAGGGCAGCTTCGCGGCGGTGATCTCCCGGCCCATCTCCGCGGTGATCCTGATCATCGCCGTGCTGTTGGCCTTCGGCACGCCCATCAAGAGCTTTATCGCCCGGCTTTTCGCCAAAAAGCAGGCAGAGTAAATCCCGTATGTAGCGCGAAAACGCGATCTGCATAAAAATTTTAAGAAAGCAGGAGGAAAAAATGAAAACACGCATTCTGTCTATCGTTCTGGTCCTGGCGCTGAGCATGGCCCTGCTGGCCGGCTGCGGCGGCAGCACCGCCCCCGCCTCTCAGGCTCCGGCCTCCCAGGCTCCGGCCTCTCAGGCACCCGCGTCCCAGGCCCCCGCTTCCGAAGCCCCCGCAGAGCCCCAGGGTTGGGTCCCCACCAAGGACATTGAAGTCATCGTCGGCAACAAGGCCGGCGGCGGCGCCGACCTCTTCACCCGCAAGGTCGTGGAGATCATGCAGCAGTACAAGATGCTGCCCGTGAACGCCACTGTGGTCAACAAGCCCGGCTCCTCTCACGTGGTAGGCTACACCTACCTGATGGAAAACGGCGACGATTACCATATGGACGTGGTCTCCGCCAGTTTCTACACCCAGCCCATCTCCGGCAACAGCCCCTTCAAGTTTGACGATTTTGCCTATGTCTCCCTGCTCTGCCAGGATCCCAACGTGATGCTGTGCTCCAACGATTCCGGTTTCAACAGCTTTGAGGACGTGCTGGCCTATGCCAAGGATCATCCGGGCGAGCTCTCCTTCGCCGGCTCCAGCGCCCTGAGCGACGACGCCATCCTCTGCGAGCTCATCAACGCCACCTGCGGCGTGGACATCACCTATGTGGCCATGGAGTCCGGCGCGGACATCATGACCAACCTCATGGGCGGCCACGTTGAGCTTGGCTGCTGCGGCCCCAGCGAGATCGGCGACAACCTGGCTGCCGGCAATCTGAAGGCCATCGCCGTCTCCGCCGACAGCCGGCTGAACATCGAGGGCCTAAAGGACGTGCCCACCTTTACCGAGCTGGGCTATGACATCCACCACCAGATGCCCCGCGGCTTTGTCATGGCCAAGACCGCCTCTCCCGAGGCTGTGAAGTACTACTCCGATATCATGGGCAAGGTGGCCGAAACGCCCGAGTGGAAGGCCTTCCTGGAGGAGAACTGCATGATGGCCAAGTATCTGGACTGCGACGGCTACGCCGCCTTCAACCAGGAGCTGGTGGACACCTACACCGAGTACATCGGCATCATCATGGCCAACCAGGCCTGAGATGCGCAGCTCCGCAGGACAAAAAAATAAGGCGCATTTATCCAATGCGCCTTACTTTGTGAAAATTTCGTTCAATCCACTGTCCGGACGCCCCGGTCCTCGATGAACTGCATGAAGTTGGCCACCAGGGGATAATCGGCCCAGTCCTTCTTGCAGATGGCCCAGGTGTTGCGCCGCATGGGCGTGCCGTCGGGCTCCAGCAGGGGATAGCGATAAAATTGCTCGTCCTCATTGAGGCAGTTGCTGAACATGACTCCATAGCCCAGCCCGTCCTTGACCCACTTGAGGCTGGTGTCGATGTCCTGTACGACGATGCCGATGGGCATGGGCTGGTCGAAGTTCTGCTTCCACCAGGACTCCAGCATGTTCCGGGAGTAGCTGTCCCGGTTGTGCATGATCATGTCCATGGTGAGCAGATCCTCCTTGCCGATGGGGCGGGACGCGATGGCATAGGCCGCGCCGCAGGAGCAGAGCACCTGCTTCTCGTGGTGCTTCCGGTCGCCGTTGACGAAGGCGACGTGAATCTTCTCGTTCTGCACCGCCTCCAGCGCTTCGCTGGAGAGCATCACCGTCACCTTGAATTTGGTCTGGGCGTTCTGGGCGGAATAATCCTGCAGCAGCCTGGGCAGCTGGCTCCGGGCAAAGGAGCTGGAGGTGCCGATGTTCAGCGTGCCGGAAAGACCGCCCTGCATCTGCCAGAGACCGCGCCTGGTCTCCAGCATGATCTCATTGATCTTGTGGGCCTGCTGCACCAGGAATTCGCCCTCGGGCGTGAAGGAAATGCCCTTGTTGCTGCGGCGCACGATGGACGTGCCCAGCTCCTGCTCGATGCGGGCCAGCTGCTTGGTCATGGTGGGCTGCGTCAGATATAGAGAGGCCGCGGCTTTTGTGAGATTCTGATACTGATGCAGCGCGATAATGGTTTTCCAATCCTCGTCCCGCACGGATCACCACCGCCTTATTCTAATCTCTCAGATTTTTTGACTAAATCTAATTATACCACGTCCCGCCCGTGATTTCAAGACGGGCCATTCCAAACGCGCATAGCGGGGGAGTCCGGCAGCCAAATCGCCGGCTCCCGGCATTTTAAATCAAAATAAAACAAAATTTTTCATGGAGGTACAACGCGTATGATGTTCGATTTTTCCCAGCTACCCTTCTTCGATAACCACACCCATCTGCTGAACGTCACGAATCGTGAGATCGATCTGAAGGACTACATGGGCCCCCTGAACCATGGCTACGTGGACCAGATCCCCCAGAACACCTGGTTCAACCCCGGCCAGAACGCCGGCAACAACACGCCCCAGTGGATCAGCGACGAGATGTTCCGCCAGTCCACCTGCAACATGGCCGTGGCCAAGACCTGGGTGCACTATCTTGCCCAGTTCTTCGGCTGCGAGGAGACCCCCGAGGCCGTGCTGGCCGAGCGCAACCGCCGCTCCATGCAGGACATGATGGCCTACACCAGGAGCCTCTACGCCGATCAGCACATCATCGCCGAAGTGGTGGACGCCCCCCATCCCATGGGCGACCCGGCCATGGGATGCTTCCCCTGCGACGTGTATCGCCTGTTCCAGACCGACCCCGTGGTGGCGCGTCTGACCAAGGAGTGCGAGACCTATGAGGAATTCCTTGCCAAGTTCGACGCCGCCGTGCGCCACGCCATCGTGGACGAGCATTTCATCGGCGTGAAGTGCCACGTGCTGGAGCTGTGCGCCAACCCGCCGCACCATGTGGGCGCGCTGGAGGCCGAGGGGGCTTTCCGCCGGGCCAAGCTGGGAGATCCCGAGGCGAAGGAGACCGTCTACATGGCGTCCTTCTGCCACATGATGCGCATGACCCAGGAGCTGGACTTCCCCGTGCATCTGCACACCGGCCTCACCGGCAAGATGACCTATGTGGACACCCGCAACTGCGACCCTCTGTGTTTCATCAACCTGCTCAACGACAACCGCTACGTCAACTCTCATCTGGTGTTCCTGCACGTGGGCTTTCCCTTCGTGCGCAGCGCCACCGTCATGGGCCAAAGCTATCCCTTCGTGTGGATCGACTTTGCCCAGGTACTGCCCTGGCAGGTCATGAACTTCCCCAGCATCCTGGAGGAGGCCATGAGCTTCGCCTCCCACGGCAAGATGAGCTTCGGCACCGGCGCCCACGGCCATCCCGAGCTGAACTGGCTGGGCGCCAAGATCGCCAAGAAGAGCCTGGAGATCGTGCTCCAGAACGCGGTGGAGCGGGACTTTATGAGCAAGGCCCAGGCGGAGAAGACCGCCGAGGATCTGCTCTTCCGCAATATCCAGAAGCTCTACAAGATCAAGGGCTGAGCCCCCGTCTCTGTCACAAAAAAGGCGCCTCGCGTGAGGCGCCTTTTTGCGCGCTGCCGGTCACAGCCACTTCTTTTTCTTGAAATAGACAAGGCCCAGCACCGCGATGGCGAGGCTGGCGGCGATGACCGCCGGGTAGCCCAGAGGGGACTCCAGCTCCTGCTTTATCTCAGCCCAGGCCGCACAAAATGCACACGGCCCGCACCACCAGCGCCGCGGCCCAGGCCACCGCGCACTGCCACACCACCAGCGCCGCGGCCCAGCCTGCCCCCAGCTCCCGCTTCACGGAGGCCACCGCCGCCACACAGGGGGTGTAGAGCAGGGAGAACACCAGCAGCGTCGCCGCGGACAGGGCCGTCATGGCCCCGGTCACGTTGCCGCCGAAGAGGATCTCCAGGGTGGAGACCACGCTCTCCTTGGCCATGAAGCCACTGATGAGGGAGGTGCAGATGCGCCAGTCCCCCAGCCCCAGAGGCCGCAGCAGCGGGGCCAGAACGCCCGCCGCCAGGGCCAGGATGCTCTGCTGGGAATCGTCCACCATGTTGAAGTGCAGATCGAAGCTCTGGAGCAGCCAGACCACGATGGTGGCGATGAGGATGACGGAGAAGGCCCGCTGCAGAAAGTCCTTGGCCTTTTCCCACAGCAGCTGGGCCACGTTCTTTGCCCCGGGCATCCGGTAGTTGGGCAGCTCCATGACAAAGGGGACGGCCTCGCCCCGGAACAGCGTGCCCTTGTAGAGGAAAGCCGCCCCGATCCCCACGGCGATGCCCAGCAGGTAGAGCCCCACCATGATGAGTCCGCCCCGGCGGGGAAAGAAGGCGCTTACGAAAAACGCGTAGATGGGCAGCTTGGCGGTGCAGCTCATGAAGGGGGTCAGCAGTATGGTCATTCTCCGGTCCCGCTCGCTGGGCAGGGTCCGGGTGGCCATGACCGCGGGGACCGTGCAGCCGAAGCCGATGAGCAGGGGCACGATGCTGCGGCCGGACAGGCCGATCTTGCGCAGAAGCTTGTCCATGAAAAAGGCCACCCGGGCGATATAGCCGCTGTCCTCCAGCAGAGAGAGGAAGAAAAACAGCGTCACGATGATGGGCAGGAAGCTCAGCACGCTGCCCACCCCGGCGAAAATGCCGTCGATGACCAGACTGTGGAGGGCCGGGTTGACGCCGGCGGCGGCCATGGCGGCGTCCGCCCCGGCGGAGAGAGCGTCGATCCCCGTCTCCAGCAGCTCCTGGAGCCAGGCGCCGACAACGTTGAAGGTGAGGTAGAACACGAGAGCCATGATGCCGATGAAGGCGGGGATGGCGGTGTATTTGCCCGTGAGCACGCGGTCGATCCGCTCGCTGCGGATGCGCTCCCGGCTCTCCCGGGGCTTGCGGACGGTCTCGGCGCAGACCCGCCGGATAAAGGCGAAGCGCATGTCCGCCATGGCGGCGGCCCGGTCCAGGCCCCGCTCGGTCTCCATCTGGAGGATGATGTGCTCCATCATGTCCCGCTCATTGACGTCCAGCCGCAGCTGGCCCAGGATGAGCTCGTCTCCCTCAATGGCCTTGCCGGCGGCAAAGCGCACCGGCAGATCCGCCCGGCGGGCGTGGTCCTCAATAAGGTGGCTGATGCCGTGGAGGCACCGGTGCACCGCGCCGCCTTGGTGGCTCTCGTCGCAGAAGTCCTGCCGCACCGGCTTTTCC
>Ga0079305_1002736_pt1 | contig 14029 bp, 15 predicted proteins | sample LMS_cellobiose_e_FD_79183 | JGI IMG/M metagenome (GOLD analysis project Ga0079305, IMG submission 79183) | Rumen-fistulated moose microbial communities from Alaska, USA - LMS_cellobiose_enrichment | ecosystem: Host-associated > Mammals > Digestive system > Stomach > Rumen fluid ... | reverse complement strand
CTGACCTCGTAATCCTCCGCGGGCGTCCGGCAGTAATCGGTGCGGTAGGCGATCTGCAGCCCGGCGTTGTTGAGCACGATATCCACGTCCACTCCGAGCCCGTCGATTTCTTCCAGCATCCGCTCCACGGCGGCCAGGTCGTTCAGATCCGCCGCCACCGCATGGGCGGATACCCCCAGCGCCCGCACCTGGGAAAGCACCTGCCGGGTATGCTCCAGGCTGCGGCTGTGCAGGATCAGATTGCAGCCCTTTTCCGCCATGAATTTTGCCGTCAGATACCCGATGCCCCGCGCCGCGCCGGTAATCAGCGCCCATTTTCCTTTGACCTGATACATGGAAACCTTCCTTTCTTACGCCGCTTTTTCCTGGGCCCGGGAGGGTTTGGCGCCCGGAGAGGCACGCTGTTTCTTTTTCCGTTTCCGCCGGAGGCACGTCAGCCGATGAGCGCCAGGACGATGAAGCCCCCCAGGGCGATCACCGTGGAAACGGACAGGACGGAGGATACATACACCCGCTGCTTTTCATCCGCGGAAAAGACGGGCAGCACGTAGGGCGGCGGGAGCAGGAACATGAGCCACACCGCCCGGTCCCATTGCGCCTGGGGCCACAGCAGATGGAACAGCGCCAGCAGCCCCCCGCCCAGGGCCGCCATGATCAGCAGCCTGAGCCCGGCCGCCTTCAGCGCCTCCCGCCAGGGAATGTCCTTCAGCACCAAATCGTATCCGATGGAGAGCAGGATCAATGCGCTGACGGGGGCGGAAACAAAGTCCGTGCAGGCGTCCAGTACGGCCGCCGCGCCGGAAGGGACCAGGGCCCGGTAAATCCCCCCTGCCCCCAGGACGACCCCCGCCAGGATGGAAAGGATGATGGGGGACCGCGCCATGTCCCGCAGCAGCTGCTTTGCATCGGGCTTTTCCCGTCCGTCCATGCCCAGCAGCGCCTTGTAAAGCGTGAATACGAACAGGACCTGGCCCAAATCGATCCGGGCAAAGTCGGCCAGGCTTTCTTTGCCGTACAGGAGGGCAAACAGGGCGTAGCCCAGCATGCCCGCCTCAAAGCCGGTGGTCAGGAAGGGCACAAAGCGGTTCTTCATGTGAAAGACACGGCCCAGCCATTTTCCCAACAGCCACGCCAGCACGCACAGCAGGAACATCATCACCGGCACCGCCAGCGTGGAGAGGGAATACTCCGCCGCCGCGAAGGTGTGCAGCAGCACCGCCGGCAGCCCGATCTGCACCGCCACGGTTTTCAGCGTATCAATTCCCGCCCGGTCGATCAGCCGCTTTTTCCGGCACGCTGCGCCGATGGAAAGCATCAGTAGCACCGGCAGGATGATGCGGAGCACGTCCGAAAAGCGATTCAAGGCCCGTTTCCTCCCGTATCCCGATCAGAGCATCATCCGGTAGATTTTTGCGCAGTCCTCTTCATCCAGCGTTACGAAGCCGGAAATGCTGCCCTGCCGCCCGTCGCCCCGGCACAGGGCATGGACCAGCGCGGGGATATCCTCTTCCCGGGCGCCCAATTCCGCAAAGTTCCGGGGCATGCCGATGGAAATGAGGAATTGCCGCAGGGCCTCGATGCCCGCCCTGGCCGTGGCCTCGGGATGGGCAAAATCCATCTGGCAGCCCCATACCCGGACAGCCGCCTGGGCAAAGCGCATGATATCGTGCCCCATCACATAGGTGAACACCGCCGGCATCGTCACCGCCAGGCCCGCCCCGTGGGCGCAGTCATAGAGCGCGGACAATTCATGCTCGATATTGTGGCTGTTCCAATCCTGGCTGCGGCCCACGCCGCAGGCGTTGTTGTGCGCCATCATGCCGGCCCACATGATATTAGCCCGGGCGTCGTAATTGTCGGGGTCCGCAATCACCCGGGGGCCCTCATGGATCATGGTGAGCAGCAAGGCTTCGATGAGCCGGTCGGTGACCTCCACTTCTTTGGTGTTGGTCAGATATCTTTCGTACAGGTGCGCCATGATGTCCGTTATGCCTGCCGCCGTTTGATAGGGCGGCAGCGTCTGGGTCAACGCGGGGTTCAGGATGGAAAACCGGGGCCGGATGGCGTCGCCGCTGGCCCCGCGCTTGAACATGCCCTCTTCTTTGGTAATCACGCTGTCGGGGCTGCCTTCGCTGCCCGCGGCGGCGATGGTGAGCACCGTGCCCACGGGCAAGGCCTTTTCAATGGGCTTCCCGCTGTAAAAATCCCAGAAATCGCCGTCATAGACCGTGCCCGCGGCAATGGCCTTGGCAGAGTCGATGACGCTGCCGCCGCCCACCGCCAGGATGAAATCGATCTTTTCCCGCCGGCACAGCCCGATGCCTTCATACACCAGCCCGCTGCGGGGATTGGGCTGCACGCCGCCCAGCAGGAAATAAGAGATGCCCTCCCTATCCAGCGATTCCTTCACCCGGCCGATCAGCCCGGAGCGCAGGGCGCTGCCGCCGCCGTAATGAATCAGCACCCGGCTGCCGGAAAAGCGTTTGACCAGGCTGCCAGCCTGGCGCTCCGTATCCCTGCCGAACACAAAGCAGGTGGGAGAATAGAACGTAAAGTTTTCCACAGTATCCATCCTTTCCAAATCCGTGATGGTTGACAAACCGCCTGTCTCCTGGTATCATCATCTTAATCCTTAAAGTTAACTCTAAGTCAATACTTTTCGGGAGGAAATTTTCATGTATTCCATCCAGGACGTGAGCAAAAAAACCGGGCTTTCCGCCCACACACTGCGCTATTATGAAAAAGAGGGGCTCATCAGCGGCGTGGAGCGCAGCATGGGCGGGTTCCGGCAGTATTCGGATGAGGACCTGGAATCGCTGGGGCTGATCTGCTGCCTGAAAAACACCGGCATGCCGCTGCAGGAAATCGCCCGATTCGTTGCGCTGACCCGTCAGGGAGAGCACACCCTGAAGGAGCGGGTGGCGCTTTTGCGGGAGCACCGGGAGAATGTGATCCAACGGATGGCGGAAATGCAGCGGCATCTGGATAAGGTGACCTGGAAGCTGAACTTTTTTACCCAAAAACTGAATGCCTATGAGGCGCGGGAAGCGAACAAGGAATGAGCTTGCCTGCTGAATGCGAGGTGCTGTCATGCTGATTTCCACCAAGGGGCGGTATGCGACGCGGATGCTGGCGGACATTGCCATGCATCAGGGAAACGGCTATGTTCCCATGAAGGACGTGGCCGCGCGCCAGCAGATTTCCAAGAAATACATGGAGGCGTTTGCCGCGCCGCTGGCGGCCGCCGGCCTTCTGGGCGTCCGCCGGGGAAAGGCCGGCGGCTATCGGTTGCTGCTTTCGCCTTCCCAAGTGACATTGTGGGACATCGTCTGCCTGTCGGAAGGCCCGCTGCATGCCGTTTCCTGCCTGGGGAGCCCGGAAAACCTTTGCGCCAGACGCGATTTCTGCATCGCCCTGCCCGCGTGGGCGGGGCTGGAAAGGGTGGTGCGGGAATACCTGGAATCCGTCACCCTGCAGCAATTGATGGACCAGACCGGCGCGCAGCCCCAAAACCAGGAGCACGATCCCTGCGGGGATGCGCAGTGATATTAAGTTAAGCTATATGTTGACTTCGTGGTAAAAGATATCGAAGGAACAAAAAGAAAGGGGGAAGCGTTGGGCGGCAGCTATGCTCGGATGAACAGAAATCAAGCACAGAAGGTATTGTGTGAAGGAAACGCCAGTTCATCCATCGAATATAAGCATGAAAGGCCTAGTAGGTGTATGTTTATACACCTATGCTTTTCAGCAGGGAAAACGAAAGGAATCCAGCACAAGTTGCAAATGCAGCACCCGTAGTGTATTCGCCGGTATCCTCATCAACGCTTTCACATGCCACACCGTTATCCATCACCGTGTTTTTCAGGTGATTTATTGCGGATGGCACATGGCCCGACCGCAGGCTGTTGCAGATTGAAAGGATCCACGGGTGCGCCGCGTGCTTGCAGCCGATTTCAGCGATTTTATGATCCGCAAATGAAAGCGCATAAGAACGATCCCGGATCAGGCTGCTCGTCGCCTTCCAAACAGGATCGGACAAATCGCAGAAACCGTAAAAAGGCAGCAGCTGCAGGCTTCCCGGCGGCTCGTCATCAATGTCCCAATGGCCCTTCAAATCAATCGACCACGCAAAAACATTTTTCCCTGATAAGAAACGACATGGTGCCGCAAAATGGCGGCCCTGACGTTTTCCGCCTGGGCAGCCAATTCAGAACAATCCAACCAGCAAGAAAGCGTGCGCAGCACTTACCAAACCAATACGTTATCATAGGTCAGATAGGGATAGTTGTGCATATCATCCGTGGGCTGGAGAAAGATGCTGTATAAGCTGATCGTGGGATGCTTGCGCTGCTGGTGTGGGGCTATGGGACGTGGCTGAAACCATGAGGATTTACATTGACGCCGACGCCTGCCCGGTGACCCGGATCGCGGAGGGCATTGCCAAAGAGCATGGCATCCCCGTGACGCTGCTGTGCGACACCAATCATGTGCTGACCTCCGATTACAGCGAGGTCAGAGTGATCGGCGCGGGAGCTGACGCGGTGGATATCGCCCTCATCAATCTCTGCCAGCGGGGCGACATCGTAATTACCCAGGATTACGGCGTGGCGGCGCTGGCGCTGGGCAAGGGCGCGCGGGCCATCCACCAAAGCGGTAAGGTATTCACGAACGATAACATTGATGGGCTGCTGATGGATCGCCACCTGGCCAAGAAAGCCCGCCACAGCGGAAAGCACCATCTGAAAGGCCCCGCCAAGCGCACCGAAGAGGATGACCGGCGTTTTGCGGAGAGCTTTGAACGTATGATAAAAGAAGCGGAAGAGGAGCATACATGATTATACAGGAAGTGAGTCTTACAGATGAGGTTTTACAGCGGCTGATTGCCTTCTCCCAGGATTGGGAAGCGGAGCATAGCTGCCATGGCTACCGCGCCAATGGGCGGGAAGATATCGAAGGCAACCGCATTTTTCTGGCGCAGGAGGGCGAAGAAATCATCGGCTATCTGTTCGGGCGGGGATTTCAATCGGAAAATATGCGTTCCATCATGCCGGAGGGCAGCGCCTGCTTTGAGGTGGAGGAATTGTATGTGACCCCCGCCCGGCGATCCCGGGGCGTGGGCAGGGCGCTGTTTGAATATGCGGCTGACGCTGTACGGCCGGAGGCTGATTACATGGTGTTGAGCACCGCCACCAAGAGCTGGCGATCCATCCTGCACTTTTATTTGGAGGAGTTGGGCATGGAATTCTGGAGCGCCCGGCTGTTCAAGCGGATCGGAGGGGACGCCCCATGATCCGTCGCTTCCAATCTGAGCCCGAAGCCGCGTTCTCCAACCGGCGTCAGATAGGTGCAGCGGAAATGGATGCCGTTTTCATTGTATGAAAATGAAGGAATCCAGAAATGCTCCCGCTGCCAGGAGGGGATCAGGGGCCTTTCGTTTCCATCACATTGCAGGAAAGGGCGAATCAGCCCGTCCCTTCCAAGCAATTCAATCATTCCCTTGAGGCTCATATACAAACATGAGATGCCTTCAATAGCCCCATCACTCTCCCGAATGGTCGGCAGAGAAACATATTCGTTGCCTGTTACCTGATACTGTTTTTCCATATCTACCCCTCATGCTTTTACCGATCCTTCCACCAAACCGGAAACAACAAAGCGTTTCTGGAAAATGGCAAACAGAAGGATCATTGGAATTTGCGCCAGAATGGAGGCCGCAAAAATCCACTCCCAACGGGTGGAATGCGCGCCTTTCAGCGATTGGATCATCACAGGCAGCGTGATATTACCAGCCGTTGGCCACGTCGAAGTTGAACTGCTTGCCGGCTTTTTCCGCGGCGGCCAGGATGCCGTCCAGAGTCTGCACGTCTTCTTCGGTGAGGACGGATTTATCGTAGAACAGGAAGTATCCGTTGTCGGCGGTCATGGGATAGCCCAGCAGCGTGTCCTTGTAGGTGGCCGCGTTGACGGACCCAACGCTGTTGGCAGCCACGATGGCGTCGTGATTCCGGGTCACCTCATAGAGCGCGTCGGCTTTCGCCAGGCGGATCAGCTGATCGTCGGGGTAGATGAACACGTCCGCCGCGGCAGCCGGGTCCTCCAGATACCGTGCGCTGGCATCGGCGGTGCCCACCACGCCATACTGGAAGGTGTAGTTGTTTTCGGGATGCGCGGCGGCGTATGCCTCACACAGCTCCTTGAGCAATTCCTGGTCGTCCTGCCCGTCCCAGACCTTCAGAGTGATGTCCTCTGCCAGAGCGGCTAAGGCGGTGCAGCATAGCATCAATGCAAGCAACAGAGCAACGAGCTTCTTCATTCGCTTTCAGCCTCCTTATTTTGTCACAGCCACAACAAGCTGTGCGATCTGGCTTCATTATGGCCTGAACAGGCAGAAAGGTCAATGAAAATGAATGGAAGCGTTTACAATCACTGGCGCCTCCATCTATCACGATCTACCCGCATTATTTTTTCGCGCCTATTGACAAATTGTTCAGGGCAGCTTATAATCAATTGTGCAAGCGGTTGCACAATGAAAAGAAGGAGGTGGATGAAGCGTGGCAGTTACGATCCATGACGTAGCCAAATTGGCGGGCGTCAATTCATCCACCGTCTCCCGGGTGATCAATGGCAAAGCCACCATTACGCCCGATACAAAAGAGAGGGTGTATGCCGCCATGCGCGAATTGGATTATCATCCCAATTCCCTGGCCCGCAGTTTGGCCAGCGGCCTGAGCGGAGCCATCGGGGTGGTGGTGAACGCCCGGGACGCGGAAGCGTTCAGCAACGTGTTTTTCAGCCGCAGCTTATTTGCCATTGAAAAGGTAGCCCAGGCAAGGGGCTATCAGGTGATCATCGCCAATGGGGCCCAAAGCCGGGGCAGCACCATCGAAAACCTGATGAAGGAGCATAAGGTGGACGGGCTCATCCTGCCGCCCACCACGGTCACGCCGTCGCTGCTGGAAACGGTGGGCGATTTCCCTTATGTGGTGCTGGGCACACCGGATACCCTGCGCAGCGAAAGCTGCTGGGTGGACAACAATAACGAACAGGGAGCTGAAATGGCCGTGCGCCATTTGCAGAAAATGGGCTATGGGAAGATCGCCTATCTGGGCGGCTATCTGAAGCGCGGCTTTACCAAGCGCCGCATCCGGGGCTATCAGAATGCCAATGAAGGCGAGGAAACGATCCTGCATACGGACGGGACCTCGGAAAATGCTTATACCCTCGCTTTGACAGAATTGCAAAAAGAGAATCACCCCGACGCCTTTGTCTGCAACGACAATCTGGCTGCCTTTGGGCTCCTGAAAGCCTGCAGGGAATTGCATCTTTCCATCCCGCAGGAAATCGGCATCGTGGCCTTCGATAATTATCCCCTGGCGGAGTACATGGACCCGCCGCTGACCATCGTTGACATTGATACCGCCATGTTGGGAGAACAGACGGCCCAGCTTTTGTTCCGGCGCATCGAAAACAAAGTAGGCAACCAGCAGATCATGCTGTCCACGGAGCTGGTGATCCGGGCTTCTTCAGAGAGGAAGGCGAAATAAATGAACACCGCAGCCGTAAGGCACCTTACTTTTTACCCATTTGTGCAAGCGTTTGCACGAAACCGGACAAGATTTATTTTGGAAGCCGGAGCCGGCGATCCGGCGGCCTGCAAATTGATCTGGTGGAAGCGTACCACACCGAAGGACCGGCATGTCGTCGCCATGAATCTGAACAGGCGCAATGGGCATACCGAGCAATGGACGGCGGAGGCGGTTTTCAGCGAAGAAGCCCATTATATCAAGTACGGTTTCCTTTTGACCGACCGGGACGGCGGCAGCGTCTGGTACAACGCTTACGGCTTTCATGTGGAAGAGACTTTGGAAGGCAGCTTTGAGATTTTGCAGATCAATGAAACAGATGTACTCTCCCTGCCTGCCTGGTGCCAAGGCTGCGTTTACTATCAGATTTTTCCCGAACGCTTCGCCAAATCCGGCCCTGTGAAAGGGTCCTTTTCCGCCTGGACGGACGCGCCGACCCGGGATAATTACCTGGGGGGCAATCTGCGGGGCATTATTGACCGGCTGCCCTATCTGCACGATCTGGGCATTGAGTGCGTTTATCTGAATCCCATTTTTCAAGGGGACTTTAATCACAAATACGCGACCACCGACTACTTCAAAATCGACCCCATGTTTGGCACGGAGCCCGATCTCGCTGAATTGGCGGAGAAGGCGCACGGCCTGGGCATCCGGATCATCCTGGACGGGGTGTTCAACCACGTGGGCATCCACTTTGCCCCCTTCAGGGACCTGATGGAGAAAGGGGAGAGAAGCGCCTACCGGGATTGGTTTTATCCCAAGCAGTATCCCATCCGCATCGATGCCGCCTGTTATGAATGCGTGGGAGATTATCCATATATGCCAAGGCTCCGCGGCGCGAACAAAGAAGTGCGAAAGTATGTGCGGGACGTACTGCTGTATTGGATTCAGCACGCGCATATCGACGGCTGGCGCTTTGACGTCGCCGATGAACTCGACCGGCACGCGGCCGCCTGGTGGCGGGAGGAAATCAAGCGGGCTTATCCCGACGCCCTGATGCTGTGCGAAACCTGGGGCGACGCTTCCGGGCTGTTAGGGCCAGACGGCTTTGACAGCGCCATGAATTACCTGTTCCGGGACGCTATGATCGGCTTCTTTGCCCACGGCAGCATCACGGCGCAAGCATTGAACGAACGATTGAACAGTATGCTGATGCGTTACCCGGATGAAATCAATCTGTCCATGTATAACCTGCTGGGCAGCCACGATACCGCCCGTTTTCTCACGGAAGCGAAGGGCGAAAAATGGCGCTTGCGGCTGGCGATGGCCTTTCAGATGCTGTTCCCGGGCGCGCCTGCAATTTACTATGGGGACGAGCTGGGTATGACCGGCGAAAACGATCCCGGCTGCCGGGGCGGCATGGCCTGGGATACGCCCGATCAGGAATTGCTTGCCTGGCAAAAGGAAATGATCGCCCTGCGGAAAAAGCACGATGCCCTGCGCGTGGGCGCTTATACCGTGCTTCGGGCGGAAGAAACGCTGTTTGCTTTTCGCCGTGACGCGGGCAGCGGCCATGTGACCGCCGTCTTCAATACCGGCGATCAGCCGCAAACCCTGGACTTGACGGAATCGGAGGAACCTGTGCACATTCCGCCGCGTTCCGTAAAGATCATAGAAAACCATGAGGAGGAAACACCATGCGTATCATCACAAAAATCCTTGCCGTAATGCTGGCTTGCATGCTGCTCCTGTCTGTGAGCCCGGCATTGGCGGAGGGTGAGACCGTTACCATCAACTTCTGGCATCACTACAGCGCCCAGTCCGCCGAAAACGAAACGCTGATGAACGTGCTGATCCCCGCCTTTGAAGCAGAGAATCCCGGCATCAAGGTGAACGCCGTATCCCATGAATGGGCCGAGCTCCATGACAAGGTGCTGGTCAGCGCCAATTCCAACGCCCTGCCCGACGTGGCACGCTGCGATATCGCCTGGCTGCCCGAATTCCAGAAGATGGGCATCCTGGTGGCCCTGGACGAAGCAATGGCCGATTTCGCGGATGTGAGCGGGAAGCTGCTGGACAGCGCCATGTCCACCGCTGTGATCGGCGGCCATTACTATGCCCTGGCCCTGAATACCAACAGCAAGATCGTGTTCTACAATACCGCTATGCTGGATGCGGCGGATGTGAAGGTCCCCGCCACCATGAACGAATGGGCAGAGGCCGTCAAGAAGCTTTCCGGAGAAAACGCCAACGGTCAGCAGGTCTGGGGCTGGAACGAGCCCGCCCTGGCCGGCTGGAACATCTGCCCCTTCATCTGGAGCTTCGGCGGCAGCCTGACCAATGAGGACCAGACCGCAGCCACCGGATACGTCAATGGCCCGGCCACGGTGAAGGCCGTGGAAACCTTTGCTGAACTGGTGCTGTCGGGCGGCATCACCGGCTTCAACGCCGGCGACATCCCCATGACCGATGGCTTCGGCACCGGGCGCTATGCCATGATGCTGGAAGGCCCCTGGAAGTCCGCCGAGCTGGCCGGCGCGTATCCCGACGTGGCCTATGGCACCGCTCCGATCCCTGCCGGGGAAGGCGGCAGCGTCTCCGTGCTGGGCGGCGAGGACATCGCCATGTTCAGCACTGCCAACAAGGAAGCTGCCTGGAAATTCATGCAGTTTATGACCGGCGAATTTGCCGAGACCGAAATGGCCAAGTGCGGCCAGATCCCGGTGAACAAGGCGGCGCTGGAAAGCGATACCGTGAAAGCCGCCGATTACGCGCCTTTCATCGAAGCCATCCAGACTGCGAAAGCCCGTCCCACCGTGGCGGCCTGGAGCGAAATGGACAATGGCCTGCAGATCGCCATGAACGCCGTGGTGACCGGCGAAAAGACCGCCCAGGAAGCACTGGACGCCCTGGCTGCGGAATGGGATGAACTTCTGAAATAAACGGACTTGGACGGCGGGGCTGGAGTATGCCGGCCCCGCCGTCTTCCCGGGAGCGTGAGCGGATGGTTACAAAATCAAAAATCAATAAGGCGCAGATCGTCGGGCTGCTGATGCCGGGGCTGCTGGTTTTCGGTATGTTCACGGTCTATCCCATCATCCGTTTGTTCTGGATGAGCCTTTGTGATATGAGCTTTTCCTCCATGCTCATTCAGCCCTTTGCCGGGAGCATGAATTATCAGGAGGTTTTCCGTGATCCCACCTTCTGGACGGTGTTTGTCAACAGCGTCGTTTACACCTTGGTGACCGTACCGGGGCAGATGGCGCTGGGGCTGTTCATCGCCATTTTGCTGAACGGCGTCAAGCGGTTCAGCGTCACCTTCCGGGTAATCAATTATCTCCCGGTGGTGACCTCCTGGGTCATTGCGTCCCTTGTGTTCCGATACATCTTCAACACGGAAGGCTTGCTCAACTACTTTCTCTGGAAAATCCTCGGCCTCACGTCCTCCAACATCCGCTGGCTGGACAGCCGCTGGAGCGGATTATCCGTTGCCATGATCCTGGGTGTGTGGAAGGGCATCGGCTGGAACATGGTGATTTTCCTGGCGGCCCTGCAGCAGGTGCCGCAGGATCTGTACGAAGCCGCGGAAATCGACGGCTGCGGCGCATGGAAAAAGTTTGTGAACGTCACCCTGCCCGCCATCCGGGGCACCCTCCTGTTCGCGCTGATCGAGCTGACCATCGGCGGCTTCAACGTGTTCACGTCCATCAAGATGATCACCGGCGGCAAGCCCGCCCATCAGACCGATACCCTGCTGACCTGGATGTATTACAAGGCGTTCAGCACCGGCAAATTCGGCTACGCTGCGGCGCTCAGCTTCGTGATGGCCCTGTCCCTGGGGCTGCTGGCCATCGTCCAGTTCCGCATGATGCGAAACAGGGACGCTTGAGGAGGGAAGCGATATGAAAAGCAAAAACGCCGCAAAAATCCGAAGCCTCCTCATCCGTTATCTGCTGCTGGCCGTTGGTACTGTGATTTTCACGCTGCCCATGATCTACATGATTTCGACTTCCCTGCGGCCTAACGGCGCGCTTTACGAATATCCGCCTCGCTTCTTTCCTCAATGGGAAGCACTGACAATAGAAAACTACGATTATATCCTGCATCAAAGCAAGTTTTATCTCAACTTTCTTAATTCCGTAATCGTTTCTGTTTCCACCATTGTGTTGGCAGCTGTTGTCAGCTCCGCCATGGCCTTTGTGCTGGGCAAATTCAAATCCCGGCCTACAAAGATCCTGTTTGGGTTCATCATTATCACCATGATCATTCCCGGCACCACCATGATCGTGCCCCAGTTCGAGCTGGCAACGAAGCTGGGATTGGTCAATAAGCTGGGCGGCCTGATCCCCTTCTATGTGGCCTGGGTGATCCCCTTTTCCACCTTTATGATCAAAGGCTTCATGGAGAATATTCCGAACGAAATCATGGAAGCCGCCTGGATCGACGGGGCTGACGTTTGGACGGTATACACCCGCATCGCTCTGCCTCTGGCCTCCCCGGCCATCGCCTCGGTGAGCATCTTCAATTTCCTGACAGCCTGGGAAGAATACCCCTGGGCGAATACCGTCATCAATGACAACAGCAAGCGCACCCTGCCCATCGCCATCGCCGGCTTCTTCGGCCAGCATCAATTCACCCAATGGGGTTATGTGTTCGCCATGTCCGTGCTGACGCTGATCCCCGTGGTGCTGATCTTTATCCTCTGCCAAAAGTTCTTTGTGCAGGGATTGACCGCCGGAAGCGTGAAAGAATAGCCGCTCAGAGGCCCCGGCAAGTGCGAATAATGATTCATCTTGGCTGCAAAAAACAGGCTTTCCGTCGTTTCTGGAACGGTGGAAAGCATTTTTATTTTTTCCTGGCCTTTTCTACCTGCTTTGCCAGCGTTTGCTCACTTTCCCCGTCCCGGATGCGCCGGGCGGCCACCACGCGGCGCTCATCGTCGCTGTCAACACATGTAATCAGCAATAACAGCTGATCCTCCGGCGTCACATCCACCGTGCAGGTATGGACGGAGCACCTCGTCAGAACATCAATCATCTGGCGGCGGCGGCTTACCTGCAGGGAATGCAGATCAAAGGGATCAATATAATGGTTCGTTCCTTCAAGCAAGCTGATCTGCGCCACGGAAAAAATCACATACCGCCCGGTTTCGTATTGGGTGTCCAGGGTGATGAAAGGGCTTTTGTGATAAAAGGAAATATTCTCAAAATTCCGCAGGCTGCCGAACATCGCCCCGCTTTTCATGTTATGGCCGTAGATTACCAGCGAGTAAGGCCGCGTTTTCAAGGAGCAGCTTCCGTCCAGGAAAAGCGCGCCGTTGATGTTCTTTTCCCCCAGCGCGTTATGGTCCATATAATAAATATTGTCGCGCTGCACCACCGCTTCGTCAATCAGCCGGTCGATTGTCAGCCAGGCCACGATATCCCTGTTCTGCTTTTGCAGGGCTTTGAACCGGGCGCTTTTTTTCAATTCAGCATTCTGTGGGTATGGCACGGCCGCCAGGGCGGCATCCGGCTGGATGGTCACTTCGGCGGCCGGCGGCGGCTCAGTAATAGGCATCATCGCCATGCCGGGCGCTTCAGTGGAGGCCGGTGTTTGCTGGGGAACAGCGGAGGGCATGGGGGATGAGGCTGCAGCAGGGTCCGCGTAGTAGAGCTGAGACAGGGTCTGGGCGGTATGCCGGGATTTCGCCAAATCCGCATGATACAGCGCCAGGCGAATCACAGCATACAGCAATACAGCCGTCAGAGCAGCGGCAGCAATCATCAGCGGCCGCTTATTGGATTTTTGATGATACCGGTACCGTACGGTATGCCGCCGCCGGCGATAGGAACCGGAAGGTTCTTTTCCGCGCATTGATTGCCTTCCTTTGTGCATGAAAGAGCAGGCTGCATCAGCGCACGCTCATGCAGCCTGTTTCATGGATTTACTTATTCTTTTTTCTGTGCCGGATGCCATACACCACGATCAGGGCGATGCCCGCCACGCTGATCGCGCTCAGGGCAATCCACAAGGCCGGCCTGTCCTGATCTCCGGTCTTGGGCACCCGATAATTGACGATGGTGCCTCCGTTGTAGCACCTGTCGGTTTCATCGGCGTAGTCGCCGGTGTTGTCATACCGGGTCAGGTAGCCATCGATCGGTTCTTCGATAACGTAATACCGACCGTCCCTGGAGAGCCAGCATTCATAACGCCATACGTTCTCGCTGAGCTTTTTCACATTGAAGCGGTGGTGATACACGCTGCCGTCTTCCTTGTAAAGCGTAAAAGCAATGCTGTCTTCCAGTCCGCCCTGCCATTCTTTCAGGAAGTAGAAATAATACGTGTTTGGCTTGGGCGTAGGTTCGGGCCTGGGCGTGGCTGTGGGCGCCGGGGTGTCCGTGGGTACGGGTGTCGGCGTATCCGTGGGTTCCGGTGTCGGGGTGTCCGTGGGTACGGGTGTCGGGGTGTCCGTGGGTACGGGCGTCGGGGTGTCCGTGGGTACGGGCGTCGGGGTGTCCGTGGGT
>Ga0079305_1002733_pt1 | contig 14037 bp, 10 predicted proteins | sample LMS_cellobiose_e_FD_79183 | JGI IMG/M metagenome (GOLD analysis project Ga0079305, IMG submission 79183) | Rumen-fistulated moose microbial communities from Alaska, USA - LMS_cellobiose_enrichment | ecosystem: Host-associated > Mammals > Digestive system > Stomach > Rumen fluid ... | reverse complement strand
TCTCCCCTGGCGTCCGGAAGGCTTATGACCTCGCCGTTCTGGTTTATCGTCAGCACCTTCACCCTGTCTCCGACGGCGAGAGTTCTGACGTCCACAGGCGCGCTGTTTATCTGCCTTACCGTCCGCTCCTGATTCTTCTGTTCGACCTGCCTGAGCCGACGTCTGCCTTCTTCCAGGCGCCTTTCGGTCTCAGCGCCGAAGCCGCGCTTTGATAGTTCTCTGAGTTCCTTCCGGACCTCCTTCTCGGCGTCCTTGGCCTCCCTGACTATATCCCTGGCCTCACGGCGAGCTTCGGATATGATCTTTTCGCGCTTCTCGGCGAACTCGGCCTCTTTGGCCGCGAGCTTCTCCGAGCGTCTTCGCATGTCCTCCGCTATCGCCGCCGCGGCGTCACGCTCGTCCCTCGCCTTCTTCATGTCGCTCTCGATGGAGCTCAGGACGTTTTCGAATTCCAGGTCGCCCCTCTCGATCAGCTGAGAGGCTCTGTCTATCATTCCGGCTGAGAGTCCGAGCTTCCTCGATATCTCGAAGGCGTTCGACTTCCCGGGAGTGCCCGTTATCAGCCTGTATGTCGGCGAGAGCGTCTCGATGTCGAATTCCATCGAAGCGTTCTCCACGCCAGGCGTCTGAAGCGCGTATTTCTTAAGTTCATTGTAGTGCGTGGTCGCCATGATCATGGCGCCCTTCCGCTTGAGCTCCTCCAGTATCGCTATCGCGAGAGCCGCTCCCTCGGTCGGATCGGTCCCCGCTCCCAGCTCGTCCAGGAGCACAAGATCAAAAAGTCCCGCCTTCTCGGTTATCTCCACGATATTCTTCATATGTGACGAGAACGTGGAAAGACTCTGCTCTATGCTCTGCTCGTCTCCGATGTCCGCAAAGACCTCCTCGAATCTGGGGAGCTCGCCGGATACAGCCGGGATGTGCAGCCCGCTCATCGCCATGAGGGAGAGCAGACCGGCCGTCTTCAGGCTCACGGTCTTTCCTCCGGTATTCGGACCGGTCACTATCAGCGTCCTGCAGTCGTCGTTCAGCTCGATATCTATGGGAACGGCCTTCTCCGGGTCGAGCAAAGGGTGCCTCGCCTGAACGAGCCTGAATCTGCCTTTTTCGGAGACTAACGGCTCTTCTCCGGCCATGTCTCTGGAGAGCTTGCCCTTAGCCATCACGAAGTCGAGCCTCGTGAGTATCTTCTGGTTGCTTCTGATCTCCTTGGCATGTTCTCCGACCCTCGACGAGAGATCCGCCAGGATCCTCGCGACCTCGGCCTCCTCCTCGACCTCAAGCTCCCTGAGCCTGTTGTTCATCTCGACGATCGCCTGCGGTTCTATAAAGAGGGTCTGTCCTCCTTTGGACTGGTCGTGCACCATTCCCGGGAATCTGGAGCGGTGCTCCTGCTTTACCGGGATCACGAATCTTCCGTCCCTTAAGGTCACGATGGCGTCCTGCAGATAAGGCTTGTTGTCCGAAGACGTCACCATGCGATTGAGCCTCGATCTTACCGCCTCCTCCTGCTGCCTGATATTCCGCCTCAGGTCCTTCAGCTTCGGTGAGGCAGAGTCGGCCATCTCATCCTCTGTGAGTATGCACCTTCCGATCTCGAAGGAGATATGCGGAAGCGATACCAGAAGGCCTGTCATCTCGTTGAGATACGGAAGCTCAGGAAGATCGCCCTTCATGAAGGATACGACTCCCTCCGCGGCCTCGAGGTCGCTTTTGACCTCCAGAAGCTGCTTCATGGTGAGGGTGCCTCCCTTGGCGGCGAGAGACACGCTCCTGTCGATATCGTGGATGCCTCCAACGGGAAGAGGGCCCTTGTACTCTATAAGAGTACGGGCCTCGGTCGATGCCTTCTGCTCCTCCGCTATGAACAGCGGATCGCTCTTGGGTTCAAGCTCCAGAGCCATGCGGCGACCGCCTGCGGATGAGGCTTTCGCCGCCAGAAGTTCCGTTATCTTGTTGTATTCGAGTACACGAAGCGCTTTCTTATTCAAGATCGATGTATTCGGTGTTCTTCAGTTTCTGGAGCTCCTCCTTGAGCTTGACGTTCTCCATCTGGACGTCGAAGAAGGTGCTCTCATACTCGCTGACCTTTTTCTTTACTTCTTCCAGTTCTGCTGCCTTGGACTTCAGATCCTCGAACTCCCCGGCCTTTGCTCTGAGCTCCTCGAGTTCGAGTCTTTCGATATTGCTGAGGCCCTGGACCTGAACGTTTCCGGTATCGAAGGTGAGCTGTCCGTCCTGAACGAATCCGGGAACGAACTCGGAACCGCGGTTCTTCATCTCATCGAGCTCCTTCTGGACCTTCTCGAGCTGACCTTCCTTATCGAGGAGAGTCCTTCTGGCCTCGGCTCTGACGACCGTTATCTCGTTCTCCTTCTCGAGCGCGCTTATCCTGGCCTCCTCGAGTTCCACGATGACGTCAGCCTTCTCCTTCTCGAGACGCTCCTTCTCCACCCTGAGAGCGTCCAGCTGAGCGCGCATCTCCTCCGGTCCCTTTGCGGCTTCGCTGAGCTCGAGTCTCAGCGCTTCGACTTCGGCAAGAGCGGCCTCATTCTGGGCCTTCACTACCTCGACGTCGTTCCGGGCGTCAAAGAACTCCTCGCAGATGTTCATGGCGGTCAGAACGGCGATGCTCCCGGTGGATCCGTAGCTGTTCGCCCTTCCGATCTCTCGCATCTGCTCATCAACGTGGCGGGCTATGGTCTGGATCTCCTCCTCACCTTTCTCGCCTTCGATCCGGTATTCCTGACCGTAGATCCTTACCGCGACTTTGCTCATGACTCTTTCCTCCTGATAAAACCCGGTACTAATTATCCCTTATCACAGCCCCGATCTTCTCCCTGAGGGCGTCTATTATCCTGCTGTGGGCTCTTTCGGTCTCCTCATCCGTCAGGGTCCTGTCGTCATGTCTGTAGACGATGCTGTAAGCCACGCTCTTCTTGCCTTCTCCGACCTGCTCGCCGCGGTATACGTCAAACAGCTTGACATCTCTTAAGAGAGCGTCTCCGGCGCCGCGGATGACCTTCTCGATCTCCGCTACAGGCATGTTCTCATCGACGACCATCGCGACGTCTCTGGACATCGACGGATATTTCGGAGGTCTCACATAGTGGACTTCTCTGTCAGCGAACTCGACCAGGTTTCCGAAGAAGAGCTCAGCCGCGCAGACCCTTACGGTAAATCCGTAATTCTCCGCTACCTCGGGATGGATCTCTCCCATTATTCCGAGTTCGACCTTCTCGCCCCTGTCGGTCGTCTTGATGATCCTGGCGCAGCGGCCCGGGTGATATACTCCGTATTCGCTCTCGGCCTCGTAGCTCACGTCTGTTATTCCAAGCCTGTCGAAGAGCGCTTCTATCATGCCCTTGAGGGTGAAGAAGTTTTCCTTCGGCCCGTAGACCCCGATCGAAAGATCCAGCGACTCGTCCGGAAGGCCGGCTTCATCGATATAGTTCTTCGCGAAGACGGTACCGATCTCATAGGCGCGCACCGCTTCGATGCTTCTGGCGCTGTTTCTCGCGAGGACCTCGAGCATGCCCGGGATCAGGATCGTACGCATTGCCACGGTGTCCTCACCCATCGGGTTGATGATCTTGACGGTATCTCTCTCCCAGGAGTCCTCGTCTATTCTGACCTGATCAAATATCTTGTCGTTGATGAAGGAGAAGGTCTGGATCTCGGTCGCGCCCATGCCGCAGAGAGTGTTCCTGACGAGCTTCCTGAGCTCCCAGCTCTCGGAGTTCTTCACCATTGTGGTGAGCTCCGGAAGCGTGTTGGGAAGGTTGTCGTAGCCGTACATCCTAGCGACTTCCTCGACGTAGTCGACTTCCTCCAGGAGGTCCTGTCTGACAGTCGGCGGGGTCACGACGAGCTGGTCTCCGGAGCCCTCGACCTTCATCTCGAGGCTCTCCAGCATCGCCTTCATCTCTTCTCTCGTGAGTTCGGTCCCGAGGACCTTGTTGATGCGGGAGACTCTCGCGGTCACGGTGACGGCATCTTCGGGCTTCTTATATACGTCCACGGAACCGGTGAGCGCCTTTCCGCAGCCGCAGAGCTCGACGAGCTTGCAGACTCTGTCGGCGGCCGCCTCGCAGAGGTTCGGGTCGATCCCCTTCTCGAACCTTCCGGAAGCCTCGGTCCTGAGTCCGAGCTTCTTGGAGGTCTGACGTACGGAGGACCCGAGGAAGGTCGCGGATTCGATCACGACGGTCTCGGTGTCGGCTTCGATCTCGGAATTGAGCCCGCCCATGACGCCGGCTACAGCGACAGGCTTCTCGCCGTCGTTTATCATCAGCATCGAAGCGTCGAGCGTTCTCTCGGTGCCGTCCAGCGTGAAGAACTTCTCTCCCTCACGCGCTGTATCAACTATGATCTTCCTGCCTGCAAGGCTCCTGATGTCAAAAGCGTGGAGCGGCTGACCGTATTCCAGCATGACGAAATTGGTAATGTCGACTATATTGTTGATCGGTCTCATTCCCGCCGCCATGAGCCTCTTCTGGAGCCACCAGGGGGACTGTCCGATCTTGACGTCCTTCAGGACTCTCGCGGTATATCTCTTGCAGAGGTCCGATCTCACCTCGACCGCGATATAGTCTTCCGCCTTCTCGGGAAGAGTCTCGCACTCGGTCTCGGGATAGATCATCCTGCCGCCGAAGGTCGCGGCTGCTTCCCTCGCCATTCCGAGCATGGAGAGGCAGTCAGGCCTGTTCGGCGTGATCTCGAAATCGACCACGCTGTCCTCGAGGCCGAGGGCTTCGGTTATCTCCTCGCCGAGGTGATCCGTCCAGTCGCCGGGAAGGAGCCAGATGCCGTCCTTGGAGATCAGCGGCGCTACCTTGTCGGAAAGCCCGAGTTCCTGAGGTCCGCACATCATCCCGTCGGATCTTACGCCTCTCAGCTCGCCGGCTTTGATCGTGACACCGCCCTCTGTCTTCGGCTGACCGTGGAGAGGCCCGGGAACGTGCGCTCCGTCGACCGCTACGGGAACAAAGTCGCCGACCGAAATATTGTCGGCTCCTGTGACCACCTGAAGAGTCTCTCCGCCCATATCGACCGAGCAGATCACGAGCTTGTCGGCGTTCGGATGCTTTTCGATGCTCAGGATCTTTCCGATCCTCACGTTCTCAATGCCCTTGCAGAGCTCCTCGACCGTCTCGATGTTGGAGCCGCTCATTATCATCCTGTCGCAGAATTCCTTGACGTCGGGCATCTTCTCCATATCGAGATAATCTTTTATCCAGTTTACAGATACTAACATGATGCCCTCCTATTTGAACTGCTTGATGAATCTCATGTCGTTCTCGTAGAGATTCCTTATATCGTCAATACCGTATTTCAGCATGGCTATTCTCTCGACGCCCATGCCCACCGCGAATCCGGTGTATTTGTCGGTGTCGATCCCGCCTGCCTGATGCACGTGCGGATGAGTCATTCCGCAGCCGAGGATCTCGATCCAGCCGCTGCCCTTGCAGACGTTGCAGCCCTTGCCGCCGCATTTGAAGCAGGACACGTCCATCTCGGCCGAAGGCTCGGTGAAGGGGAAGTGATGCGGTCTGAACTTGGTCCTGGTCTCGGGCCCGAAGAGCTTCTTCGCCATGAGATCCAGCGTTCCCTTGAGGTCAGCCATCGTGATGTCCTCTCCGATCACCATCATCTCGATCTGATGGAAGGTGTGGGAGTGCGTCGCGTCCGGCGTATCGCATCTGTAGCAGCGGCCGGGGATGACGATCTTATAGGGAACAGGCAGCCCCTGCTCCGCCCTGATCTCGGCGGATGAGGTGTGCGGTCTCAGAACGATATCCGGCGTAACGTAGAACGTATCCGTCATATCTCTGGCAGGATGCGTCGGAGGCGAGTTCAGGCCGTCAAAGGTGTTGAACACCGTGTCGATGTCCGGTCCCTCGTAGACCGAATATCCGAGCGTGCTGAATATGTCGGTGATCTCCTCGATGACCTGGGTGATAGGATGCTTGACGCCGTATTCTACCGGAATGCCCGGTTCTGTCACGTCTATCCTCTCCGCGCGGAGTCTCCCCTCGCGGGCCTTTTTCTTTATCTCTTCCGCCTTGGCCTTGAGGGACTCCTGTATCTTGTCCTTCACCTCGTTGGCGGAACGGCCGAGCTCTTTCCTCTCTTCGGGAGAGAGCTTGCCCATCGATTTCATCACTTCGGTGATCTCGCCCTTTTTGCCCAGAAATCTTATCCTGATCTCCTCGGTATCCTTTTCGGACGCTGCTTCCTGCAGCTCTCCCAGAGCGTTCTCCAGCATCTGCTTCAGTTTTTCCTGCATGTCATCTGACCTCTCTGTCTAACTATTTCGTACATCATTATGGCTGCCGCGACCGCGGCGTTAAGTGACTCCGTATTTCCCTCCATCGGGATGCCCGCTCTTATGTCGGCGCGGGCGAGAAGGCTGTCCGATACGCCCGCTCCCTCGTTTCCTATGACAAGAGCTGTGCGTCCCGAAAGATCTCCGGCTTCGTAGAGGTTTTCCCCGAGCGGATCGCCCGCCACGACCAGGAGTCCTTCCTCCCGGCAGATCTTAACGGCCTCCTCTTCGCTGTCCACATACCTTATCGGCATCCTCAGAACGGCTCCGGCGGCGGCTCTCACCACCTTCGGAGAGAAGGCGTCAACGGTGCCTTTGATCGCGACGACTCCGTCAAATCCCGCGGCCTCCGCGGTCCTGAGTATCGTCCCCATATTGCCGGGGTCCTGGATCCTGTCCAGGATCACAAGCCCGTTCTCTACGCTCTCAGGAAGGTTCCCGGGTATCCTCAGGACGGCTATCGCGTCTCTTCCGGTCTCTGTATCGGTCAGCTCATCGAACAGCTGCCCCGAAAGCACATATACCTTTACGTTCAGGCTCTCGGCCTTTTCCGCCAGCGCGGCCGTATCCTCATTATCCTCGGAGCCGCTCCGAATGATCAGGGCCTCCGTAAGAGTCCTTTCCGATCCGAGCGCTTCCTCGATCAGCACAGGCCCCTCTGTGAGGAAAAGTCCCTCTTTTTCCCTGTGCTTCCTCGAGCTCAGGCTCTTCCAGAGCTTGTATTTGGGGTTGTCCTTCGCTGTGATGAAGGGTCTCATTCTCTCTCCAATAACCGAGAAGAGCCGGCACCGGGCCGGCTCCAAGAGGCCTTACCTCTCAGTCTCTCTTTTTATTTCTTGAGGAACTGGGGGACAACGAATCCGCTGTCGTCCTTTCCTCCGGCGTTATTCTTCTCGTCGAACAGCTCGTCCAGGGTAACTTCCCTGCCGCTCAGTCCGTTCTCCGTCTTGATCTCCTGTGTGTCTCTCCTGCGCGGCGGAAGAGGTCTGTAGGGATCTACAGGCTCATCCTGCTGATCGGGATCGAATCCGGTCGCGATGATGGTGAGGGAGACCTCGTCGTTCATCTCCTTGCTCACGTGCGCGCCGAAGATCAGGAGGGCTTCTCTGTCAGCCTTCTCCTCGACCATGGAGGCTATCTCGTTGATCTCCAGCATTCCGAGATCATATCCGCCCGCAACGTAGAGCAGGATCGCTCTCGCGCCGGCGATGGACGTCTCGAGCAGCGGGCTCTCTGTCGCGGCGATGACCGCGTCGTGAGCTCTCTTCTCTCCGACTCCGTGTCCGACTCCCATGTGAGCGACGCCTCTTCCGGTCATTACGGACTTGACATCCGCGAAGTCCACGTTGATCAGCGCGGTGTCGGAGATCAGATCGGCGATGCCCTGAACGCCCTGACGCAGCACGTCGTCCGCCATTCTGAACGCTTCGATGACCGTAGTCTGTCCGTCACTGGTCTCAAGCAGCTTGTCGTTGGGTACCACTATGAGGGAGTCTACGAATTTCTTCAGGAAGGAGATGCCCAGTTCAGCCTGTTTCATCCTCTTGCGTCCCTCGAAGGAGAACGGCTTGGTCACGACTGCGACGGTGAGGATGCCCATGTCCTTGGACAGTTTCGCGATGATCGGAGCCGCTCCGGTTCCGGTCCCGCCTCCCATACCGGCTGTGATGAACACCATGTCGGCGCCCTCCATCACTCCGGAAAGCTGATCTATGGATTCCTCAGCGGATCTCTGCCCGATCTCCGGGTTCCCGCCCGCACCGAGTCCTCTCGTAAGTTTCTCGCCAAGCTGGATCTTGGTCTCGGCATTGCACTCGTTGAGCACCTGTCTGTCGGTATTTACAGCGATAAACTGAACTCCGCCGAGTCCCGCTTCTATCATCCTGTTAATGGCGTTGCATCCGCCGCCACCGACACCGATAACCTTGATAACGGCGTTTTTTTCTTTTTCGGTTTCAAACTGCAGCATCACTGGCCTCCTTAGTATGCGTATTCATTGTTATTATACATTACAAGCAAGGTTTTTGCACCAGATTTTTCTCATATATCAACAATAAAGTGCGGCTTTTTTTGACGGCTTTTACCGGGTCCTCAATCGGACTCTATATCGGGGCTGAAGGACAGATAGCTCTCTCCTCCCATTTTGATCGTGCCCCTCTCTATACCGTCGGCAAAGAGGCTCGCGACGACCTTCTGCAGCTCGCCCTTCTCCATCGCTGACATTATCTCCTGAGGGGTCCCTTTGACGATGAAACTGTCGTAGATATAGCATTTGATGACGATGCTCGAGACATCGATTTTCTTGAAGTAGATGTCACCGTCCTCCATCGTCCGGAGCATCTTCAGAACGGTAACGAGGTTTTCCTTCTCCTCGGCCTCGACCTTCTCTCCGTAGTCCATCCTGCTTATCGTAAGCCCTGTGAGAAGCGTAAGCTCAGGCGAAACGTCCGTCTTTCTGAGCATCACTCCCTGATCGTCGATCACGACGAAGTCCTCGCCGTAGATGAACGCCGCCTGCTGATGTCTCTCCTCGACGGTGATAGTTATCGTGCTTGGGAGCTTCCTCTTCACCGTCACGGAAGCGAAATAAGGATCGCTCTCAAGGCGCTCCTCGGTCTCCGCGACTCCCGAATCGAAGAGGATATTGCGCCCGAGTTCCGATCTGCACATATTTCGGATCTCCTCGTCGGTATAGTAGCTGTTGCCTTCAACGGCGATCTCCTTTATAGAGAAATAGTCCGACCTCAGGAAGAGCAGCAGTCCGAGCACGATCATGGCCACTACCAAAAACCGCAGGAAATAGTGTTTCTTGCGGTGTCTCTTCCTCTTGCGGTCGACATCCTTAAGTTCAAGTTCCTCGTACCTCGGGTCGGGGTTCATCTTCTCTCCAGATCCTGTTTAATGGTCTCGTATATAACGTCCGCCGCGTCGACAGGCGCGCAGGCATAGCTGGCCTCCGCCATCTGCTCGAGCTTCTCCGGATCCCCGGCGAGCTCCTCTATCGCTTTGATAAGCGACGCGGGATCGATGTCCTTTTCCTCCGCAAGGATCGCTCCGCCCTTGTCGGCTATCGATTTGGCGTTGTAATACTGATGATTGTCCATCGCTTCGGGAAGAGGTATCAGTATGGACGGCTTCCCGCATACCGTATTCTCCGCGAGCGAAAGCGCTCCGGCCCTGCAAATCAGCAGATCCGCCGCCGTGAGCACGTCCGTCATATTGTCGATAAAGGGACTTACCCTCACCTTCCGTTCATCAAAAAGCCCTGCTTCCTTAAGCCTCTCCTCGTAAGCGGCGTAATGCTTCCTGCCCGTCCCGACGATGGTCGTGCGCCCGGGGATATCCCTGCATCCGGCCAGATAGTCGAAGCAGAGATCGTTGATCATCGGTGAACCCAGGCTCCCGCCGAAGGACATGAGAACGAAATCGTCCTGCGGGATCCCGAGCTGTTCCCTCGCGGCCTTCTTCGCCTCTTTCGTATTGCGGCCGAAGAAGGATTTCCTCACAGGGTTTCCGGTATACATGGTCTTTCCGGGATCGGCAAAATGCTCTCTCGCGCTCTCGAATCCCAGAAATACCCGTTCAGCGTATCTGGACAGGAGCTTATTGGTCATCCCGGGTATCGCGTTCTGCTCCTGAAGATAGCTTTTTTTCCCGGCGAGATGCGCGGCGAAGAGCATCGGCGGGCAGACGAAGCCGCCTGTCCCGATCACGACGTCCGGCTTGAATCTTTTGATCAGCCAGAGCGATTTGATCACCCCCGCCGCCGTCATGCCGGCCGTCAGGAACAGTCCGATGAAGTTCATCAGCGGACCTTCCGCCCTGTCGACCCACCTGCAGGGCACTATTTTGATTTTATAGCCCGCCTGGGGCACGACCCTGCATTCTATTACATCCTTGTACGGGCTGCCGAGAAAGAGAATATCGCTCGAGGGTTCTCTCTCCATGATCTTGTCAGCTATCGCGAGCGCCGGATACAGATGCCCTCCGGTGCCGCCGCCTGCAATCATCACACGCATGATCTACCTCTTCATTCCTCTTCTTCAACATCTTCCGGATCGGGTCTCGTCTGTCTCGAGATATTGAGCACGATCCCCATTATACCCATGCACATCCAGAGGGCGTTTCTGCCGAAACTTATGAACGGGAGCGCGATCCCCGTCGGCGGCGCCCAGGACGTTACCACAGCGATATTGAGCACCAGCTGTGCTCCTATCATGACGCCCGCACCCCCGGCGATGAGCATCCCGAAATTATCCTTTGCCTCTATCGCTACGCGGAATATCCTCCAGAGCAGGAGCAGAAATACCGCGAGCATGAGCATGATCCCGACGAAACCGAGCTCCTCTCCGATTATGGCCAGAATGAAGTCGTTCTGCGGTTCGGGGAGGTAGAGATTCTTCTGTACGCTCATCCCCAGTCCCTTTCCGAAGATCCCTCCGGTACTTATGGCGTAGAGTGACTGCACCACCTGATAGCCTATTCCCAGCTCGTATTTAAACGGATCGAACCAGCACATGATGCGGTCGTGCTGATAGCTCGTGTCGATGAATAACAGATAAAGCAGTCCGACAGCGATCACCAGCAGGACGAGCAGAAGATAACGCTTCTGCATCCCCGCGAAGAAGGCTATGCCCAGCGCGATTATCGCGACGGTTATAGCGGTGGAGAGGTTGGGCTGCTCGTAGATCAGGAACACGACGAGAAGCGTGTAGATCGCGAACGGAAGGAGGCCGGTAAAGCGCTCGGCCCTCTTCATGTCCCGGCTGAAATACCAGGCTCCGAAGATGATCAGAACGACCTTGGCGATCTCGCCCGGCATGACCATCACTCCGAGATAGACCGCCCTCGTCGCGCCGCCTCCGCTCCTTCCGAGCGGAGTGAATATCAGGCAGAGAAGTATGAGCCCGATCACCGTGATCGGAACAGCGAGCCTGCGGAAGATCTGATAGGGGATCTTTGACAGCACGAGCATTACGACCATGCCTATGGCCGCGGATATCGCCTGGTTTATGAAGAAGGAATAGGGGGATCCGGTCTCGCTTATGGAGTCGTAATAGCTGGCGCTGAACACCATGACCACTCCGAACACGGTAAGCAGCGTGACCAGGATCACCATCAGGAAATCCACGGTCCCGGGTTTACGCCTTATTATTCCGTCGTATCTTACCTCTGATGCGTTCCTCATCCGCTATTTCTCCAGAGCCTCGACACACTCCTTGAAGTGGCGGCCCCTCTGTTCAAAATTGTTGTACATATCCCAGCTGGCGCAGGCAGGCGAAAGCAGGACGGTATCGCCCTCCTCCGCTATCTCCGCAGCAATCCTGACGCAGTCGGGTATATCCTTGCACTCGATATAATCGGTGAAGCCGCATCTGTCCGCGGCGTCTTTGATGAAGCCGCGGTCTCTGCCGAGCAGAAGGAGCTTCTTGATCTTTCCGTTGAAGGCTTTGATCAGGCAGTCAAACTCCTGACCCTTGGCGTCGCCGCCGGCGATAAGGATCACGTTCTTCTCGAACGCTTTGATCGCCGTAATGGTCGCGTCGGTATTGGTGCCCTTGGAATCGTTGTAATACTTCACGCCGTCTATGGTGCCGCAGTACTCGATGCGGTGCTCCACGCCATTGAAGGCCGCGATGGCGGACCTGATAACGGCTGGATCTATTCCGGCGTAATAGCAGATAAGAGCCGCCGCGAGCACGTTCTCGACGTTGTGGTCGCCTATTATCCTTATGTCGCTCTTATCGCAGATCTCGACCTCTTTTTCGCCGTCCCTGATCACGAGCTTTCCGCCAAGCAGCATCCCGCCCTGCGCCAGTTCCTCTCTTATGCTGAAGGGAACGACTTTGCAGGAAGCGTCCTTCGCGAGGGCGTAGCAGACCTTGTCGTCGTAGTTGATGATCAGATAGCCGTCTTCGCGCTGATTGGCGAAGATCCTGGCCTTCGCGGCGCCGTACGCCTCCATGGTGTGGTGCCTGTTCAGATGATCCGGAGTAAGGTTCAGGATGGCCGACACGGCGGGTTTGAAATACCTCGTGGTCTCCAGCTGGAAACTGCTGGTCTCCGTTACGAGCCACGTATCCTCGTCGGAGGATGCTGCCGCGGAGATAGCCGCGACGCCGATATTGCCCACGACGTTCGTCTTTCTTCCGGAGGCTTTGAATATCTCTCCGGTCAGCGTGGTCGTAGTTGTCTTGCCGTTGGTCCCGGTTATCGCGATGAACGTTCCCTTGCTGATGCGGAACGCTATCTCGAGCTCACCGGTGATCTCGACGCCCTTTTCCCTTCCCTCCTGAACAAAGGGGAGTTCGGGGCTCACGCCCGGCGAGAGTATCATCATGTCAAAGGCGCCCATATCCCCCGGGAGCCTGTCGAAATAGCAGGTCACTCCCTTGCCCTTGAGATAGGCGCGGAAGTTGGCGTCGAATTCCTCTTCCTTTCTGGAGTCCTGAACGCTCACAGAAGCTCCCATGTCCAGCATGGCCTGGACGGTCGCTGTGCCCGACTTTCCGAGCCCCACGACAAGTATTTTCTTTCCCTTGAGATTGTTAAGATTACCGATCATGCCGTCCCACCTCCTAGATCAGGAATATAAGATATGCCAGGATGCTGCATACCAGGGCGACCGCCCAGAACATCAGAACGACCTTCTGCTCGGTCATGCCGCCGAGCTCGAAGTGATGATGTATCGGGGCCATGCGGAACACCCTCTTGCCCGTGGACTTGAATGACACCACCTGGATTATCACGGAAAGGGATTCCATCACGTAGATGAATCCCGCGATCACAAGCAAAAACTCCATCTTCATCAGGATCGCGGCGGAAGCCAGAGCGCCGCCCAGCGCCATGGATCCGGTATCGCCCATGAATAGCTTCGCCGGATTCCGGTTGAATACGAGGAAGCCGAGGCAGACTCCCGCGAGCGCGGCGCAGAAGATCATCTCGGAGCCCTTCGCGACCGAGAGCCCGATGAAAGCGAAGCACGTCGAAACTATAGCGGTAACGCCGCTGCAGAGCCCGTCGAGGCCGTCTGTCAGATTTACGCTGTTGGCCATCGCCACCATCACGAACGTGACGAAGGGAATATAGAGTATGCCGAAATCCACGTATTCCCCGTAGAACGGGATGAATACCGACGTTCCGTAGCCGTCGCGCAGCGAGATGAACACTCCGAGGATCACTCCGAAGGCGATCTGGAGCACAAGCTTCTGCCAGGCTCTGAGGCCCAGATTGTGTTTGGCCGTGACCTTGATATAGTCGTCCAGAAATCCGATGCCACCGAAGAGCAGAGTCATCACTATCATGACCCACGTCTCAACGGTCAGCCTGTGAAAGACAGCCGACATCACGATCGTCACGATCAAAAGCGCCGCGACCATCGACAGGCCGCCCATGGTCGGAGTCCCGGATTTCTTCTTGTGGGATTCCGGGCCCTCCTCCCTGATATACTGCTTGAACTGGTGCTTTTTGAGAGCGGGTATCTCCCTCCACGTCAGAAGTGCGGATACCGCGAATCCAAGTAACAGTGTGATTATCAGATTGCTTACGCCCATAACCCATTCCCCTTATCTGTCAGTTCTTTTACTATCTCTTCAAGCGCGAAGGATCTCGATGCCTTGAACAGCACCGTGTCTCCCGATTTCAGGATCTCAGCCGCGCGTTCCGTGAACTCCTCCTTCGTATCGAAGCTCATCGTCCCAGGCAGATCC
>Ga0079305_1002731_pt1 | contig 14049 bp, 10 predicted proteins | sample LMS_cellobiose_e_FD_79183 | JGI IMG/M metagenome (GOLD analysis project Ga0079305, IMG submission 79183) | Rumen-fistulated moose microbial communities from Alaska, USA - LMS_cellobiose_enrichment | ecosystem: Host-associated > Mammals > Digestive system > Stomach > Rumen fluid ... | reverse complement strand
GCAAAGGTCAACGGCCGCATCGTACCCTTTGATCACGAGCTGCAGAACGGCGACATTGTGGAGATCCTGACCTCCAAAGCCTCCCCCGGCCCCAGCCGCGACTGGCTCAAGATCGCAAAAAGCGGCTCCGCGCGCACCAAAATCAAGCAGTGGTTCAAAAAGGAACGGCGGGAGGAGAACATCGTCCAGGGCCGTGACATGCTGGAAGCGGAACTGCGGCGCGCCGGGATCACGATGGCGGAACTGCAGGACGCGGATGTGATCGCGCCGTTTTTGAAAAAGCAGTCCATGGCCGAAATGGACGATCTCTACGCCGCCATCGGCTACGGCGGTCTGACCGCCACGAAGACCGTCAATCGCCTGCGGGACGATCTGCAGCGCTCGCGCAGCGCCGGCACCGGAAAAACCGCGCTGGACAAAATCAACGAAGCGGCGGAGCGGCGCAGCGGCAAGCAGTCGGAAAAAGCGCAGCACGCCATACAGGGCGTGCTGGTGGCGGGCCTGGACAACTGCCTCATCAAATTTGCCCGCTGCTGCACCCCCGTGCCCGGCGACGACATCGTCGGCTTCATCACCCGGGGCTTCGGCGTCTCCGTTCACCGGACGGACTGCCGCAACCACATCAACAGCCGCCTCGATCCGGAGGAAAACGGCCGCTGGATCGAGGCTTCCTGGTCGGATCAAACGCCCGGCGGCTATATCACCACGCTGAAGGTGTCCTCCAAGGACCGCAACGGCCTGGTCATGGATATTGCCACCGCCCTCAACATGCTCAACGCCAAGGTCCGCTCCCTCACTGCCAGGGAAGTGGGCGACGGCATGGCGAGCACCACGCTTTCCGTCGAGGTCGACAATCTCGCCGAGCTGAAAACCATCATGAACCGGCTTGCCGCGGTCTCCGGCGTGACCGAGGTCAGCCGCAGCAACGGCTGAGCCTCGCAGCCGCGGCGCCCGCCGCGGAACAAAACCGAAAGGAGCCGATCGCCATGCGTGTGGTTTTGACAAGAGTATCGAGCGCCTCCGTCAGCGTGGAGGGCCGGGTCGTCGGGCAGATCGGAACGGGATTTCTCGTGCTGCTGGGGGTCCATGTCAGCGATACCGCGGCGGACGCCGAGCGCATTGCCGACCGGATCTGCGGTCTGCGGATCTTTGAGGACGCCGGCGGCAAAATGAACGTCTCCCCCGCCGACGCCGGAGCGGAACTCCTGATCATCAGCCAGTTCACGCTCTACGCGGACACCCGCTCCCGCCGCCCCGGCTTCACCGCCGCGGCGCGGCCGGACACCGCGATTCCGCTTTATGAACGCGTCATCGCGCTGTGCCGAGAGAAGGGCTTCCACGTGGAGACCGGCGAGTTCGGCGCGGAAATGCAGGTGACCTCCGTCAACGACGGTCCGGTCACGATCATTTTAGAAACGTAAACGAAAAAAGGAGCGATCGCCATGCTGATCAAGACCATCACCGTCGGCCCCCTCGAGACCAACTGCTACGTCGCCGCCGACGAGAAGACGCTGGACTGCGCCGTCATCGACCCCGGTGCGGACGCCTCCGAGATCCTGAACTATCTGGAGGAAACGCACCTGAACTGCCGCTTCGTGCTGCTGACCCACGGGCATTTTGACCACACCGGCGCCGTCGAAGACGTTCTCGCGGACACCGAGGCGCAGCTCATGGTGCACAAAGCGGACGCCGGCGTCAGCGTCGGCGGCGATTATTACCGCTTCATCCCGCCGGAGGGCACGAAATACTATGCCGACGGGGACGTCGTCTGCGTCGGGGGCCTCAGCTTCACGGTCATCGAGACGCCCGGCCACACGCCCGGCAGCGTCTGCCTGCTGTGCCGGGAAACCGGCGGCGAGGAGCCTGTGCTGTTTTCCGGCGACACGCTTTTCCGTGACAGCTGCGGCCGCACGGATTTTCCCGGCAGCAGCACGGACGATATCCTCCGCTCGCTGAAGCGCCTGGCGCAGCTGCCCGGCGACTGCGAGGTCTATCCGGGTCACGGCTTTTCAACAACGCTCAGCCGGGAGCGGAGCGTGAATTTCTTCATGACCGCGGCGATGCGGCAGTGAGGGCGGCGCGATGAACGCAAGCGCTTCGCGCACCGACCGGTTTCCCTGGCCGCCGGAGCGGATCTGGCGGGCGCTCGGGACGGCGGAGCAGCAGGACGCCCGCGCCCTGAGCGAGGAGGAGTTCGAAACCCTGGAGCCCGGCGCCGCCACGTTTTTTTTCCCGCGTCACCGCGGCGGAAGAAAACCGGCGCTACTGCTTCCGGGTCAAAACCATGGGTTATTTCGCCGACTGGCGCATCGAGCTGGCGCCCGCATCCCCCGGCGAGACCGATGTGACGATCTCCGAGGCGGTGGAATACCGCAGCGCGCTGCTCTATGTTCTGAGCGGCTTCGGCCTGATGATCCGCCGGGAGCTCGGCGCGTTCTCCGCCGGGCTGCAGCGGCGCATCGAACAGCAGGCAAAAACCTGAGATCCATCATGGGGCGCGGATCGGTCGATCCGCGCCAAATTCACAGAATATTCACCCAATGTGCATAAAACTGTCTATAATTTATACTGAATCGGGACAGATGACCTCTGCTCAAAGGAGGGAGTTGCAATATGAGCAAGAAAGCGCTGGTCGTCGAGGACGACGGAAATATTGCCGAACTGCTGCGGCTCTATCTGGAGCGTGACGGCTTTGATGTTCAGCATGCCGCCGACGGCGGCGAGGGCGTCGCCATGTTCCGCGCCTTCCGCCCGGATATCGTGCTGCTGGATATCATGCTGCCGGTCATGGACGGATGGGGCGTGCTCCGGGAGATCCGCAAGGACAGCCGGACGCCCGTCATCATGCTCACCGCGAAAAGCGAGACACCGGATAAGATCAGCGGGCTTGAAATGGGCGCGGACGACTATGTCACCAAGCCGTTCGAGGTCAAGGAGCTGCTGGCCCGCATCCATGCCGTGCTGCGCCGCGCCGAGGACAACGGCGAGGCCGGCGGCGGAAGCGTGCGCCGCCTGAGCTTCGACAAACTGATCATTGATCTGGACGCCTATGAGCTCATCGTGGACGGAAAGCGCGTTGACACGCCGCCGAAGGAGATGGAGCTCCTGTTTCACCTGGCCAGCGCGCCGAACCGCGTTTTCACCCGCAACCAGCTTCTGGACGAAGTCTGGGGCTTCGACTATTTCGGCGACAGCCGCACCGTCGACGTCCACGTCAAGCGCCTGCGGGAAAAGCTGGAGGGCGTCTCGGACAAGTGGTCGCTGAAGACCGTATGGGGCGTCGGGTACAAATTCGAGGTGACGGAGGGATAAGCTCCCGCCATGCGCAGCTACTATTTCAAAAACTTCATCACCGTTGCCGCGCTGGTACTGCTCTCTTTCGTGATCCTGAGTGCGTCCTTTGTTCTGGTGGGCCGCAATTACGCGCTGCGTGAACGCAGGGAGACCATCGAGAGCAACGTCATCGAGCTCAGCCGTTTGGCCTCCGCATACGCGCAGGATGGCTCGCTGGAGGACTGGAACTTCCGCATCATGCTCTCCGCGGTCGCCCGCAGCACGGGCAACCTCTGCTTCGTCACCGACAACAACGGGACCGTCGTCACCTGCTCGGACGCGGAACCGAACTGCGCGCACGTGGGGAAGCGCATCCCGACCGACGTGTTGGACGGGCTGCGGGAAAAGAACTACTTCAGCGGTCTCACCACGCTCGGCACGCTGTGCGACGGACCGGGCTATGCGGCGGCGCTGCCCGTTGTTTCCCTGCGGGACGGCGTTTTCGGCTATGTCTTTGCGGTCTCCAGCGTCTCCGGCGTCGTGGAGTCGTGGCGCTCCATTCTGAACATCTTTCTGATCATGTCGCTTGTCATCATGATCCTGGCGCTCATTCTGGGCTATTTTTCCGCCAAGCTGCGGGCCAAGCCCATCAATGAGATGGCGGACGCCGCGCTGAAGTTTGCCCACGGCGATTTTTCCGCCCGCGTCACCGCGGATGAGCGGGACGATGAGATCGGCGCGCTGGCCGCCTCATTCAACCAGATGGCGGAATCGCTGCAGCAATCGGAGCAGCGGCGCTCGGATTTCATCGCCAACGTCGCCCATGAGCTGAAAACGCCCATGACCACGATCTCCGGTTTTGCCGACGGGATCCTGGACGGGACGATCCCCTATGAGAAGCAGGACCATTATCTGGAAACCATATCCTCGGAGACCAAACGCCTGAACCGGCTGGTGCGCAGCATGCTGGAGCTCAGCCGCATGGAGAACGGAAGCCCCGCGGAGCTGCGCAACAAGAGCTTCGACGCGGCCGAGGTCCTCGCGCAGGCGCTGCTTCTGTTTGAGAGCAAAATCAACGACAAGCATCTCGACGTCGACGCGCTCCTTCCGGAGGATCCGATGCCCGTCTGCGGGGATCGGGACGCCATCAGCCAGGTCATGTATAATCTGCTGGAAAACGCCGTGAAATTTGCCGATCCGGGCAGCGTGCTGGGCGTATCCCTCTTCAAGCACAGCGGGAAGGCGTATGTTTCCATCAAAAACCACGGTCCCACGATTCCGGAAGAGGAGCTTCCGCTGATTTTCGACCGCTTCCACAAAACGGACAAATCCCGCTCCGTCGACCGGGACGGCTACGGTCTCGGTCTCTACATCGTAAAAACAATCCTCGGGAACCATGGCGAGGATATCGCCGTGACCAGTCGGGACGGCGTCACGGAGTTTGTCTTTTCCCTGACGCTGAAGCAGAAATGAGGAACCTTATATGAATCAGGACAATCTTCCCCGCAGCAACTGGTACGCCCCGCCTGCGCCCGCGGCCGCGCAGAAAGCGCCGCCGCCGCAGAAAAAGAAACAACATACCACGCTGAAGGTCACGGCGATCACCGTGTGCGTGCTGCTTCTTCTGGTGGCCAGCGTTTACGTTTTCTCCGACTCCTTCGGCCTGCACTGGTCGGTGCGGCACGGCGACGAAGAGAACCGCTACGACTTTTCCTTTGAGCTCCCCGGCGGAAAGGAGACGCCGGCAGAGCCGCCGAGTGATTCCCCCGCCGAGCTTCCGGAGGAATACGACAAGGATTACAGGGACTTCTTCTCCAAGTTTTACACCGCCGAAGAAACCACCTCCGATGCCGAGGCCAGCTCCATCCGCCGAAGCGAGGGCAGCACGGAGTTTCGTGTCGCGCTGGAAAGCTCGGCCGGGCACTCTGAGCTGACGCTGCAGGAGCTTTATTCGGACTGCGTTCAGTCGGTCGTCGGCATCCGGGCCTCGAAGCGGGGCAGGCTGGGTTATTTCTGGGGCACCGGCATCATCATGAGCGAGGACGGCTATATTCTCACGAATCAGCACATCATTGCCGGCACCGACAAAGCCGTGATCATCCTGCCCGACGACACGGAGCACCCCGCGCTTCTGGTGGGGGAGGACACGCAGACAGACCTTGCCGTTCTGAAGATCGACGCCGACGGCCTGCATCCTGCTACCTTCGGCAACAGCGGCGAGCTCTCCGTCGGCGACAGCGTCGTTGCCATCGGCAATCCGCTCGCGGATTCTCTCAGCGGCACCATGACCAACGGCATCATCTCCGCCATCGACCGCAGCGTTTCCCTCAACAACCACCCGATGACGCTTCTGCAGACCAACGCCGCGCTCAACGAGGGGAACTCCGGCGGCCCGCTGTTTAATATGTACGGACAGGTGATCGGCGTCACGAACCTGAAGATGGCGAATCCCTATTCCGATGTGTCCGTGGAAGGGCTCGGCTTCGCGATTCCCAGCGCCACGGTCAAGGTCGTGACCGACCAGCTCATCGCCTCCGGGGTCTATATCCGCCCCGGCATCGGCATCACCGTCGGCGCGATCGCGTCGGAAGACGCGGAGCACTATGATCTGCCGGACGGGCTTTATATCTCCTCCGTCTCTCCGACGAGCGACGCCGCCGCAAAGGGCGTCCTGGAGGGCGACATCCTGACGCATGTCAACGGGATCGAGGTGCACAAAACCGAAGACGTCCTGGCCATCCGTGACGCGATGCAGATCGGCGACACGATGACGCTGACCATCTATCGGAACGGAGAAACCTTTGATATCGAAATCGAACTCTTTGATCTGAGCAAGCTGTACTGACAGGCGCCCGAGCCTGCCGCAGAAAAACAGAGTCAGCCCTGTACGAAATTTCGTACAGGGCCGACTCTGTTTTGCGGTCTTTCTGATTCAAGCTTGCGCCGTGTTTCCCGTCATTTCAGGCCGTGGGCGGCGGCGAGGACAGAGTACCACTCCTCCATGATGTCGTGGATACTGACTGCGCCGTCCTCATAGCTCGCCCTGAGGCAGTACTCGCCGTACTCGGTGACGCGGCGGATCAGGTTGCCGTCCGCGCCGAAGAAGTCGAAGCGCTCGCCCGTCTCGGGGAAGTTCAGCACAATGTACTCGCCGTCGGGCACCGCCTCCGTATCGGCGTACGCAAAGGTCACGCCGTTCAGCGCGCTCAGAACATAGGCCGCGGCGTCCACGCCGTCCACCGGCTCCAGCGGGCCGAAGGCCGTGGTGCTGAGGGTGTATTTCACGCTCTCGTCATAGGCCACGCGGTACAGCGCGATGTCGAGCTCCGTGTTGCCGCAGCTTTCGGGGACCAGCCCGTTGTCGTTGACAAAGCTGTCCTTCACGGAGGCGGCCCACTCGTTCAGTTGGGCCCATACGGCGCTGTCCTCCATCATCTGTTCCGTAGTCTCGCGGTCAAAGCGGACGTCCGTGGGGGTGCAAAACAGGAAATGATTGCCGTCGGCGTCTTTTGCGAAGAGCTGCCTGCCGGACATGTCGCCGCAGAGGAGCTGACGGGCCTCGGCGTCACTGATTTTCTGGATGGCGAACAGCCAGCCCATGCCGTCGCCCTCATAGCCCTTGGCTCTGGCCGCGTCGATGGAGGCCTGCTCCGCGACGGAGAAGAGCGTGCCCTCCGCCATGTTCACCGGAAGCTCCGTATTGAGCTGCTCGGCAATGCCGGCGGGGATGCTCAGGGTATAGCCGCCGTTTTCGAGCTTTGTGGACAGGGCATCGACAAACTGCCGCATCCACACCGGCAGCTCGTTGACGCCGATGAAGTCCTTTGGCGCAAGCCCGGCCGCTCTCTCGGTAATGACGCCGTTCGCCACGACCCAGTGCATGGCCTCGTCGGCCCAGTCGGAGATCTCAGCGGCATCCGGCGCGTCCAGTCGGAACATCCACATGCCCCGGAAGCCCTTGCCGACAGACTGCGCATAGCGGTAGAACATGGCGGCTGCCTGTTCGCGGGTCACGAGGTCGGCGGGGCCGAAGCGCCCGTCGCCGTACCCCTTGGCGATGCCGAGGCCAGCGGCCCAGGCCGCAGCCTCTGCCTCACCGCTGTCCGCGGGTACGTCGGTAAAGGCGTGCAGATTGTCGGGCTTTGCGCCGTTGCCGAACTCCCCGTAGAGCCATTTGACCAGGTCGCCGCGGGTCGCCAGCCCGTCGTCCGGCGCGGCGCCGTCCGCCAGAGCGGGGACGCAGAGGGCCAGGGCCAGCACCAGCGCCAGCGCGATTGACAAAGCATGTTTGACGGTCATTTTCATTGCTTGTTCTCCCTTCCGATATTGTAAATAAGATGGGTCAATTCGTCATAACGGGCGTCCAGTAGGTCTGGTTGTAGATGTCCGTGAAGCGATAGGTGGCATTGGCGTTGGACGCGTCGATATAGACGTTGCTGATCACCATGTCGTCTGTGACCGTCATCGGATCGCCCAGCATATAACTGTCCTGATAACTGCCGTCATAGCCGTAATAATCGCAGAGGAAGTCAAGCCTGTCCCCCGCCTCCAGCTCCGTCAGCGCCTTGGCGACGGTCTCGGTCTCTCCGTCGCGGTAATCGAAGCGCGCGCCGGCGATATAGCCCGCCGGATGGTCGTTGTCGAAGACCAGGATGAGCTCGGCGCGCTCGTCGTTCAGCATCACGGGGACGCGCCCGGTGATCATGTAGTTCGTGCCGTCGTCGTAGGTCTCCTCGTGATAGTAGGCAACGGGCTGATCGTTGATGGCGAGCCAGGTGCCGTCATAGACGCCCAGGAGCTCCGCGGCGTCGGTGAACTCATAGACGTTGTCGAGTCCGAGGTCGATGTATCCGGCCCCGTCGTCATAGAAGACGTTCAGCTCCAGCCCCTGGATCATGCCCCACTGCTGCGCATCGAGGGAGATCACGGGCTGCCCGGTTGTGCCGCTGTGCCAGACGAGCTGCCCTGCGTCGAAGCGGTTTTCATACAGATACTGCGCGGCGGAATCCACGTCGAGCCCTCTGCCGAGGAAGGCGGAGTTGCCGCCGGTGAGTCCGGACACGCCGCCGAGGTCGCCGCCCAGCAGGCCGCCCAGCAGCTGCGAGATCATATCCGCGGATCCCGCGGAGGAAGCGCCGGTGCTGCCGTAGCTGCCGCCCAGCAGGGAGAACAGCGGGTTCGACGCGCCGCCGGAGACGGCCTGGCCGCCGGTCTCCATGCTGGCGAACTGCTGGATGCAGCGCATATAGTCGTCGTCCATGCCGATGGCTTCAAAGGTCGCCACCGCGCTGTCGACCTTGGAGACCTTCTGATAGGGGAAGTAGATCGAAAGGCCGTAGGCGTCGGTCATATTGGTGGAGGTGCGGTTATACTTGATCGCGCCCAGCAGGGCGTTTGCCAGATCCTGCCCCTCTTTTGTGCCCATCTTGTAGGCGAAGCTCACCAGGTCCACCTGGTCGATGCGGCTGGAGGAGGAGAATTCCCGGGCGCTGCCGCGGGCTTTGGCGACGGTCTTGTATTCGCTGCCCTGCAGCAGGGCGCTGGTGGCGGTCGAGAAGTCCTTCAGCTCCTGCGGCGTTGTGGCCGCAAGCTCCGCCAGATCCACCACGGAAAGCGTCGTCTTCTGCCCGGGGCATTTCTGCGCGCAGACGGTCACAAAGTCGTCGACGATGGTTTTGCCGATCTCCAGAGAAGACATGGAGGGATTGGCGGAGAGGTTGGTGAGCCAGTTGGTGTAATACCAGCCGACGCCCGGCTCCGTCTCCTCCGAGGCGACCATATAATCGCCGTAAGCGCTGAGCATCAGGGCGTTTTCCGTCGTCGCCATGAGGCAGGTGTCAAAGCCGATGATGTCAAAGGTCGTGCCGCCGGCCTTGAGCGCGTCGTTGATTCCCTTGAGCGTCATGGAGCCGCTGGACTTGTACTTTTCGTCGTAGCCGTAACCGCTCAGCGATCCGCCGCCGTGATCCCAGAAGATCAGCATGTTGCGGTTTGCCGGATAGTTTTTCGCGCACCACTGGATGAAGGTACTCAGCGTCTCCGGCTTGGTCATGGAGACCGATCCCATGTCCTTCTCCATGCAGCGCAGGCCGCCCGATTCCACCTTGTAGATCTGGTTCACATTGGAGCTGACCACATTGTTGCGCCACTGACGGCAGCCGCCGGTATAGACCAGAAGATTCACATTTGCGCCGAGCTTGGCCGAGGCCATCTCCTGCAGATCGGAGGTCGCCATGCCGCTGCCGGATTCCAGGTCGGCGCCGCACATATAGACCATGATCGTAACGGTATCCTTGCCGCCGCCCAGGATCCTGGTGCGCTTGGCGTAGGTGCCGGAGGAAGATGCTGCCGCAGTGTTCAGCGTTCCTGTATTGGCCTCCTGCGTCCAGCCGCTTGTGGTGTTTCCTGCGGAGAGGCTGCCAAGCAGACTGGCAAGGTCAACCTGCTGCCCGCCGGTCGTTGCAGAAGCACCGGTGCTGGGTTTCGGCGTCGTCACCGTGGGAGGCGGAAGCGTCGCCGCAGGCTTCATGGTGGCCGCCGGGGCGGCGGGCGTGTCGGTCGTCGTCGATCCCCCGCCCAAAAGGTTCTTTCCGCCGAAGATCAGCAGCGCAAGCACGATGATGATCAGAATCGGACTGCTGCGGCCGGCCGCGCGGGTGAAGCTGCGGCCGGTCCCGCCGGTCTGATTCCCGCCCGCCTGGCTCTGGCCCGTTCCCGGCCTGCCCTGGTGTCCGTCGGCGCTGCCGACCGGCCCGGTGCCCAGTCCTTCGCCGCGCTTATAGATGTCTTTTCCCTGGCCGCTTACGTTTTTTTCGCGGCCCCTCGGTCTGTTCTCCATTTAAAGGCCTCCCTGCTGATATGTAAGGTTCACGGGTATCCAATCGGTCAGCGTCTGCGCCCGCTGCAGCTCGGCGTAAACGCCGTTCATTGCCATCAGCTCGGCATGGGTCCCCATCTCGACGATCCCCTCGCCCTCGACGACGGCAATGCGGTCAGCATTGCGGATCGTGGAGAGGCGGTGGGCGATGACGATACAGGTGCGGCCGCGGCTGAGCTCCTCCAGACTGGCCTGGATGTGCTGTTCCGTCACGCTGTCCAGCGCGCTGGTCGCCTCGTCCAGAATGAGGATCGGCGGGTTTTTCAGGAATACGCGGGCAATCGAGACGCGCTGCTTCTGCCCGCCGGAAAGCATGACGCCCCGCTCGCCGATGTAGGTGTCGTAGCCGTCCGGCATCGCCATGATCTCCTCGTGGATCTCTGCGCGCCGCGCTGCAGCCTCCACCTCCGCGTCGGTGGCGTCGGGCCGTCCGTACCGGATGTTTTCCCGGATCGTGTCGGCAAACATGAAAACGTCCTGCTGGATGATGCCGATGTTGCGGCGCAGCGAATCCTGCGTCACGGTGCGAACGTCGTGCCCGTCCACGCTGACGCTGCCTTCGCTGACGTCATAGAAGCGGGGGAGCAGCTGGCACAGCGTGGTCTTTCCGCCGCCCGACGGACCGACCAGCGCAAAGCTCTCGCCCGGTCGGATCGTCAGGTTGATATCCTTCAGCACCGGCACGCCGTCGCTGTAGGAGAAGGAGACGCCGCGGTATTCGATCTCGCCCCGGACCGTGTCCAGAACCGCCGCGCCGTCGGCGTCACGGATCTCCGGCTCGGTCCGCATGATCTCCAGAAAGCGGGAGAAGCCCGCCTTTCCCTGCATGTACATCTCCATAAACATCGCCAGCTTCCGAACCGGCGAAACGAAGGTGGAGACATAGAGCGTGAAGGTTACAAGATCGATATAGTTCAGCTCCCGGCGCATGATGAGCCAGCCGCCCACGGCGATGACCGCGACGGGCATGATGCCCATGCAGAACTCCATGCAGGCCATGAATCTGCCCATGGCGCCGTAGTAGCCCCGTTTCGCAGTCCGGTACAGCGCGTTGCTCTGATCGAATTTCTCCGCCTCCGCCCGCTCGTTGGCAAAGGCCTTTGCGGTTCTCACGCCGGAGATGCCGCTTTCGATGGCCGCGGTGATCACCGCGGTTTTTTTCTTGACCTCCACATTGGTCTTCATCATCTGCGTCCGGGTGGTCATCGTGACGGCGAAGCAGACCGGAACGATGATCAGCAGCACCAGCGCCAGCTTCCACTGGATCGTAAACATGACCGCGATCGAGCCGAGGATCGTCAGCGTGCAGATAAGGATGTTTTCCGGGCCGTGATGCGAAAGCTCCGTGATGTCAAAGAGGTCGCTGGTCACGCGGCTGAGCAGCACGCCGGTGCGGTTGTGGTCGAAAAAGCTGAAGCTGAGCTCCTGCATGTGAAGAAAGAGGTCGCGGCGCATGTCCGTCTCCACAAGAACGCCCATGTAATGGCCGACCACCGTGATCACATAGTACAGGACGCTTTTCAGCAGGTATGCCGCAACGACCACCGCCATCACGATGAAGAAGACGCGGTAAGCCTCCTGCGGCAGATAGACCTGCATGCAGCGGCGTGAAACGAAGGGGAAGAGCAGATCGATCGCGGCAACCGCCATCGCGCAGAGCATGTCGATGGAGAAAAGCCGCAGGTGGGGCCGGAAATAGCCCAGAAAGACCTGCAGGGGCCGGGCATTGTAATCGGGTTTTCTTGTCATGTGAATTTCTCTCTCTCCTGAACAGCCAGCGCGTCACAGCGGTTGTTGAATTCGTTTTCCGCGTGTCCCTTGACCCAATGGCAGTGCAGCTCGTGCAGCTCGGTCAGGGGAAGCAGCGTTTCCCACAGGTCCGGATTCAGCGCCGGCTTTTTGTCCGCTCTTCGCCAGCCGCGCTCGCGCCAGGCGCGGGCCCAGCCCTTCTCCAGCGCGTCGACCACATAGCGGCTGTCGCTCCACAGCTCCACGATGCAGGGCTCCTTCAGCGCCTGCAGCGCGTGGATGACGCCCTGCAGTTCCATGCGGTTGTTGGTGGTCTCCGGCTCGCCGCCGGACAGGACCTTCTCCGCTTCTCCGTATCGCAGAATGGCGCCCCAGCCCCCCGGACCGGGGTTGCCGCTGCACGCGCCGTCGGTATAGATGGTGACGGTTTTCATTCCGCGCCCGTTTCCGGCGTCGGATCCTCCTCCGGCGCCTCTTTTTCGGTGCGCGCAATGGAGATCACGCGGCTGCCCTCGCCCACGCGCATGAGCCGGACGCCCTGCGTGGCGCGCCCGTAAACGCTGATCTCTGCGACGTCCATGCGGATGATCGTCCCGTCGTCGGAGATGATCAGCAGATCGTCCTCCTCGTCAACGACCTTGCAGGCGGCGACGGGGCCGGTCTTCTCCGTGCAGTGATAGCTCTTCATGCCCTTGCCGCCGCGGTGCTGCGGCTCGCCGCCGCCGCGGATATATTCCTCGATGGGCGTCCGCTTGCCGTAGCCGTTCTCCGTAACGGACAGGAGCATACCGCCCTCCCGGGCCCGCGCCGCGCCGACGACGAAGTCGCCCTCGCGCAGCCGGATCCCGCGGACGCCTACGGCGTCGCGGCCCATGGGCCGGATGTCCGTCTCGGCGAAGCAGATCGCATAGCCGTCGTGGGTGGAGATCAGGATGTTCTCGCTGCCGTCGGTCTGGCGGACGGAGATGAGCTCGTCGCCCTCGTCCAGCGTCAGCGCGCGGATGCCGTTGCTGCGGATGTTCTTCAGCGCGCTCTGGGCCAGGCGCTTGACCGTGCCGCCGCGCGTCACAAAGACGAGATAAGCGTCCTCCTCGTAATCGCGGGCGTGGATCATGGCGGAGATGCGCTCGGAAGGCTGCAGCGGAAGGATGTTGACGATGTTCGTTCCCTTGGCGCTGCGGCCGGCCTCCGGGATGCGGTAGCCCTTGCGGACGTAAACGCGGCCGGCGGAGGTAAAGAAGAGGATGTTGTCATGGGTGGAGGCGGTAAAGACCGTTTCCACAAAGTCCTCCTCCTTGGTGGTCATGGCGCGCATTCCCTTGCCGCCGCGGCCCTGCGCCCGGTACTCGCTGGTGGGCAGGCGCTTGATATAGCCGGCATGGGTCAGGGTATAGACGCAGTCCTCTTCGTCGATGAGGTCCTCGATGTCGATCTCGTCCTCAACGTCCTGGATCTCGGTTCTGCGCTCGTCGCCGTACTTGTCGCGGATGGCGGTCAGCTCGTCCTTCAGGACCTGCCGCAGCATCTCGTCGCTGCCGAGCAGCCGGAGATAATAGTCGATGCGTTCCTCCAGCTCTTTGTATTCGGCCTCAAGCTTCTCGCGGTCCAGACCCTGCAGCGCCTTGAGCCGCATGTCAAGGATCGCCTGCGCCTGCACCTCATCCAGAGAAAAGCGCTCCATCAGCTTTTCCTTTGCGTCGTCATAGGCGGTCCGGATAATGTGGATGACCTCGTCGATGTTGTCCTGCGCAATAATCAGACCCTCCAGCAGGTGGGCGCGCTCCCGCGCTTTGCGGAGATCGTAGTTCGTGCGGCGCACGATGAGATCCTCCTGGAACGCGATATACTCGTCCAGCACCTGCCGCAGCGTCAGGACCTTCGGCTGGCTCTGGTTGTTCACCAGCGCCAGCATGATGATGGAGAAATTGGACTGCAGCGCCGTCTGCATATAGAGCTTGTTCAGCACGACCTGGGGGTTGGCGTCGCGCTTGAGCTCGATGACGATGCGCATGCCGTTGCGGTCGGACTCGTCCCGCAGATCGGAGATGTCCTCCAGCCGTTTTTCCTTGACCTGGTCGGCGATCTTCTTGATGAGCTGGCGCTTGTTGACCTGGTAGGGCAGCTCGGTGACGATGATGCGCACCCGGCCG
>Ga0079305_1002730_pt1 | contig 14097 bp, 11 predicted proteins | sample LMS_cellobiose_e_FD_79183 | JGI IMG/M metagenome (GOLD analysis project Ga0079305, IMG submission 79183) | Rumen-fistulated moose microbial communities from Alaska, USA - LMS_cellobiose_enrichment | ecosystem: Host-associated > Mammals > Digestive system > Stomach > Rumen fluid ... | reverse complement strand
TTCACCGGGAACTGCAGCAAGCGCAAGAAAAGGTACGTGAGCAAAAGGAACACCGCGAGCGGCTTTCAGGCAAGGAGAAAGCGAAAACATGGGTGCGATGATTTATATAACATCAGCTAATTAGTAGGTTCGAAGCAACAGGCCATATCTTGTTTTCTATCAGCACCTGCTGATGCTCGAGCTGCTCGATCTCCTGCTGGATCTGCTCCTGCTCGGCACGCAATTCTTCGATCTGTGGATTCATCGGATGTACCTCATTTGGATAGACTGGTATAAGGTATCCACATATTTTGAAAACGTTTTGTCGAAGATCCCTGTCTTTACGTAATTGTGATTGATACTCCGCCGATATGGTGCGGATCTCCATGACATTAGAAGCGTGTTGTCAAGGGGGAATATTCAATAAAAATGAAAAAGCAAGGGGCAGAGGGTGACGCACACCATCTAATCCTTGCTTTTATTTTGCTCGTTTGGAATAAGGCTCGAGCATAAAACACCTTCCAGGCAGTTTCCGGCGGGGCAGGTGTCGGCCTGGCTCTTTGCAATGTTTTCTTAACGGGGGACGTTCATATTCTCCATGGTATCAATCACCACGACGCAGTCCTCATGTACATTTTGCATGACTTGCCTCATAATATTTTCGGGGATCGATACGCATCCGCCGGTATAAGGGTTCTGCCTGCTCAGGCAGTGCAGGAAGATCGCCGAGCCCCTGCCCGCTGTACCGTCCTCGTTGAAGCTGATATTCAGGCAATACCGGTACTCGTACTCATAGTCAACGAGATGCTCACACTGCTCCGTATGCAGGTCGGGCGTGTCGTTTAGGTTCACCATCTCGTTGTAGCGCTGGTTATCGTCACCGGACCAGTAATAATCCTCGTCTACTTGGACATATGGCAGCACGCATCCGGGATCTGACGCGATGCCAAATGCTTTATTGAAGCGGTACACGCCCAGGGGCGTCTTGCCGCAGCCCTCAACACGGGTTTTATCCGGACACAGGCCATTTTTACCAACAAAGCCCGGCGTAGAGAGAATAAGCTTCCAGCTTCCGTTTTCGTCACGCTGGTGCAGCGATACGCTGGCGGTGCTCCTGTCCATACCGCGGCATGCAACAATGAACAGCTGTGTCACATTCTCTTCCCGTGCCTGGGGTAAGTCCAACACCCACGCAGGAGAAGGGGCGACACGCTGCCGGGATGCGTACAGGCCATCCCGGCACACAGCTCCCGCCGCACCCGGTTCACCGGCCGATGCCGAAGCGCGCACAGCCACGGGAATTGTTTCTGTATTTCGTCTTGTCTCCATGGATCCCTCTCCCAAACCATTTATACCGTCGTATCCGGCCATACGCTCAATCGGATTCCTTTTCCAGCAGGCCAAAGAAGAATTTCCTTTTCTCCGGTGTATCGATCACGCGAATCGGCTTGAGCTGGTTGGGCGAAACTCCCTTCATGATCTGGAGATCACGATAGAGCATGTAGGTCTCCTTTTCTGCGATGCACAGCTTGGAGCGTCCCAGTACACCCGTCGTAATTTTTTGCCCAAAAGACAGATTTGCAAGGGAAAGATTCTTTTCGAGATTATCCCGGAGGGTCGGAAGCCGCTCGGAAGGAATGTCCTGATCCGGCTCCAGCAGAAACACATACCGCCCCGGCTTGGTATCCGTATCCGCAAAGATGCTGTAATCGTTGACTTCTACGCCGGTCTCCTCCTGAAAACGGGCGATCGTCCAGCGAAGAGCCTCATCATTGGTCTTTTCCCCGGCAATCGAGATCAGTTGGTTCTTTCTGTACATAAATGCCAGGGCCGGGGCCTCATTATAAAACCCCGTCACACGGACGATATCCCCGATTCGGTAGCGGTAAAACCCGGACAGGTTTGTGATCACTATCTCATAATCCTTCCCCTGTTCGATCTCATCGATCGTAAGCGTCACGGGCTCCGTTTCCTGCTCCTCCTGCTCCTCCGGATCCACAGGAATGAACTCAAAGAATCCGCCGTCCGGCACGAGAACGTATGCAGTTTCTCCCATTCTGCGCTCGGCCGCGATCAATGCCTCCGAGGCGGAATACTCCAGATAATTATAGGGGACATTCTTCCCTGTGTAGTGACGCATCTTCAGCGTATACTGGGTAAAGCCTGCGGTCCCGATCGACCCGATCCACTGGAAATTGGGCCAGATGCGCGGCACGATTCCCTTAAAGCCGTTCTGAAATTCCTCACGCAGCTCCTGCGCTCTTTTGGGGTTCGGCGTAAGAATCGCTTCCAGCTTTCTTCGCAGCTCTTGCGAAATATGGATATCCGGGCTGATTTGTCCGTTTTCAATATCGTCGCACATGATAGTCCAGTTGGATTCCAGCCAAGTGAACAGATCGACTGCCGCCGTCATGAACGGGGCGACCAGGCAGACCACATTTCGTTCCTGCAGCGCGAAACGCAGCTTCATATACTTCATATTCATCTCCTGCGTGGGAAACAGGATCTCATCCGGCGATGTCAAAAAGTACCTGAGCAGCTTTTTATACGGTTTCAGAACTGTTCCCGAGATCGTTCCCTTTGGGACGCCGCTTTCTGTTTCCGACAGCGGGGCCTCAATCGTATTCAGACAGTATCCGTTTTTCAGCGATCTGCCCGTGGTGGTTCGGTAAAACTCATCCATCACGCCAATGCACAAGACCGTCGAATTCTCGGCGCATATATCCAGACCCGCCTGGGACACCGGGATATGCTTGGGCGCTCCCGAACTCCCGGAGGTCAGGGCGTAGTGCCGAATCGGATACCGCGTGATAAGGTTTTCCTCGCTGTTTTCGATCATGCGCTTTATGTACGGCTCATAGGTGTGATAATTCGACAGTGGTACCTTCTTCCGATAGTCCTCCGCATCCCGGATGCCGGCAAAATCATACTTGCGCCCGTATTCCGTGTCCGCGTTGTCAGCCAGGAGCTTCGCGAGCGTCTGCTCGCTCGTCCGCACCGCACTCCGGCTGAGCGCATCCAGGTGCTTACGCGACTTGGCGCCGCGCCGTTTTAACATAAACCAGAAAAGTCTGTTCCCTATGGCTTTGATCAGCTCCACCGGCGTTGCTCCTCTCTTTGAAATCAGGTTTGTCACTTCAGTCAGTCTGATTATACATCCTTGCATAGTCACCGTTCATGGCCAGCAGTTCCTCATGCGTTCCCGCTTCACGGATATCCCCGTCCATCATAAAGAGGATCTTGTCCGCGTGACGGATCGTAAACAGCCGATGCGCGATCATAAAGCAGGTTTGTCCCTTCATCAGTCTGCTCATCGCCTGGATGATCATATACTCGGACCGACTGTCCACATGGCTTGTGGCTTCATCCAGGATCAGGAGCTTCGCCTTTGTCAGCACGCATCGCGCGATTGCGAGAAGCTGCATCTCTCCGGCGCTGAGCGTCCCGTTTTCCGCACAGATCCAAGTATCATAGCCCTGCGGCAGCTTTCGGATAAAGCTGTCGCAGTTGGCGATCCGCGCTGCCTCGATGACCTCCTCTCGGGATGCGTCCGGTCTGCCGTATCCAATATTCTGGGCAATGGTACCGTCAAAGATCCAGGCATCCTGAAGGACCATGCCGAAGGCCCCGCGTACATTTTCGGTTGACAGCCTGGCTGTATCCCTGCTGTCCAGAAGGATTCTTCCGCCGTCAATATCATAAAAGCGCATGAGCAGATTGATCAGCGTTGTTTTTCCGGCACCCGACGGTCCGACAATCGCTATGGTCATCCCCTTCTCAGCCCGGAAGGATACGTCATGCATCAGCGTTTGCTCCGATTCATATCCAAACTTAACGTGTTCAAACTCGATCTGACCCTGCAGGCTGTTCAGGTCCAGCGCCTCCGCCGGTCGCTCTGCGGGAATCTCTTCCTGCGCCAGGAGCTTTCGCACCCGTTCCATGGAAGCCATTGCCTGCATGAAGCTGCTGACGGCGCCCGAGAGCGAAGTCACCGGAACGCTGAACATGTTGCCATAGAACAGAAAGGCGAGGAAGGAGCCCAGAGTCAGCGAACCGCGGATAATCATGAAGCCGCCCAGCAAACACAACAGGATAAAAGAGACATTGTTTATCAATGCCCCGACGGGAATTATGAATCCGGATATAAACCGTGATTTCACAAAGGTGTCAAAAAAAGCTTTATTGATCCGCTCAAAGCTCTCCTGCTTCTTATCTTCACACCGAAAGGCTCGGATGGCCAGATGGTTCGCGCAGCAGTCGGAAACAAACGCATTGAGTTCTCCCTGCACCTCCATGTGCTCCGCGAAGCTCTTTCTTGTTTTGCGGCCGATGAACAGCATCAGTACTACCGTCAGGGGCAGCGTGACCGCATAGATCAGCGTCAGTCTCCAGTTGGTGACCAGCATCAGGGTAAAAATGCTGATCAGAAGGACCGACTGGCCAAAAAGTGAGGGGATGGCGGATTCCAGCGCTTCCGCGACCGCCCGGATATCGGTCGTCGCCACAGCCTGAAGGTCCCCTGCCGGATGCGTATCCAGATAACCGATCGGGAGCCGATTAAGCTTTCCCGCCACCTTGTCGCGGAGCCGTTTTGCGAGCGTCTGGGAGAGCGAAACCATATTCTTCTGTACACGTCCGTCGATCAGATTTCCCACCAGATACAGGAGAGCCGCCGTGCCCGCCAGCCATCCGATGTGCCGCCAGTCGATCCCGCCGCCCACTTCGATCCCCGTCAGAAGATCCGTAAGCCTTCCCACGACCTTTGGCGCCGCGGCAAGCGCTATCTTTCCGAACGCCGTAAGGCTGATCGTGAGTATCAGTGCTTTTTTCTTATCCGGTATGATCGCAAGGACCTCTTTCACAAAGGATACTCCAGATGTCGTCTTATTCTTTCCCATTCTGTTTCTCCTTATTATAGCATTGAACCCGATAGATCTCCCGATATTCCGGGCAAGCGTCCAGCAGAGCCTCATGGGTGCCCGCGCCAACCACTCTGCCGTTATCCAGCACAATGATCTTATCCGCGTCACGGACCGCGCTGATCTTTTGTGACACCAAAAGCACCGTCCGTCCCGCAAGCATCGTACGCATCGCGGCGCGCACTCTTTGCTCCGTCTGTGCATCCAGAGACGACATGGAGTCGTCAAAGACATAGATGGCGGCGTCTTTTGCAAGCGCACGCGCAAGAGTCAGACGCTGCCGCTGTCCACCGGAGAGGTTCATGCCGTTTTGCGCCATACGCGTTCCCATTCCGTCCGTTAGGTTTTCCACGACCTCGTCAAAGCAGGCGGCGGAAAGCGCCTGACGGAGCCTCTGATCGCTGATCGAATCGTCATACGCGGTAAGGTTCGACAGCACAGTATCCTGAAAGATCTGCGTTTTCTGCGTCGCGTAGGATATATTCCGCTGTAAATATGACTGATCCAGGGTGCGGATGCTGATCCCGTCGATCAGGATATCGCCGGATGTCATACGATACAGTCCCTGCAGCAGATTCATCAGGGTCGTCTTCCCGCTTCCCGTAGCTCCGATGACAGCCGTCGTTTTTCCCGCTTCCGCGCGGACGGAGACATGGTCTATGACCTGGGCGGAGCCGGAATAACCGAAAACCACGTCCTGAAACTCGATCTCTCCCCCGGTGATCCCGGAGACCGCCATACCCGTTTCCCGGACCAGCGCAAAGTCCAGGAGCTCCATGATCCTGGCGCCGGAGACTCTGACCTTCGGGATCAGGTTAACGATGACCGGAACAACGACCAGGGCGGCAATGAAATACGAAAGATAGTTAAAAATCAGCATCAGGTCACTGAGCGATACGAGCCCCCTTCGCATCTGCTCCGCTCCGATCAGGTAGATCACGACCACGGTCCAGTTCATGATCATCAGTGCAACAGGCGACATATAATTGATGGGCTTGTTCGCCTGAATATTCGCGTCGAACAGCTCCGTGCTCGCCGCGGCCATTTTCTCCTCCTCCAGCGTCTCGTTGCGAAAAGCGCGGATCGTTCTCGCGCCGTCCAGCTTCTCCCGAAACAGCAGATTTACACGCTCCGTCAGCTTCTGGATGCGTTCGAACAGCGGGCGTATCTTGACACCTCTATGAACCATAAAGGCGACGGTCGCGGCAAAGGCGCCGAGCAGCACCGCGGCCAGGACCGGGTTTATCATGAAGATCAGGATCAGCAGGCCGATGATGACGAAAATCATCATCATGCTGCTCCGGCAGAGATTGATGAGCAGCAGCTGCACCTGCAGCAGATCCGACATGACCCGTGTCACCAGGGAGGAGCTTCCGAAGCGGGCAAATTCCTGGGGCGTCAGAGCGTAGATCTTTCGGATGCAGTCCCGCCGGACCTCACAGGCGAAGCCTGCTACGATCCGCGCGCTCATATAGGAGGTCATGACGGTGCAGAGGATCGCCAGTAGCGTAAATCCGGCCATCAGGACACAGCTTCTTGCGATCCGTTCCATATCGGCGGCAGCCACCCCCTGATCTAGGATCGTCTTCATCTGACGCATGATTATGAACGTCTGCACATATACCTGTATGCCCAAAAACAGAAGATTGATTATGATCTCCGGAATATGTTTTTTCAGGTATCTTCCATATAATCGTAACACAGGTCGCTCCTTCTGCCAGTCCGAATCAGTCCCCGATATACGGTTCCCCACGAACGATGGGGACTTTGACCTGCGTCCTGTTCTGCTTCCCCTGCGCGTATTCCTCGAAAACCATCTGCCCCCAGCCTCGGGGCATCAGCTTTACGATCGGCTCCTCCAGCGCCATATCCCTGGCCCAGTCGAACATAGGGACATGCTTTGTCATGTACCTGTCTATCTGCTGTGCGAGGTCCCCGTTGTCTTCCGCATCTCCGTCCGGCTCGATATAGATCACATAGCGCCGGGCTGCCGGATCCGGATAAATCTGGAGCGCGGCGATGCCGAATCGATCTGCGAGCGCGTCACGGATCTTCTCAAGCAGCAGAGTCCCCTTCATTTTCTCCCCGACGAGATTGGCAATATCCCCAGCCTTTGTCTCAAAATGGATCAGCGGCGTATCGCCGATAAAGCCATCCACATGAACGATATCATGAATTCGGTAACGGTACAGGCCGGAATTGGTTGTCAAAAGGAGCTCATAATCCTTGCCTGCCTCCAACTCGTGCGCCATAAGCGGCTCTCCGCCGTCTTCCGGAAGGAATTCATAAAAGAGCGTATATGTCAGGAGGGCTCCCGCAGGCGACTCTGCCGCCAGCGGAATATTGATCTTCGCTTCACTGGCGCCGTATCCGATATCCATGAATTGAACGTCCTTCGGAAGATATGCACGCAGATCATCCGCGTATTCGCCGATGGAACCGGACAGCCAGAAAAAGCCCGCCGCAAGATCGGGCCAGTAGTATTTGGGGATAAACCGATTCTCCGTCTTAAAACTCATGAGCTCCCCGGCCCGCTCGGGGGCGGGGACCAGCACCTCGCGCATCGCCTCTTTTACATCGTCCGGGAGCTCGTACCGGGATGTACCCTTGCGAATATCCTCAATCAGCTCCTCCGCATGTTCCTCCGCGTAGAGGATCATGTTTTCCATCTGTTTCGGGTTGTTGCCGAACGCTACGCCGACATTCCTGTAAAAAAGCGCGCAGCGCATCGCCATATAAAAATACTTGTTCCCCTCAAAATGATTCGCAAGCATCGTCGGGACCACCATCATCGAGTATCCGTTGTCGGAGCCGCCAGCCAGCCTTGCGGTGATCCCGGATGCGGAACCGATGGGAACGCCCCCCTCCGTGCGCTCGACCGAGACCGTCCCGTTCATCGTAAAGATCTTCATCTTTCGGTCGAGAAACTCCGCCATCATGCCGCACGCTCGCGCGCGCTCCAGATTCTGCAGCTTTCCTACAAGCTGGCGGGCGATGATATCCCGCTCACTGACCGGGATCGGCTTGACGGCGCCGGTCGTACCGGTCGTTCGGTTGAAATACTGCGTCTTTCCGGCAAAGAGAATATCAGACGCTCCCTGTTTCAGATCCGCGATATATTCCTCGAAGTCGCTCCACTCCGAGATTGGAACCTCCCTGCGGAAGTCCTCCACGGTTCGAATTTCGGAGAAATGATGCTCCTTTCCGTAAACGGTCTGCGCGTTGGTGCGGACCAGCTCCAAGAGCGCGGTGCGCTGCACTTCCTCGCATCGTTCAAACAGGGCCCGATGCATTCTGGCCATATCCAGCTGCTTCCTATCGAGAAGCAGTTTTGCCATACTGCAGGTTTCACCCTTCTTCAGAAAAGCGTCTACCCGTTTCCGAGGAACCGGAACCTGCAGCAGCTTCAGCGCGATCACGCCTTTTATTTTTGCCGACAAGCTGGTCTTCATGTGACATTCTCCTTTTCCATGCTGTTCTTCGGTTGTATGCACGAGGCAGCATCCCATCCCGCCAGGGGGTGGTGGCAGGCGCAGAGGTGGTTGTCTCCCCTCTCCGTCAGCTCCGGCCGTTGCTGCCGGCACAAGTCGTCGGCATAGGGACAGCGGCGATGGAAACTGCAGCCCGCGGGCGGTTTTACAAGGCTGGGGACCTCGCCGGACAGGATCGTCCGCTCCTCGTCCCGGCGCGTGGGGTCCGGCTGGGGCACCGAATCCAGCAAAAATCGGGTGTAGGGGTGAAGGGGGCGCTCGTACAGGGCCTCTGTAGGCGCAAGCTCGCATATCCGGCCAAGAAACATTACCATCACGCGGTCGGACAGATAGCGCACTACATTCAGGTCGTGTGAGATGAACAGGTATGTAAGCCCGCGCTCGGCCTGGAGGTCGCGCATTAGATTCAGTATCTGCGCCTGTATCGAGACATCCAGCGCGCTGACCGGCTCGTCGCAGATTACGAGCTCCGGGTCCAGGGCCAGCGCCCTGGCGATGCCTACCCGCTGCCGCTGACCGCCCGAAAACTGATGGGGGTAGCGGGCAGCGTACTCAGGGCGCAGTCCCACCTGGGTCATCAGGCTTCGGACGATCTCGGAACGCTCGCGCCGATCCCTCCCGACGCGGTGGGCATTCAGCGGTTCCATAATGATCTGCCCCACGGTCATCCTGGGATCGAGAGAGGCGTAAGGGTCCTGAAAGATCATCTGCATTCCCCTGCGCGCCTTGTTAAGGGCCGCTCCGCGCAGCCGGTCCAGATACTCGCCCCTGAAACAGACCCGCCCCGAGGTGGGCGCGAGAAGGCTCGTCAGCAGCCTCGCCAGCGTGGATTTCCCGCAGCCGGATTCTCCCACAAGACCCAGCGTCTCTCCCTTGCGGATGGTAAACGACACGTCCGATACCACGTGTGCCACGCCGCCCCTCACCGCAAATTCCTTCACCAGTCGTTCCGCGCGCAGCAATTCTGACATGTTCCCGACCTCCTTACTGCCGCCCAGCGAAAAAGCACCGGCACAGGTGATGATCGCCCAGCTCACGCATCGGGGGCTTTTCTGCGCGGCATCGTTCCTGCGCGTATTCACACCTGGGGCAGAAGCGACAGCCCGCAGGCATGGCATACGGCGGAGGCACCGTTCCGCGGATGCTGTAAAGCCTTTGACCTTTGGAGGTCATTTGGGGCAGAGACGCCATCAGGCCCCGGGTGTATGGATGGGCATAGTCTCGAAACAGTGTGAACACGTCGGCCTGCTCCACCACCTCGCCTGCGTACATAACATAGACCTCGTCGCAGATCTCGGCCACTACGCCCAAATTGTGAGAAATCATCAAAATGGACATACCGCTCTCCCGCTGGAGGTCCCGCATGAGTCTCAGAATCTGTGCCTCAATGGACACGTCCAACGCAGTCGTCGGTTCGTCGGCGATCAGCAACTCAGGCTTCAGCACCATGGCCATGCCGATCATCACCCGCTGGCGCAAACCGCCGGAGAGCTGGTGGGGATAGCTGGAATAGCGGCGCTCCGGTTCCGGGATGCCCACCCTGGTCATGATCTCAATAGCTTGTTTTTTTGCCTCATCGGCCCCCGCGCCGGTGTGCAGCCGAAAGGCTTCGGATACCTGTCTTCCCACGGTCAGCACGGGGTTCAGGCTGGTCATGGGATCCTGGAAGATCATGGAAATGTCGTTTCCGCGTATTTTACGCATCTCCCGGTCGCTGAGTGTGAAAAGATCTCTGCTGCCGAATATTGCCCGGCCGGATTCCACACGAGCGTTATCCGGTAAAAGGCCCATCACGGAAAGCGCCGTGACGCTCTTTCCGCAACCGGATTCCCCCACCAGGCCCACCGTTTTCCCCGCAGGAATGGCGAGGTCTACGCCGCTTACGGCAGCTGCACGCTTCCCGGCGTCGTCGGAGGGGAAGGATACGGCCAGGTTGTTGATTTCAAGGATGTTCGACATAGTTGTATTCATGTTTTCGTGTACGGATCCAGCGCGTCCCTCAGACCGTCGCCCAGATAGTTGAAGGCCATCACGGTCACTAAAATAGCCAGCCCGGGAGCCAGTATAAGCCATGGGCACATATAGGCGTAGCTCTTGCCCTGACTGACCATCAGGCCCCAAGAGGCGGCGTTGGGATCGCCCACGCCTAAAAAGCTCATAGAGCTCTCCCACATAATGGCACCGGGGATATCCAGCGTGAACAGAACAATCAGATTCGGCAGGCAGTTGGGCAGAATGTGCCGGAAAATGATACCGAGTCGGCTCACGCCCATGGAGCGCGCGGCCTCCACGAATTCCGTTTCCTTCAGCGCCAGCGTCTGTGCGCGCACCACGCGGGCAGTCCCGGCCCAGTTGATGATGCTTAGAGCAATGAACATATTGAGTATGGAGCTGCCCAGCGTGTACATCACCACCATCGCGAGAAGCAGCGACGGAAACGCCAGCACCACGTCGGCCAGCCTCATGATCACCGCATCCACGCGGCGGCCCATATAGCCCGCCGCCAACCCCAGCGCCGTCCCAAGCACCAGGGAAATCACCGACGGTATGAAGCCGATCATCAGGGATAACCGGCTGCCGTATACCACCCGGGAAAACACATCCCGCCCCAGGTCGTCGGTGCCGAACCAGTGTTCCATGGACGGTGGCTTTCGCATATCGGCCAGGCTTAGCTCGTTAGGGTCATGGCGAGCGATGACCGGGGCGCAGATCGCTGTCAATACCATGAGCACGATCAAAACGAGCCCCAGCATGGCCGCCCGGTTCACCCTCAGCATATGACAGATGCTCGACCACACGCCCTCATCCGGCAGCAGCTCACCCTCGAGGATCTTCTTGGAGAGCTCGGTCGTGTAGGCGTCCTTTCTCGTTTTTTTCATCCCTGCGCCCCCTTTGTCACGCGGATGCGCGGGTCAACAACGGAATACAGCACATCCGCCACCAGATTGCCCAGAATAATCAGCACCGCAGTAAAGATCACGGTACCCTGTAAAAGTGGCATGTCCCGATTCTGGATGGCTGAGACCGCCAGCGACCCTACGCCGGGGATAGAAAACACCGATTCGGTGATAACAGCGCCCGACAGCAGTGACGATATCTGTATGGCCATCACGGTGATTACCGGGATCAGCGCATTCTTGAGCGCGTGCCTGTTGATGACCAAAAGGGGCGACAGTCCTTTTGATCGTGCGGTGCGGTTGTAGTCCTCCCGCATGACCTCCAGCAGATTCGACCGCATCAGACGCGCGATACGCCCCGCCGATGACCAGCCCAGAACCACAGTGGGCAATATGTAGCTCGTCCAGCCGCTGGCACCGGACACAGGCAGCACGCCCTTGAAGGTGTTTTGAAGGATCAGTGCCACCCAGAACACCGGCATAGACACGCCGAACAGCGAAAGGCCCATGCTCAGATGGTCGATCAGTGTGTTCTTCTTCACCGCGCTGATGATTCCTATGGGAATTCCCATGATCCAAGAAAACAGCGCCGCCGAGACCGCCAGTCGAAAGGTATAGGGAAACGCCTGCGCGATCACCGCCGTCACCGGGCGGTTAAGCTTCCAGCTCGTTCCCAGATCGCCGCGCAGCACATCCCCCACATAGCGGAGATAGCGCACGAAAAACGGGTCATCCAGATGCATGCTCTCACGCAGATTTTCTATCACGTCCGCCTTCAGATGCTCCTTCATCATCACAGTCACCGGGTCGCCCGGCACCACGTTCAGCATAAAGAAGAGCACCAGGATCATGCCGAGCAGCACCGGGATCATGACCAGCACGCGCTTGACGATATACTTGCCCATCAGGGATACCTCCAGTGATAATGCTTCAAGGCAGGAATACAGCGGGCTGCCGCGCATGCTCCATGCACAGCAGCCCAATGGTACAGAAGAAAACGCGCTGCGCCGTCAAACGGTCGGCATATCGCTCAATTCGCCAGCGAGACGCCGTAGAAGCTCATGTCGCTCCAGCCATTCCAGGCCACCTTGAAACCCTGCACCCGTGGATTGAGGCAGAACAGGTGGTTGCGCTGGTACAGCGGCAGGGTCACGGCGTCCTCGTGGACCACGGCGTTGTCGATGGCCTGGTAAGCATCCATGCGCTCGTCGAAGTTCACCATTACGCGGGCGCTTTCCAGTAGGTCCATGATCTGCCGGTTGTCGTAATTGACGGAGCGGCCCTTCGTGTTCTTCTCCGAGAAGAAAGTATACAGGAAATTGTCCGGGTCGTTAAAGTCAGCCGACCAGGAGTTGTAGTAGCTTGGCAGCTCGCCGTCACGGCGGATGTCGTAGTAGGAGGATTCATCGTACGCCTTGATCTCCGCGTTCACACCGATGCTTTTCCAGAATTGCTGCAGGATGGTGGAAATGGTCAGGCTGGTGTTGGAATCGGCCATAATGGCGACCTTCATGTCAAAGCCATCGGGGTAACCGGCTTCTGCAAGAAGTGCCTTCGCCTGTTCGGGATCGAAGGGGATCTCTGGCGCCGCGTCATTGTGGGACAGCACGCCCTCGGGTACGAAGCAGCTGAGCACCTTGCCCTGACCGTCATAGATCTGATCCAGTATCTGCTGACGATCAACGGCCATTTGCAGTGCTTTACGGACACGCACATCGTTCAGCGGTTCGATGGCGGTGTTGAACATGAAGTAATAGGTACCCGCACGGCTGCCCGACACGATCTGATCCTCGTAGCCGTTGTCCAGGAACCATTGCAGCTGACTGTCAGCGTAGTCAAAGTTGAAGATATCGACCTTTCCCTGCTCGAACATCAGTCTCTGAGTGTCTGGGTCGGGCACGATGTCCATGGTAATGCCGTCGATGGCAGGCGCGCCCTTAAAGTAGTTGGGGTTAGCAACTACAGTCACGCGGCTGCCCAGCTCCCACTCGGTCACCTGGAAAGGGCCGGTACCAAAGCAAGACGCCGGGTTGACGCCGAAGTCCTGAACACCCTCAGTGGATTCACGGTTGAAGATGGAAGCTCCGGGCGTCGCCAGACAGGACAGAAACGGCGCGTAGGCCGTTTCAAGCGTAAACCGAACCGTCAGATCGTCCAGCGCCTCCACACCCGAGACGCTCTCGGCCTTGCCGTCATAATAATCCGCGGCGCCTGCTACGATACCATAGTAAATGTCGGTGTTTTTTGCCAGCGTCTTTGGGTCCATCATGCGGTTGACAGTGTACACCACGTCATCGGCAGTCAGGGGATCACCGTTATGGAAGGTGACGCCCTCGTGAAGATGGAAGGTATAGGTCAGGCCATCCTCGCTCACATCCCAGTTGTCCGCCAGCCCCGGCACGATCTGTGCCACGCCGTCCACGGTTTCTGTCTCCACCAGCCGGTCAAAGCAGTTGAGCGGAACCGTGTAGGTGTCCGTGGTAAGCTGAACATCCAGCGTCTCCGGGTCTTCGGGCAGAAAGATGTGCAGCCAGTTGTCCGTTGTTTCGCTCGATGTGCTTGATGAGCACCCCAAAAAAGTAAGGGCTATTACTGCCGTCAGAGCAAGTGCAACTGCCTGTGAAAGATGCTTCTTCATCAAGTTGTCCTCCGTCTTCCAGCGTTTTCGTAATAGTGTTTCGCTATTATGCTGGTATGGTGCTATTATAAATGTTGATAAGAGCCATTGTCAAGTGCGGGTCGCCGCCACGGCAACAGATGTCCGTCTCAGGATATGAGGAGGCAGTCAGTGGGTTGAATGTGGTGATGGAT
>Ga0079305_1002729_pt1 | contig 14104 bp, 13 predicted proteins | sample LMS_cellobiose_e_FD_79183 | JGI IMG/M metagenome (GOLD analysis project Ga0079305, IMG submission 79183) | Rumen-fistulated moose microbial communities from Alaska, USA - LMS_cellobiose_enrichment | ecosystem: Host-associated > Mammals > Digestive system > Stomach > Rumen fluid ... | reverse complement strand
TGGCTCCGGCCTATACCTGCGGCACCTATCACCGGCGTGGGCTGAAGGGTTGCACCAGGCATCACATCCGGGTGGACAAACTGGACGAGCTGCTGAAACACTATGTACGGAAGCTTGCCGACAACTCCTCCGCCATGATGGAACAGCTCAATGAGGAATTGCGGAAGGGCACCGATCAGGTGGCCGAAACCGAACAGTCCGCCGACCATCTGGCCGAGGTGCTGGACGATCTGAGCGAAGAATTGAAGGTCACCAAGCGCCAGCGCATCAGGGACATCATGAAGCATCCGGAAAACGAAGCGTCGCTGGAAGCCATGTATGATGAGATGGAGGCGGAGCTGCAAAAAAAGATTGACGGTTTGAATCACCAGATCGACCTGCTTTCCGACAAGCGCAACACCATCATTCAATTGAACCGTACGGCCAAGACTGCCATCGACGTCTTCCGCGACATTCAGGAAAAGGACAAGCTGGAACGCAATGACCTGGAGCTGCTCATCGACCGGATCCTGGTTTTTGAGGATCATCTGGAAATACGGCTGCAGGCGGACATTGATTCGATCCTGCACAGCAGCAGTCAGGAGGAAGCCGTAAATTTTAATTTTGGCACGGAAAATATCGAAAAACCACTGATTCAGTCCTCCAAGAACCACGAGGACAAGGTTTTCCGTGTCAATGTTATCAGCAACGGCGACCCGCTTGAGATCTACACTGATAAAGACGGAGAAGTAATATTCAAGAAATATTCGCCGGTCGGGGAGATGTCCTCTTTTGCGGTCCAGCTTTGCGACACCGTGAACAAAACGACCGGCCGTTCGTGCGCGATCTGCGACAGGGACACGGTCATCGCGGCGTCCGGCCTTCCAAGGCGCGACATCGTCGACAGGCGCATATCCGACGATATAGAAAAAATAATGGAGTCCCGGCACCTTTTCCGCGCGCTTCCGGGCGACCGCACCGTCCCCGTATGCGAGGGGCTCGATAAATACGGCGCGGCGATCGTTTCGCCGATCATATCCGAGGGCGACGTCTCCGGTTCGGTCCTCTTTTTGGACGGCGGCGGCGACGAAGGCTGTGACGAAAGCGAGCTGAAGCTTGCGCAGACCATATCCGTTTTTCTCGGCAAACAGATGGAAAATTAAAAAAAGCTTGCAAAATCAGCTTTTTTCTGTTATTTTATATTAGTATCAATGAAGTAGGATTTGGAAGAGTGGGTCGCCCCACTCTTTCTTGTTGAATTGAGAAAATCGCGGGGGTATGTTATGCAGGCAAAGGAAATAGTCCGCAGGGTGTTCGACATCGCGTCTCCCATCGCGGGGGAGAACGGCCTTTCCATCTGGGATGTGACTTATGAGAAGGACGGAGGCAGCTTTGTCCTGACGGTCCATCTCGACAAAGAGGGCGGCGTTTCGATCGACGAATGCGAAAAGGTCAGCCGTGCGATAGACCCGATCCTCGACAGGCACGATTTCATCCGCGACTCATATATGCTGTGCGTTGCGTCGGCGGGCCTTACAAGGGTGCTTTCGCGCGACGAGCATTTTGAAAAATCCCTCGGCAAGAAGATCGAGCTTCGGTTCTACAAGGCGATAGACGGAGCAAAGTCCGCCGTGGGGACGCTTTTGTCCTTCGACAAGGACAATGTCGTCATCGAGATGCCGAATGCCGGGGAGAAAGCTTACAGCCGGGCGGATATCGCGCACGCATGTCTGTATTTTGATTTTTGATCGGCTTTTAGCCGTTTCACATTACATTAACTGTTTTAAGGGGTGACTTTTCAAAAATGAACGCCGAATTTTTCAAGGCGCTGGACGAGCTGGAAAAGGAAAAGGGGATAAGCCGGGAATACATGCTCGAAAAAATATCCCAGGCGCTTTTAACAGCATATAAGCGCGACCACTCAGCGGCGGAGAACGTCGATATAGTGGTCGATGAGAAAAAGCAGGACATAAAGATGTTCGCGAAAAAAACCGTCGTCGAAGAGGTAACTGATCCTGATACCGAAATCGACTTTGACAAGGCGCGCGAGATATCAAAGCGCGCATCGGTCGGCGACGTTGTGAATATCGAAGTGAAGATGAAAAACTTCGGAAGGATCGCCGCACAAACGGCAAAGCAGGTCATAATACAAGGCATACGCGAGGCTGAGCGCGGCCTGATAATAGAAGAATTCTCGTCGAAAGAGCACGAGATCATCCCGGCGATCGTCAGCCGGATCGACCAGAGAAGCGGCAACATCATCCTCGAGATGGGCGGCAAGGCGGAAAAGACCGAGGCGGTCCTTTTAGCCGGAGAGCAGGTCAAGGATGAGCATTTATCCGAGGGCGATCATATAAAGGTATACGTTGTCGAGGTGAAAAAGGCGACGCGCGGCCCGCAGGTCCTTATATCGAGAACGCATCCCGGCCTTGTAAAGCGCCTTTTTGAACTGGAAGTGCCGGAGATACACGACGGAACGGTCGTCATAAACTCGATCGCGAGAGAGGCGGGCAGCCGAACGAAGCTTGCGGTGTCGTCGGTCGACGAAAACGTCGATCCGATCGGCGCGTGCGTCGGTCCGAAAGGCGGCCGCGTCGGCAATATCGTCGACGAGCTTCACGGAGAGAAGATCGACATCATAAAATATTCAGAGGATCCGGCCGAGTTTGTTGCCGCGGCGCTTTCGCCGGCAGACGTTGTTTCGGTGACCCTTCTCCCGGAGGGGAAGAGCTGCCGCGTCATCGTGCCCGACGATCAGCTCTCCCTTGCGATAGGGAAAGAGGGGCAGAACGCGCGCCTTGCGGCAAAGCTTACAGGGCACAAGATCGATATAAAGCCGCAGTCGCAGGCTTGATTTAAAGGCGGTCATTTTCAAAGGATTTTCCGATCGGAGGCGGCAAAACGATGCAAAAACGTAAGATCCCGATGCGGCAATGCCTCGGCTGCCGCGAGATGTTCGACAAGCGGGTCCTCGCGCGGATAGTGCGCTCGCCTGAGGGCGAAGTCTCGCTTGATTTCACCGGCAAAAAGGCGGGGCGCGGCGCGTACGTCTGCAAAAACGCCCAGTGTCTTGCGAAGGTCAGGAAGAGCAAGGCCCTTGACAGGGCGTTCTCATGCGCCGTCCCGGAAGAGGTCTTTGAGGGGCTTGAAAAACAATTGGAGGAAAGCGCCAAAGATGAATGATATATTGACCTTTCTCGGCCTTATAAAAAAAGCCGGGCGCCTCGCGATCGGCGACGAGAGGACGGCGCTGGCCGTGTCGAACGCCCAGGCGAAGGTCCTGATCCTCGCATCGGACGCTTCCCGGAACATAACAAAGCGGGCATACGCCCTTTCCGATGCGGGCGGGATCCCAATACGCACCCTCCCGTGGGATAAAGGCGCGCTCGGATCGGCGCTCGGCGTCAAGCTGTGCGCGCTGTGCGCGATATGCGACGCGGGTTTTGCTAAAAAATTCGCCGAGAAATTTGCAGAAATCGAAAAAAATGGCTGATTTCCGTTATTTTATCCCCGGGCGTTCAAGCTCGTATACATACATGATGCCGATACAGGGCATAGTTAAACTCAAGAGGGGGACATATATTATATGATGATCAAATACCGGGTCCACGAGGTGGCGAAGGATTTCGGTCTTCCGACGAAGGCCATATCCGACATAATGGCAAGCTATCTCGCCGCTCCTAAAAATCATATGCAGGTGCTGACCGAGGAAGAGCTTGACGTTATCTTCGAGTATCTGACGCTGAACAACCAGATCGCGTCGCTCGAAGAGGTGTTTGCCTCGGCTTCGGCGCCTTCGGAGAACGCGGAAAGTGAAACGCCCGTTGAAAGCGCTTCTTCTGACGACAAGAAAGAGGATGTGAAAAAGCCGTCCTCCGCTCCGTCGGAGAAGGCGCATGGCGCGAGCAAACCCGCCTCTTCAAAGGACTCGGGCGAAAAGCCTTCCGAAAAGGCCCCTTCGGCGCCGCCGGCAGACACATCGGTCAAGGGCCCGCGGGTGCATTATGTCGATACGCGCGGTGTCTCGGTCGATCTGTCCAAATACGATGAGAAGATCGACGCGCTCGTCCCCGAATCCGCGCAGAAGATGCGCGTCGGAAAGGAAAAGATAACCCGCAAAGGGCAAAACGACAAAAAACCGCAGATGGGGCAGAAAAAGCGCCAGGAAGAACAGGAGAAGTTAAAGCGTCTCCAGCAGGAGGTCGCGCAGAAAAAGGTGCAGCTTAAGGTGTCGATCCCGGATGAGATCAACGTCGGCGAGCTTGCGATGCGCCTCAAGAAGACCGCGGCGGATGTTATCAAGCAGCTTATGAAACTGGGGGTCATGGCGTCGATATCGCAGATGGTCGATTACGACACGGCGGCCCTTGTCGCGATGGAATTCGGCGCGAAGGTCGAGCGCGAGGTCGTGCTGACGATAGAAGAAAGGCTTATCGACGACAGCGTCGACAGCGAGGAATCGCTCGTCCCGAGAAGTCCGGTCGTCGTCGTGATGGGGCATGTCGACCACGGCAAGACGTCGCTTCTCGATGCGATCCGCCACACGAATGTCGTCTCGGGCGAGGCGGGCGGAATAACCCAGCACATCGGCGCGTACCGCGTAAACCTCAACGGAAGATATATAACATTCCTCGATACGCCCGGTCACGCGGCGTTCACATCGATGCGCGCGCGCGGCGCGAAGGCAACGGATATCGCGATACTCGTCGTCGCCGCGGACGACGGGATCATGCCGCAGACGATCGAGGCGATAAACCACGCGAAAGCGGCGCAGGTGCCGATAGTGGTCGCGATAAACAAGATAGATAAAGAGGGGGCAAACCCCGACAGGATCATGCAGCAGCTGACGGAATACGGCCTCGTACCTGAGGACTGGGGCGGAGACACCGTCGTTTGCAAGGTCTCTGCGACGAAGAAAGAGGGGCTTGACAACCTTCTCGAAATGGTGCTTCTTACGGCCGACATCCTTGACCTCAAGGCCAATCCGAACAGGGCGGCCAAGGGCATCGTGATCGAGGCAAAGCTTGACCGCGGGCGCGGACCTGTCGCGACGATACTTGTCCAGAACGGAACGCTCAAGATGGGCAACGTGATAATCGCGGGCAAGGCCGTCGGCAGGATACGCGCGATGACCGACGACAAGGGCAAAAAGATAGAAGAGGCGGGCCCGTCTGTCCCGGTCGAGGTCGTGGGCCTTGCAGAGGTGCCGGATGCCGGCGACATGGTGCACGCCGTCGACGACGAAAGGATGGCGAGGGCCCTTGTCGAGCAGCGCAAGAGCGAGGAGAAGGAGCTGCGCGCACAAAGCGCCCAGAAGGTGACCCTTGAAAACCTCTTCTCGCAGATACAGGAAGGTCAGATAAAAGAGCTCAACATAATCGTCAAGGCCGACGTTCAGGGCTCGGCCGAGGCGGTCAAATCGTCGCTTGAGAAGATCTCGAACGACGAAGTTAGGGTGAGGGTCATACACTCGGGCGTCGGCGCTGTCAACGAATCCGACGTCATGCTCGCGTCGGCGTCCGACGCGATAATCGTTGGCTTTAACGTGCGGCCGGATCCGTCCGCCGCGGAATCCGCGGACAGGCGCGACGTTCAGATACGACTTTACAGGATAATCTACGACTGCATCGAGGAGATGGAGGCGGCGATCAAGGGTATGCTCGCGCCGAAATTCCGCGAGGCGGTCCTCGGACACGCCGAGATCCGCCAGACCTTTAAAGTGTCCGGCGTCGGCACGATCGCCGGCTGTTATGTCAAAGACGGCAAGATCGTAAGGCAGAGCGGCGTTCGCATCGTGCGCGACGGCATCGTAATACACGAGGGCGAGCTTGCCTCGCTCAAGAGGTTCAAGGACGACGCGAAAGAGGTCACTTCCGGATACGAATGCGGCCTGAGCATCGATAAATTCAACGATATAAAGGAAGGCGACATAGTCGAGGCCTTTATAATGGAAGAGATAAAAGACTGATCGTTTTGAAAGGGGCGCACGGTTTTGTCAAACCGCATAGATAAAATAAGCGAAGAGGTCATGCGCGCGCTTTCCGATGCGATACGCACGCTTAAGGATCCGCGCGTATCAAAGGCCCTTGTCAGCATCACGCACTGCGATGTGACGGGGGATCTGCGCTATGCCAAGGTGTATGTAAGCGCGATGGGCAGCGAAGAGGATATAAAAGAGGCGCTGCGCGGGCTTCGATCGGCGGCTGGCTTTTTAAGGCGCGAGGTCGGGATGAGGGTTAACCTTCGCTATACCCCGGAGATCCTGATCGAGCGCGACGATTCGATAAATTACGGCGCGCATATAAACGAACTTATAAAGAAAGTGTCGAAGGAGGAAACGCGTTCAGATGACAATAAATGATGTGTCTTCTCTTCTTAAAAATTCCGACAATTATTTAATACTGACGCACATCCGCCCTGACGGCGACACGCTGGGAAGCGCCGCGGCGCTGTGCAGAACGCTTCGCCGTATCGGGAAAAACGCGTTCATCCTTCAAAATGCCGGCGTGACGGAGAGGTTTTCATTCATCGTCGACCCGCTTATCGCGCCGTGCTCATTTGCTCCGGAAAACGTCATTTGCGTCGACATCGCGGACACGCAGCTTTTTCCGGAAAACGCGAAAAAATACGCGGATAAAATTTTCCTTTCTATCGACCACCACCCGTCAAACAAAATGTACGCGGAGATAAACTATGTCGATTCAAAGGCCGCCGCGACCGGCGAGATCGTCGCCGATATAATAAACGCTCTTACGGACGATCCTTTCGATACGGAGACGGCGACGGCGCTTTACGCCGCGCTTTCGACGGACACGGGGTGCTTCCGCTATGCGAACACCACGTCGCACACGCTTCGCATCGCGGCCGACTGCTTCGACGCCGGCATAAACGCGCCGGCGATGAACCGCGCGTTCTTCGAATCGAAGACAAAGGCGCGCATGCTTTTAGAGAGAAAGCTTTACGACGACGTCCGCTTTTTCTGCGGGAATCATATCGCCGCGGCCTTCATCGACCGCGCGTTCATAGACGACATCGCCGCGACGGAAGACGATCTCGACAATCTGTCGACCCTTATCCGTCAGATCGACGGGGTGGATATCGCGATCTGCATCATCGAAACGGCAGAGGGCGAGCTAAAGGCATCGGTGCGCACGTCGAAAAGCGTGAACGCGTCTGACATCTGCCTGGGATTCGGCGGCGGCGGTCACGCGCGCGCCGCGGGGTGCACCTTCCCGGCGGGTTCGTCGATGAAAGACTCGATAGAAAAGCTTGTCGGGGCCGCTGAAAGGCAGTTTGAAAATGCAAACGGGGATTAACGGTATCATAGTTCTCGACAAACCGGAGGGGTTCACCTCGAATGACGCCGTGCAAAAGCTGCGCGGGATAACAAGGCAGCGGCGCTGCGGACATTCGGGCACGCTCGATCCTATGGCGACCGGCGTTCTGCCGGTCTTTTTCGGCTGTGCGACAAGGGCGGTCGAATACACGCAGAACGACGATAAGGAATATACGGCGGCCTTCCGCCTCGGGATCGAGACCGACACCGAGGACATAACGGGAAACGTTTTAAAGACATCGCCGGTTCGCGTGTCAAGGGAAGACGTATTGTCGGCGCTCTCCCGTTTTACAGGCGACATCCTTCAGACGCCGCCGATGTATTCGGCGCTGTGCGTCGACGGTCAGCGACTTTACAAGCTCGCGCGCGCCGGCGTGACCGTCGAGAGAAAGGCGCGGGAAATACATATAGAAAGCATCTCTCTTTCCGGCGATGAGATGCCCGAAAACGAATACAAGATACATGTCAAATGCTCGAAAGGCACTTATATAAGAACGCTATGCGCCGATATCGGCGCATATCTCGGCGCCGGCGCCGCGATGACGTATCTCAGAAGGACTTCGTCCGGGATCTTCTCGCTTTCCGACGCCTTTTCCTTCGACGAACTTCAAAAGATGCGCGACAGCGGGGATATCTCTCCGGCGCTCATCCCGGTCGACAGGGTATTTTCGCATCTTCCCGCAATATCCGTCGACGATTACGGCGAGATTCGCCTTAGAAACGGCGCCTTCTGCCCCGCAAGATCCGTTATAGACGGCGGCGATGCCGCCTTTGAAAACGGGCAGATGAAAAAGAATGTGCGCGTATACGACAAAGGCGGGCGTTTTATCGCCATTGCAAGGCAGGGTCTTCTCGAGAGCGGGAAGACGGCGATCTTTCTTGTCAAAAACTTTTTTGAAAAATAAACGACCTTATCCGGAGATACGATTATGGAAGGAACTTCATTTGGACGTGTGATATCGCTCGGTTTTTTTGACGGAGTGCATATAGGGCATCAAAAGCTTTTGCGCGTTTGCGCGGAAAGGGCGGAAACGCTGCACTGCCGCCCCTGTGTGCTGACTTTTGACAGGCACCCGGCGTCGGTCGTATCGGGGAAAGACGTCCCCCTTATCGGCACGCGCCGGCAGAGCGAGAAGTGGCTGCGCGAGATCGGGCGCGCGGACGAGGTCGTGTTCCTGCCGTTTTCCGAATCGGTCAGGGATATGCACTGGCGCGATTTTCTGCGCGACGTCGTGATAGGGCGCTTTGGCGCGCTCCACGTCGTCTGCGGGGAAAACTTCCGCTTCGGAAAAGGCGGCGGGGGCAGAGCTTTTGACCTTTCAGACGAGTGTGAAAGATCCGGCGTCGGCTGCGATATCGTGAAAAGCGTCACGCTGTCCGGCGAAACTGTCAGCTCGACGAGGGTCAGGGCCAGTATATCTGAAGGGGACATGGAAGAGGTTTTCCGCCTTCTCGGAAGGCCGTACAGTATAGACGGCGCCGTCGAAAGCGGAAGGAAATACGGGAGAACGATCTCAGCGCCCACGATAAACATCCCGTTCCCCGAGGGGCTGTGTCAGCCGAAATTCGGGGTATATATCGCCGCCGTCTCGGTAAAAAGCGGAGAAAGACTTCCGGCGGTGCTTAATTTCGGGGTCCGGCCGACATTCCGGCTTGGTTCGTCTCCCATGATAGAGGCCCACATCCTCGGCTTTTCCGGCGAGCTTTACGGCGAGAACGTCACCGTCGAATTCCTGTCTTTTGTAAGGCCGGAGGAGGCGTTTCCATCTAACGACGCCCTCGCTTCGGCGATAGCGCGGGATATATCAAAGGCCGAAGAATTTTTCAAAGAAAACGGCGTTTAACAAGACCTTTCAAACCGTTGATAAAAAAGGAGGATATTGATATGTCACCGATCATAATCGCGCTTATATGCGTCGGCGCTTTTATTGTTCTTTTTCTCGGACTGATGCTGCTTCGCGCGGCAAAGATAAAACCTGTCTCCAAGGGCGGCGGGGCTTTTTCCTTCTCCGACCCTGACGAAAATATCGCAAAAAGGGCGGCGGAAAGCCTTTCAAAGGCGATCTCTTTTGAAACGGTAAACGGCAACACGGACGAGTTTGACCGTTTCCGCGCGTTTTTGAAAGAGCGCTATCCCCTTGTAAACAGCGCGATGTCTCTTGAGACGACGAGCCGCGGCAGCCTTATCTACAAATGGTCCTCGGGATCCCCCGACAGCGGGCTTGCGCCGGTTTTGTTCTGCGGGCATTTCGACGTCGTCCCCGCGACCGGCGAGTGGAAGATCCCGCCATTTTCCGGCGAGATCGACGGCGAATTTGTAAACGGCCGCGGCGCGATCGACTGCAAAAACGTCGTGATCGGGCTTTTAGAGGCGGCAGAAACCCTGCTGTCATCCGGATTTACGCCGGCGCGCGACATGTATTTCGCGTTCGGCCATGACGAGGAGATCGGCGGACCGGAGGGCGCGTCGGCGATGGCTCGTCTTTTTGAAGAGCGTGGGCTTTTCTTCGACATGGTCCTCGACGAGGGGACGTATATCACATCGGATTTTAACGGCGTCGATGGAAACGCCGTCGCCATAATCGCCGTCGCGGAGAAGGGGCTTTTGAACCTCATCATATCCGCGTCGTCTGCGGGCGGGCACTCGGCGAGGCCGCCGAAGCACTCGACTCTCGGCATAGTATCGGAAGCGGCCTGCAGGGTGGAGGCATCCCCGATGAAGCCGGTCCTCTCCCAGACGACGCGCAAATATTTCTCGAAGATCGCGCCGACCCTTCCGTTCTCTAAAAGATTTCTGATCGCGAACATCCCATTGACGACTCCGTCTTTGATGCGGTGGCTTTCAAAAACACCTGAATACAACGCGCTTATCCGCTCGACGATGGCCGTCACCATGGCGGAGGGATCGAACGCGCCGAACGTCATGCCGCCCCTGTCTAAAATGACGGTCAACTGCCGCATGATCCAGGGGAACTTCGCGTCGGATGTGTCAAGGCACGTCAAGTCCCTCATGACGGGGCTCGATGTCGATATATCCCCAAAAGCGCCGCCTGTTGAGGCGTCAAAGGTATCCGACTACAGGAAAGGCGCGTTCAGGCTTTTGCAAAGCGCCGTCCACGCGCGCTATGGAAACGACCTGATCGTCACGCCGGGCATAACCCTCGGCGGGACCGACGCGCGTTATTACTCGACGGTTTCCGACAACGTCATCCGCTTCATGCCGTTCGTCTTAACGCGGGATATCGCGTCGAGGCTTCATTCTAACGATGAAAAGGTGCCGATACGCGCGTTGGGCGCGGCGGTCGAATGTTATATGTCGATCATGAAAGCGCTTTCAAACTGATCCTTCAGGGGGGCGTCATGGAAAAAAGAGGAAAGAAAAGAATCAGCGTCAGGATCGCGCTTTTGATCGCCGTCTTTGTCCTTGCGGCGGCCGCGATATGCGTTTTAGCGCTCTATCCGAAATTTTTCGGCGGCGGGGAATACACCGTCTGTCCCGTACTGTCCGACGATATCGCAGACGCTTCCTTCCTTGTGCATTTTATAGACGTCGACCAGGGCGACTGCATCCTTGTGTCGTGCGACGGGAAAAACATGCTAATAGATGCCGGCGAAAGCAAATACGCCGGAAGGGTCAGAAGCTATCTCAAAGAGCAGGGCGTCAAAAAGATAGACATCCTCGTCGGGACCCATCCGCACGCGGACCATATCGGCGCGCTTGCAAATATCGTAAGGCGCTTTGACATAGGGACGATCCTCATGCCTAAAATAAGCGCGGATACAGCGTCTTTTGAAAACCTTATCGATGCTGTATCGAAAAAAGGGCTCAAAATAACCTCACCCGACAAGGGGCAGAAATTTGCGCTGGGAAGCGCCGATATAACCGTTCTGTCGCCGTCTAAAGACGCATTCTATGAAGAAAACCTCAACAACTATTCGATCGTTCTCAGGGTCGAATATGAGGAAAAAGTCTTCCTCTTTACCGGCGACGCGGAGAGAGACGTCGAGTACGAGATCCTTCGAGACGGCGCCGATATAGACGCGGACGTTCTAAAAGCGGGCCACCACGGAAGCTCGTCTTCGTCGTCGGACAGGTTTATAAAGGCTGTCTCTCCCGAATACGCGGTCATAATGCTTGGAAGGGACAACCCGTACGGGCACCCGCATGTCGAAACGGTCGCGACCTTCAAAAAATACCGCGTCAAGGCATTGCGCACCGACGAATGCGGGTCGATCGTTTTCGGCGTCAAAGACGGCAAGATCGGCGTCTCAACCGAAAAGGGGGAAAAAGCCGCATGACAAAAAGATTCATCCTCGACAGATTTGAAGATGGGTTCGCCGTTCTTTACGGCGGCGACGGCACGTCGTCATTCACCGTGCCAAAATTCCTCATGCCGAACGGCGCGAGAGAGGGTGCGACCATCGTGCAGGATGACAGCGGCGCATTTTCGATCGATACCCTTGATACTAACGCGCGGCGCGACCGCATCGCGCGGAAAATGGACGACCTTTTCTCATAAAACAGCTTTTAAGCGGATCTGTCGCTTGATCGCGCGCCCGCAATATTTTTTGCGGGCCGTTTTGAAAAATACGCGGGTTTTAAAAAAAACAAAAGGCCTTGCAGCCAAAGCTGCAAGGCCCCTTTTTTACATCTGTCAATATTATTTTGTGACTCAGCCGAGATTCTTGACCATTCTCGTCGCGATCAAAATCGCCTGTTCGCGGGTCGCCTGAGCATAGCCCGCTGCCTGCTCGGCGCTGGTCGTTGCCTTCGGCGCGAAGGTGTTGTTGCCGACGCCGTTTATAATGTTGTTCGCCGCCATAAAGTAGACGCTATCCTTCGCCCAGTCGGAGATCTTCGCGTCGTCTGCAAACGCGGCGGGCGATGTGAACATGCCCTTGAACTGCGCGTTGAAGCTACTGTCCGTTTCCAGTGTCCAGCCGTCGATGGATACCTTTTTATACACCCTCGTCAGCATGGTCGCGGCCTGCTCTCTGTTCAAGAGGACCTTTGGCGCAAACTCTGTCGCGCTCATGCCGTTCGTAACGCCGACGTTATAGGCTTTCAATATCTCTGCATCCGCCGTATCGGTAAACGGATTTTGCGAAACGGGTTCCGCCTTCGTGCCGGTCAGCGACTCATAGACCTTGACGCTGACGGCGGCAAACTCTGCGCGGGTGATCGGCTTTGTAAGGTCCGCCCCCCTGAGGCAGTCGGGGATAAGCCCCATCTCGTCCGCCTCGGTCAGTTCCGCGGTCGCCCAGTCGGAAGCGTTTTCCCAAGCCGCAGTGACCCCGAACTGCGAAAAGTCGATGTCGGCGCTTCCCTGACCTGCGCTGAGATAGATTTCCGGCTTCCATTTGTCATACTCGTTTACCGATGCGTTTTCCGCGAATACGATCCCGTAGCTGTACCCTTCGACATATCCGTCAAGAGACGCGCGCACCGCGTTGAGCCCCGGCACCGCCTCAAACTCAAACCCGCCGGTGGACGAGGCTTTGACGGTGGTCGACGTTCCCAAAAGTCTCACGGTCGCGCCGGGCTCGGTCTTACCGGTAAAGGTGCCCTTGAACACGCCTTTTTTATAGTTTACAAGAAGTTTTACAAAGTCCACGGCAAACCCGTCGCCGCATCCGGTCGTCTCATCGATCGTGATGACGAGCCTGCCGGAGGAGATGTCGGAATAAAAGCTCGACGGGATGATCGCCGATGTAATATACGAAGTCGGACCCGTCTGGTCCATATGGTTTAAAAGCTCTGCGATGAACGGAGCGTCCTTGCCGTTAAGCTTGACCGTAAAATTGCTGTTCCAGCTGATCGCCTGAAAGTCGTCGATGCAGATCTGCAACAGCGCGTTTTTGACGTTTACCCCCGACGCATCATAGTTCATCGTGATCTCCATCGCGCCGTCGCCATAGGCGTTCTCTTCATCGCTTCCATCATTGTAATTCCAGTAGTTGCTGCTGTACCCGTCTCTGGCGTCGCCGTTCCAATGCGAACCTACATAGATCCTGTCCGTTCCCATCGGGTCGGAGCTGTCTTTTGCCCAGGGGTATCCGTGTGCATACTGGTTCGCAGCGGTAAACGGATTGTATCCGTTGTTGTCAACGGCGTACTCATCGTTCAACGCGTCGATATCGCCGACACGGACCATAAGGTCTGCTTCAGTCGTATTCCTGAGCGTGACGGATTTGGCACCCCAGTCGCCGTTTGCAGCGTCGCTCATCGCGAACGCGGACATCGGCAGCAGTGCGAGTATCATAAGCAGCGCCAAAGCAGCCGATATGACCTTTCTTTTCAATGTGTTCTCCCCCTATCAAAAAATATTATCGTTTTAACATGCTGTTTTTTTAATAATAATACATATTCTGTTTTTTTTCAACCGCACTTAAAGGCCGTATTCCCGGCGGCGCGCCCGGGTATTGCGGCCGGATGAGCTTTGCCTTTTTAATCGAATCCCCACGCTTTGCAGAGGGCCATCGCCGCGTCCTCGACCTCGCCGTCTCTTAGCCCCGCAAACCCCAGAACGACGCCCGGCGCCCCCTCGAGGAAGGCCCCGCCGCCATACTCGCGAAGGCCGTGTATGTTGTCTATCCCCGCGTCTTTCGCAAGCGACACGAGAGATTTCTCGTCTATCCCGGGAAGGGTCAGTATGAAATGAAGTCCCGCAAAAGCGCCGATGACCGCGGCGCCCGGTATCCTCGACAAAAGCGCCGACGTAAGATGCGCGACCCTTTTTTTATAAATGTTCGTCATTCGCCTTAAGTGGCGCGCGTAAAGCCCGCTTT
>Ga0079305_1002728_pt1 | contig 14110 bp, 16 predicted proteins | sample LMS_cellobiose_e_FD_79183 | JGI IMG/M metagenome (GOLD analysis project Ga0079305, IMG submission 79183) | Rumen-fistulated moose microbial communities from Alaska, USA - LMS_cellobiose_enrichment | ecosystem: Host-associated > Mammals > Digestive system > Stomach > Rumen fluid ... | reverse complement strand
ATGCTGCCCCGGATATCCTGGGAAGCCATGCGGCTGTCAAAGCGGATGGAGGAATTGAAATCATCCGCCATAGGTTCGGTCATCCCGGCGGTCACGCCCGCCCACATCTTTGCCATGTCTGTCTCCGTTTCGTTGCTTCGTTCCGTTATTTACTGATTGGCTGCGTCTACCATGGCCTGCACTTTGATAGGCAGACCGTAGAGATTGATAAAGCCCTCGGCGTCCTTCTGGTTATAGTCGCTCTCGCCGAAGGTGGCGATCTTCTCGCTGTAGAGGGAATACGGGCTCCACACGCCGGCGTTGATCATGTTGCCCTTGTAGAGCTTGAGCTTCACCGTGCCGGTGACGTGCTCCTGGGTCTTGTCCACAAAGGCGCTCAGCGCCTCTCTCAGGGGGGTGAACCACTGGCCGTTGTAGACCAGCTCTCCGAAGGTGATGGAGAGCTTTTGCTTTTCGTGCAGGGTCATCTTGTCCAGACACACGCTCTCCAGCACGCTGTGGGCCTTGTAGAGGATGGCGCCGCCCGGCGTCTCGTAAACGCCGCGGCACTTCATGCCCACCAGCCGGTTTTCCACGATGTCCAGCAGCCCGATGCCGTTGGCGCCGCCCAGGGCGTTGAGCTTGCAGATGATCTCCTTGGCGCTCAGCTTCTCCCCGTCGATGGCAACCGGCACGCCCTTATCGAACTCCAGCGTCACATAGGTGGGCGCGTCCGGGGCCTGGACGGGGGAGACGCCCATCTCCAGAAAGCCCTCCTTTTCATACTGGGGCTCGTTGCCCGTGTCCTCCAGATCCAGCCCCTCGTGGGACAGGTGCCAAAGGTTTTTGTCCTTGGAATAGTTGGTCTCCCGGCTGATGCGCAGGGGGATGCCGTGGGCCTCGGCGTAGTCGATCTCCTCGTCCCTGGATTTGATGCTCCACTCCCGCCAGGGGGCGATGATGGGCATGCCGGGGGCGAAGTGCTTGATAGCCAGCTCAAAGCGCACCTGGTCGTTGCCCTTGCCGGTGCAGCCGTGGGCGATGGCGTCCGCGCCCTCCTTCAGGGCGACCTCCACCAGAGCCTTGGCGATGCAGGGCCGGGCGTGGCTGGTGCCCAGCAGATATTCCTCGTAGGTGGCCCCGGCCTTCATGGTGGGGATGATGTAATTATCCACGTAATCGTCGGTCAAATCCAGCACATAGAGCTTGCTGGCGCCGGTCTTCAGGGCCTTCTCCTCCAGACCCTCCAGCTCGTCGGCCTGGCCCACGTTGCCGGAGACGGCGATGACCTCGCAGTTGTTGTAATTCTCCTTCAGCCAGGGGATGATGATAGAGGTGTCCAGCCCGCCGGAGTAGGCCAGGACGACCTTCTTGATGGAATCCTTGTTCATAGGTGCGCCTCCGTGAATGTTTATACGGATAATTTAAATATTTATTCATAAAAAGTCAATAATAATCCGCCCTGTCCGCGTATTTTTGTAGGGATAGTCAATCCCGGAAAGCAAACAGGGCGGGAATCTGTGGAGTTTTTTGTGCAGAGTTTATCGGACGTTTTTCTTTAGTTGTTTAATGTTCTCCTTTGATTGAGTGATAGCAGACATTGTGCTTCCCTTCGCGGCATCTGCGCTCCACGAATTGCCGCATGAACGACATGTGTATATTTTTTTATAAACCACTTCATTGACCGATTGGGAGACGGTTGTGGCCTTTCCTTTATACTTTTTCTTTTTAAAGATTTGCGCCAGTAGTCTAAATGGGAAAAAGCACAGCCAGAGGATCAAGTCAATCATCCACCACCACCAGCCAACGAAGAGCCACCAAAGAAGCCCGTGGCCTTTTTGTTTGAATTTAAATTTTTGACTGGAAACAGTGGTAGTACCGAGATTTTCTTGAAATGTCTCAATAGAAATATCATCAGCGCCGCAGTTTGGGCAAGACAAAGCCTTTTTCTGCATTCTGTCTATGGGTTGATCTTGACTGTCTTTTATAGACTTTGTATTGATTTCTCCAAACACATCAAAGTCATAGTCTTTCAAAAATGTCACAATATCTGAATAGCCTAATTTGGGAAAAATGAATTCAATCAGGCTGTCCCAGCTTTCGTGCTTCCATTTGTCAGCAGTAATCAAGCCTTGAGGATAAGTTTCATGGAGTTCTTTCATCAAATAATTGATGTGTTTTTTTAGTTCTTGCGGTTCGTTTCCTTTTTCATACATTTTTTTTACCCCCTGAATAAATTATTGCCTGGGTTTATCTGAGCATATATCATCAATATTAAACTACAATTTTGTAGTTAATTTTACACTATAAAATTATAATATACAAAAACTAACTCTGTCAAGGTAATAATAAAATACAGAGGTGGTTTTTATGAGTGATGAAATCAGGATTACCAAAAAGGTATTTAAAAAAGGCGATGATGGCTATAAGATCGTTTCAGTCCGTATGAAGGATGAACTGATTGCTTGCCTGGATGATATTTCTGTAAAAACGAACCGCTCTCGTAATGAACTCATAAATCTTCTTCTGGAAGCCGCAGTCAAAATCGTAAAGATAGACGAATAATAAGAAATGTAAAAAGATGATGGCCGAACATATCGTTCTTCCATCATCTTTCTGATTATGCTATTCTGTTCACGGGTCGTTGGGACGCCGACCCCTACAAAAATCCGGGGTGATGAAAATGACAAACCCGACGCGCAAGCCGACCCGTCTGAAAAATCACGATTACAGCGCCCCCGGCGCATATTTCATTACCGTCTGCACCCATGCCCGGCGGTGCATTTTGTCGGATACTGCACCGTCCCCCGTGGATTCCGTAGGGGCCGGCGTCCTCGACGGCCCGCGTGTGGTATTATCCGATATTGGCCGGATCGTGGAAGAGACCATTTTGTCGATCGATCAACAGTATCCCAACATTTCCATGGACAAATATGTGATCATGCCGAATCACTTGCACCTGTTGATTCAACTTCACGCTCCGGGGTCGTCGGGGACGCCGACTCCTACAAACGAAACGATACCGGCGCTGATCTCCACACTGAAACGGCTGACCAACCGAAAAACCGGCGAAAAGCTCTGGCAGCGCTCCTATTACGACCATGTAATCCGCAATGAGACGGACTACAGGGAAATCTGGCAATACATCGGCGCCAACCCGGCCAGATGGGCCGAGGACCGCTTCCACCCACAGGCATGAATACAGCAAAACGGACCGCCCTTCGGCAGTCCGTTATTTGAATTCCACGATATCATTGGGCGTACATTCTATCAGTCTGCAAAGCTTTTCCAGCGTGAGCAAGGTGATATTCTTGTTCTTTTTGATAGAATCCAACGTCTTATTGTCTATCCCGTGCTGCAAAAGATAGTACTGAGATATACCCTTTTGCTGCATCGTCTCCCACAGCGGCGCATAGCTTATTATCTCAATCACCACCCTTTTCACTTTAAGAAAAGTATATGGTGTTTTTGAGAAATAAAATATTGTGGAAATATCCACAATATAGTATACTTCCTGCGGGAACAGGAGGTGCGCCATGATCAACTATTCCAGAATGTACGCCATTTTATGCTCCGCCGCCTCGGCGGCGCTGGACCTTCTTCCGGAGACGGAAGCGAACGCCCCTGGTCGGGAGCTGTTGGAGCGGGCTCTGTTGGAGGCGGAGGAACTGTATATAGACGACGGTGACGACACCCAGGCAGACCGCTTCCACCCGTAAAAAATCCCCGCTGCCTTGCGCAGCGGGGATCAAAGCATTTAGCGGGGAAAAATCACTTCACGCTGGCGATGTAGGCCAGCAGGCGCATCATGTTGCAGGTGAAGCCGTACTCGTTGTCATACCAGGCGATGAGCTTCATGAAGTGGCCGTTCAGGGCGATGCCGGCCTGGGCGTCGAAGATGCTGGAATGGGTGTCGCCGATGATGTCGGAGGACACGATGGGCAGGGGCTCATAGGACATGACGCCCTCCAGCTCGCCCTCGGCGGCGGCCTTCATGGCGGCGCAGACCTCCTCATAGGTGGTCTCCTTGGCGAGGCTGACGGTCAGATCGACCACGGAGCCGTCCGGGGAGGGGATGCGCATGGACATGCCGGTCAGCTTGCCCTGCAGCTCAGGGATGACCTTGCCCACGGCCTTGGCCGCGCCGGTGGTGGAGGGGATGATGTTGTCATAGGTGCCGCGGCCCAGACGCCAGTTCTTCTTGGAGTACTCGTCCACGATGCTCTGGGTGGCGGTGGCGGCGTGCACGGTGGTCATCAGACCTTCCACGATGCCGAAGTTGTCCTGCAGCACCTTGGCCACGGGGGCCAGGCAGTTGGTGGTGCAGGAGGCGGCGGAGGCGGTCTTCAGCGCGGGGTCAAAGCTCTTGTGGTTGACGCCGTAAACGAACATGGGGGTGGAGTCCTTGGCAGGGGCGCTCATGAGCACGAACTTGGCGCCGGCCTGCAGATGGCCCTGGATGCTCTCCTCGGTCAGGAACTTGCCGGTGCACTCCACAACGTAGTCAACGCCCAGCTCGCCCCAGCCCAGGTCCTTGGGATCACGGCTGTTGAGCAGCAGGATGGGCTTGCCGTTGATGATGAGGTGATTGTCATCATACGCCACGGTGCCTTCCCACTTGCCGTGGACGGAGTCATGGGCGAAAACATAGGCGATCTGATCGGGGGTCTTGTCGGGAGCGTTGATGGCAACGATCTCCATGTCGCCCCGGCGGACAGCGACGCGGGCGGCCAGACGGCCGATGCGGCCAAAGCCGCTGATACCAATTTTGATCATACGAATATCCTCCTTAAAATTTATTATCTCCTCAAACGCTCTGGATTCTACACTATTTTGAGCAAACAAACAAGTCTTTTTTTCAAAACAAATGGGAAAATCTTGTTTTCGCCCAAAGACGACCGGTTTTGACAGGCGGAGGAAAAGATGTTATAGTATTTTTACCCAACTGGGGTGCCGGGCAGCGTCCCGGCGGAGGAAAGCATACGCGCAAATAAATCCGCCCGCGGGGGGGAAAGCTACGTATCATGGAATATTTATCTGAACAGGAAAAGGCCGTGCTCTCGCTCTTCCGGCTGAGCCGGGACGCCGTGTGCGTGCTCCGGGAGGGCCGGGTGCTGGGCGCCAACGCCGCCGCCCGGCGGCTGCTGGGCGAGGAGCCGGAGGGGAAGCCCCTCCCGGAGCTGCTGCCGGGGCTGGACCTCCGCGCCCTGGGAGAGGGCGAGTGCGTCACCGCCGCGGATATCCGCGGCGTCACCCGCACCGTCACCGCCGTGCAGCAGGAGGGCCTGCTGATTCTCACCGTGCTCAGCCAGGAGCAGTCCGCCCCCGCCGCCTCCGCCGCGCTGCTGAGCCAGCTGCGCAGCGCCGCGTTCCGCCTGCGCTTTTCGCTGGATAAGCTGCTCTCGGACAGGACGGAGGAGGACCCCTATGTGGAGATCCTCTATCACAGCTATTACAGCCTCTCCCACCTGATCGGGGAGCTGAGCGATGTGAACGCCCTGACCCGCGGCGACATGGCCCTGCGGATGCAGACGCTGGACCTTGTCCCCCTGGTGCGGGAGCTGGCCGACTCGGTGGCCTTTTTCACCGCGGAGAGGGAGATCAAAATCGCCTGCCGCACGCCGGAGAGCGGCTGCCTTATCCGTGGCGACCGGGAAAAGCTGCAGCAGCTGCTCTTAATATTGCTGTCCAACAGCCTGCGCCATACCCCTCAGGGCGGCCATATCACCCTGGGACTTGCGCGCAGCGGAAGACAGTATATCCTCTCCGTGGACGACGACGGCCAGGGCATGAGCGGCGAGGAGCTGGCCTATGCCTTTACCGTGCGCGACAGCGACGACCCCGCCGCCGCCTTCACCGGCGCGGGCATGGGGCTGCGCATTGCCCACGGTTTGGCCCGGCTGCACGGCGGCGCCGTGGTGCTGCAGAGCCGGAAGGGGGAGGGCACCCGCGTGCGCCTCACGCTGTCGGCGGAGGAGAACCTCTCCCTGCGGGACAGCGACGCGCCGCCCCCGGACCGGGGCCCAGAGCTCATTTTGACCGAGCTGGCCGGGGTTCTGCCCCACGGGGCATATAAGACAAAATACAGAGAATAAGCCCATCCCCCGGAGCCGCGCTCCGGGGGATGCCGGTTTGTCATAGAAGTCCGGCAGGACTTTCATGAAGGCGCCTTCGGGGGACGTTTGTCCGGCCATGTCATCTCAAAAGACACAGTATCAGCCCGTAGAGAATGCTGCTGCCCACGCCGTAGACGATCACGGGCCCGGCGATGGTGAACATCTTGGCCGCCGTGCCGGGGATCAGTCCCTCGCGCTTGAACTCCAGGGCCGGGGCCACCACGCTGTTGGCAAAGCCCGTGATGGGCAGCAGCGTGCCCGCCCCGGCGAACTTGGCGATATCGTCGTATACCCCCAGCCCGGTCAGCAGCGCCCCCAGGAAGACCAGCGTGATGGACACCGCCGTGCCCGCCGATTGCTCGTCCAGCCCGCGGCAGAGGAAAAATTGCGTCAGCCCCTGCCCCGCGGCGCAGATGGCCCCGCCCACCAGAAACGCCTTCGCCATGTCCGGCAGCAGGGGGGAGCGGGGCTGCTTGCCCTTGATATATTCGTTGTACTCCTGATTTGTCATATCCATAAAAAATCGCCTCCGGAGAAAGTTTTTCCCCGGAGGCGATTGATTATGTATCATTCACACGGCAGGCTCTTTCATAATCTCCCGGCCCATGAGCACGCCCATCACCGAGGCCATCATCAGCCCTCTGGTCCAGCCGGAGGAATCCCCCAGGCAGTGGAGATAGCGGATGTTGGTGTTCAAGTGCTCGTCCATCCGCACCCGGTTGGAGTAGAACTTCAGCTCCGGGGAGTAGAGCAGCGTCTCATAGGAGGCGAAGCCCGGCACCACCTGGTCCACGGCCTTGATGAAGTTGATGATGTTTATCATGGCCCGGTAGGGCATGGCGGAGGTGATGTCCCCAGCCACGGCGTCGGGCAGGGTGGGGCGCACGTTGGACTGCACCAGCTCCTTCTGCCAGGTGCGCTTGCCGTCCAGGATGTCCCCGAAGCGCTGCACCAGTATCTGGCCGTTGGCCAGCATGTTGGTCAGCTCGCCCACCTTCTGGGCATAGCTGATGGGCTGGTTGAAGGGCACGCTGAAATTGTGGGAGCAGAGGATCGCCAGATTGGTGTTGGGGCTCTTCTTTTCCTTGTAGGAGTGGCCGTTCACCACCGCCAGCCCGTCGTCATAGTTCTCCTGGGACACAAAGCCGCCGGGGTTCTGGCAGAAGGTACGCACCTTGTTTTTAAAGGGGGCGGGGTAGCCGATGAGCTTGGATTCATAGAGCACCTCATTTACGGTCTCCATGATCTCGTTGCGCACCTCCACCCGCACGCCGATATCCACGGTGCCGGGCTGATGGGCGATGCCGTGCTCGGCGCACAGCGTCTCCAGCCAGTCGGCGCCCCGGCGTCCGGTGGCGACGATGGTCCGGCCGGCTTCGATCTCGATCTCGCTCCTGCCGTCGGAGATCACCGCGCCGCGGCACCGGTCGCCGTCCAGCCGCAGATCCAGGCACTCGTGGCCGAAGATCAGCTCCACGCCGCTGTCGGAGAGATAATTCTGGATGGAGAGATAGATTTGCTGGGCCTTCTCGGTGCCCATGTGCCGGATGGGGCAGTCCACCAGCTTCAGGCCGGCCTGGATGGCCCGACGGCGTATCTCCTTGACCCTGTCCGGGTCGCTGACGCCCTCCACATGGGCGTCCGCGCCGAAGGAGAGATAGATTTCGTCGGCGTAAGCGATGGTGTCCTGCACCACATCCGCCCCTACCAGCGTGGGCAGGTCTCCGCCCACCTCGCAGGAGAGGGACAGCTTCCCGTCGGAGAAGGCCCCCGCGCCGGAAAAGCCGGTGGTGATGTGGCAGTAGGGCTTGCAGTTCATGCACTTGCCCGTCTCGGCCTTGGGGCAGTGGCGGTTTTCCACGCTGCGGCCCTTTTCCACCATGGTGATGCGGCCCTTGTAGCCCTGGCGCAGCAGCTCGATGGCGGTGAAGATACCTGCCGGGCCCGCGCCGATGATTAGAATGTCAGTTTTCATGGTTCCACCTTTACGTTGTCGATGCCGTGTTTTTCAAACTCGTCGAAGTATTCCTCCATGCGGGAGGAGAGCTCCTCCGCGTCGTACTGGCTGATGTGCTCCTCGACCATGTCCCGCCGGGCCAGCTCCTCGGCCAGGATGTCATAGAACACCGCGTCCTCATAATCGGCGATGGCCTCGTGGATGCCGCCCTCGGCAAAGGCCTGGGAGGGATAGTCGTGCCCTTCCCAGCGCTGCACCAGGGCGTCCATGCCGTGCTCCCGGCACAGGGAGAAGAGCTTTTCCTCCAGATCGTCGTAATCCTCAAAGCGGTCGTCCTCCCGGCAGGAGTTCAGAACCCAGTTGCCGATATACACCATGTCCAGCAGACGGCGGAATTCCTTTTCCGTGAGATCAATAAACATTGTTGCATCCTCCCTTCGGGGCGCCGGGGCGCGATATGCAGTCTAATAACATATTATATCAATGACAGCGCCGGATTTCCATATAAATTTTTCTTGTCAAGCGCGGCGCTTTGTCATATAATCTATAAACGATTTTGCGCCCGGAGCGGGCGCGGGGAGAGCATGTCTATGCAGATGAAGGACGTTATCATATCCGTCACCGGCGTTGCGCAGAGCGAGGACGGGCCGGACAGCATGCAGCTGGTCACCGCCGGGCAGTACGGCGTGGACCACGGGGAGATCCGCATGATCTGGCAGGAAAGCGAGCTCACCGGCATGGAGGGCACCACCACCTCCATCACCGTGCAGCCGCGCAGCGTGGTGCTCTCACGGGAGGGGAAGCTCAACTCCCGCATGGAGTTTGAGGAGGGGAAAAAGCATTATTTCCTCTATGAGACCCCCTTCGGCTCGGCCACCATGGGGCTGGACACCCAGCGCATCCGCGCCCGGCTGGGGCTCCACGGCGGCGACATGGAGATCGAATACACCGTGGACTATAACCAGTCCGTGGTGGGGCGCAACCGCTTTTATATCCAGGTGCAGGAGCCCAAAGAAAGTCATACGGGAGATATAAGATGGCCAATCTGATCGAAAACGCGAAAAACCAGATCGACGCCCTGCTCAGCCAGGCCTGCGCGCGGGCGGCGGAAGAGGGGCTGTTCCCCGCCGGCGCCGCCCTCAGCGGCAGCGTGGAGATACCCAAGGAGGCGCGCAACGGCGACTATGCCGCCAACCACGCCATGACCGGCGCCCGCGCGCTGCGCATGGCGCCCCGGCGCATCGCCGAGATTCTCGTTGAAAAGCTCGACCTCACGGACAGCTACTTCGCCTCCGTGGAGATCGCGGGCCCCGGCTTTTTGAACTTCCGCCTGGCAAAGAGCTGGTACGCCGCGGTGCTCTCCGCGGTGGAGAGCGAGGGCGCGGCCTACGGCCGGCGCGCTGAGCGCACCGGGGAGAAGGTGATGGTGGAATTCGTCTCCGCCAACCCCACCGGGCCCATGACCATCGGCAACGCCCGCGGCGGCGTGCTGGGCGATACGCTCTCCACCGTGCTGGATATGGCCGGGTGCGACGTGACGCGGGAATTCTACGTCAACGACGCGGGCAACCAGGTGGACAAGTTCGGCCGCAGCATCGATGAGCGCTACCGCGAGCTTTTAAGTGGCGACGGCGACGTGCGCGCCAACCTGGAAAAGCTCCTGGCCCTGCGCGCGGAGAACGCCGACTGGGAGGGCTTTCCGGAGGACGCCTATCACGGGCCGGACATCGTGGAGCTGGCCCAGGATATCATTGAGCGCGACGGAGACAGGTATCTTTCTCTCCCGGAGGAAGAGCGTAAACAGGCCTTCATCGCCTACGGCCTGCCCAAGAATATCGCCCTGATGAAGGAGCACCTGCGGCGCCACGGCATCGAGTTTGACAGCTGGTTCTTAGAGAGCAGCCTGCACGAGAGCGGCTATGTGGCCGAGACGGTGGAGCTGCTGACCCAGGGCGGGCATACCTATGAAAAGGACGGCGCGCTCTGGCTGCGCAACACGGCTTTCGGCGCGGAAAAGGACGAGGTGCTGCGCCGCTCCAACGGCTTTTACACCTATTACGCCGTGGACATCGCCTACCACCGCAACAAGTTCATCCAGCGCTGCTTTGACCGGGTCATCGACGTCTGGGGCGCCGACCACCACGGCCACGCCATCCGCTTCGGCAAGAGCATGACCGCTCCGGAGCTGGGGCTGCAGGACAAAAAGCTGGACTTTCTCATCATGCAGATGGTGCGCCTGGTGCGCGACGGCGAGACGGTCAAGGTCTCCAAGCGCTCCGGCAAGGCCCTGACGCTCAACGACCTTTTGGACGAGATCGGTGTGGACGCCTGCCGCTTCTTCTTCAATGCCAAGCCGGACACCCATCTGGAGTTCGATTTGGATCTGGCCGTGCGCCAGGACAGCGAAAACCCGGTGTACTATGTCCAGTATGCCCACGCCCGCATCTGCTCCCTGCTCTCGACCCTGGCCGCCGAGGGCCACAGCGCCCCCGCCGCGGAGGAGATCGACGTCTCCCTGCTCTCCACCGAGCAGGAGCTGGAGCTTATCAAGCAGCTCTCCGCCTTCCCGGAGGAGATCGAGATGGCCGCGCGGGACTATGACCCCAGCCGCGTCAACCGCTACGCCATCGAGCTGGCCGCCCGGTTCCACCGGTTCTATAACGCCTGCCGCATCCGGGAGGCGGAGGAGGACGTGCGCGCGGCGCGGCTGGTGCTGTGCCGGTGCGTGCGCGGCGTCATCGCCGCGGCGCTGAAGGTCATCGGCGTATCTGCACCGGAGAAAATGTAAACAGAGTGAAAGCAAAGAGCCTCGCGCCGGTTTCCGGCGCGGGGCTCTTGTCATCCTGAGGGAAGCGAAGGATATCACAGCAAAAACGCCGCCCGGCCCGACATGCGCTCCTGCCAGGCGGGGGAGTGGGCGCGCAGCGTCTCCACCGCATCCCTCACCGCGCGGATCATATAGTCGATCTCCTGGGCCGTGGCGTCCTCCCCCAGCGTCAGGCGCAGGGCGCCGCGGGCGAGCTCCGGCGCCCGGCCCAGGGCCAGCAGCACATGGCTTGGCTGGAGCGACCCGGCGGCGCAGGCGCTGCCGGCCGATGCGCTGATCCCCTTTTCGTCCAGCAAGAGCAGCAGCGCCTCGCCCTCGACGCCCTCAAAGGAGAAGTTCACGTTGCCGGGCAGCCGCCTCTGGGCATCGCCGTTTAAAATACCGTGTGGGATGGAGGAGAGCCCTTCGGTCAGCCGGTCGCGCAGCGCCGTCAGCCGCCGGGAGTCGGCCTCCCTGTGCTCCGCGCACTCCCGCAGCGCCGCGGCCATGGCCACCGCGCCGGCCACGTTTTCGGTCCCGGCCCGTCGGCCGCGCTCCTGCGCCCCGCCCAGGAGCAGGCTCTCCGGCATCCTGCCCTTTCTCACATACAGGAAGCCCGCGCCCTTGGGACCGTGAAACTTGTGGGCGGAGGCGGAGAGCATGTCCGCGCCCAGGGCGCGCATATCCAGCTCCACGTGGCCCACGGCCTGCACCGCGTCCGTGTGGAAGACAACGCCGCGCCGGCGGCAGATGTCGGCCAGCTCGTCCACGGGCTGGAGAGTGCCGATTTCGTTGTTGGCGGCCATAACAGACACCAGGCAGGTGTCCTCCCGAATGGCAGAGGCGAGCGCCTCCGGCTCCACCAGGCCGGTCTCGTCCACCGGCAGCAGCGTGACGGCAAAGCCCTCCGAGCGCAGCGCCTCCAGCGTGCGCAGCACGGCATGGTGCTCAAAGGCGGTGGAGACGATGTGCGTCTTTCCCGCCCTTTTTCCCTGGGCCGCGGCGGAGCGCAAGGCCTGGTTGTCGGCCTCGGTCCCGCCGGAGGTGAAATAGATTTCGCGGGGAGCCGCGCCCAGCACCGCGGCGATGTCCTCCCTGGCGGTCTCCAGGGCGTTTTTGGCCGCCTGGCCCAGGGCGTAGGGGCTGGAGGGGTTGCCGAACTGCTCCGCCAGATAGGGAAGCATGGCGTCGATGGCCGCCCGGCTCATCTTGGTGGTGGAGGCGTTGTCCGCGTAAATGCGCATGGCCGAGTTCTCCTTGCTCGCATTAAAACTGTGATAAAAATATACCGATTTACCTACCGCGTCAACAGGTAAACGGGATAAATTGGGATTGGGGGAGATGCTTTCCGCGGGACGTCCGGGAGGCCGTCCCCTGCAAGAGCGCCCGGATTTCTGCGTGTAGGGGTCGGCGTCCCCGACGACCCGGAGCAAGACGACGCCAAATCCCTGCCCAGCATATCCGGCAATCGCATACAAACGCTTCTCCCCCGGCTCATGCCGGGGGAGAAGCATCTTGTGGCTCCAGCGGCTCCACCCGGTAGATCACCAGGTACGCGCCGGTGGCGTTGCCGTTGCGCAGCACGCCGCGCAGCGAGTCGTAGCGGCGGCGGGCCTTGTCGGAATTGAAGCGGTTGTAGGCCAGCCAGCCGCCCCGTTCGTCCGGCGCATAGAGGAGCGTGAAGGTGTGCAATCCCTTGAAAGGCAGTAGCCTGTCGTTCCAGATGGAGCACAAAAACACCGCGCCGGGGGAGAGCGCCCCCTCGTCGGCCAGACGCTGGAGCTTCCGGGGCGAGACGGCCCTGGTCCGGGCGCCGTAGCGCCGCAGCAGCGGCTGGAAGTACGGCGCCGCGCCAAGATGCCCGCCAAGGCGCATATAGCCCCCCTGCTCCATGTCCCGTATGATCTCCGGCAGCGGCCGGGAGAGGGAGAGCAGCCGCAGCGCGTTGAACACGGCGATGCTCTCGCATCCGGCGCGGCCCACGCTGGCGAGGCCGAAGCGCATGGCTCTCAGCGCCTCGCGGCCCTGGCCGTTGAGCAGCCCGTCGTCGTCCATGGCGGGGGTGATGTCAAAGCGCAGATTTTCCCGGTAGCTCCGGTCTGCGCGCTTGGAGTGAAACAGCACAAGAAATCTCCTTTGCGGGGTGAAAGTACGTTTTATCGGATAGCCGTTGTTATAAAGTATGAGCATACAAGGGAAAAACAACGAACGGAGGATAAAGCGATGCGCGGATACTACACCAAAAGCGGGTATTACGGAATGGTCAACGGACGCTACATGCTCTTTGCCAGCGAGTCGGATTACTTCGAGTATATGCGTGCCTGACGCATAATCGCCGCCCGCCGGGGCATACTGCGCCGGGAGGGAAGAGCATGACAGATTTCGGTTACGGAAACGGGATCACCACGGATTTCGGCCAGTGTCTGGCGGAAAACGCCACGGCCATGGCCATGTTCGACGCCATGACGCCGGAGGAGAAGCAAAAGGTGCTGGAGCGCGCCCGGCAGGCGGAGAACTATCCCCAGATGAAGGAGCTCATCAACGACCTGGTGGGCTGGCAGATCGGCCACCCGCCTTATCAGCTATAGTCCTGTAAACACAAACCGCCGGTCTCATGGAGGCCGGCGGTCTGTGCTGCCTGTCAAATCAGGGATTGGCTACATACAAAGGCATATAGACCGTCTGGCCCACGTAGTAGGTGGCCATGTTGTCCCGGTTGTTCAGCCGCTGGATGAAGGTGATGTTGTTGTTGTAGTTTAAGCCGTAGCTGGTGCACAGGTCGTATACCGTGTCGCCGGCCACCAGCGTGTGGGCCATGATCTTGTAGTAGGGGCCGGAGCTGGGGTAGACGGTGGAGGGGATCAAGATCAGCTTGCCGGGCAGCATGTAGTTGTAGCTGGCGATGTTGCTCAGCTGGGCGATCCTGTCGGCGTTGGCCATGAAATCCACGCCGAGCCCCGCGCAGATGCCGGAAACGGTCTCGCCGGCCTGCAGCACGTGGGGGATCACAAGATAGCTGAGCGTGTCCGCTTCGGGTATGTTCAGATTGGCGTCGGTGTCGGGGACCATGGGAAGGGTGATCCCGGCAGTGGTGTCGGTGGTGGGCGCCGTGGCGGCGGGAGCAGCGGCAGCGGGAGTCTCGGCGGCGGGCGCGGCGGCAGCCGGAGCGGCCGCGGGGGCCGTGGTGGTGGCGGCGGCGTCAAACACCGGCATGTTCAGCTTTTGCCCCGGCATCAGCCAGTTTAAGTTGGT